>Ga0209636_10004363_pt1 | contig 14417 bp, 14 predicted proteins | sample DeeMarSWOR152_54_FD_187464 | JGI IMG/M metagenome (GOLD analysis project Ga0209636, IMG submission 187464) | Marine sediment microbial communities from White Oak River estuary, North Carolina - WOR-1-52-54 (SPAdes) (version 2) | ecosystem: Environmental > Aquatic > Marine > Intertidal zone >...
ATCAAATGTGACTCAGAAACTTAGAGATAGCAAAGCTGAAATCGTGCTCAATCTCCTTCCAAGCGGAGCCGCAAAGGCTTCTCGCTGGTACGCCGAAAACTCGCTTCAAGCAGGCTGTGCTTTCATAAATGCAACTCCAAGTCTCATTGCTGGCGACGCTGCATGGAATAAACGCTTTGAAGACGCAGGACTGCCCTTAATCGGCGACGATTTAATGGATCAAGTAGGCTCCACAATTCTCCACAAGACTTTGCTCAAACTTCTCTCAGAGCGAGGCGTAAGAATATCTGAGACCTACCAGCTTGATGTGGGCGGGGGAACGGAATCGCTGGACACTCTGGAACGAACGAGAGAGTTGAAGAGGGCTATGAAAACTAAATCTGTGGAAACCACTTTACCCTACAAGGCAGCAGTTGTAGCTGGCTCAACCGACTACGTAGATTTTCTGGAAAATCGCCGAGACAGCTTCTTTTGGATTCAAGGCTTATACTTCGGACGAGTTCCAATGCGGTTGGATATGCGGCTGAGCACAGTGGATGCACCTAATGCTGGTTCAGTCTTATTTGACGTGATAAGGGCAACAAAAATTGCTTCAGACCGCAAGGTGGCAGGCACCCTCCTCAGTGTTTCTGCCTATGCCTTTAAACACCCCCTGCAACTATTACATCTCGACGTGGCCGACCAATGGTTTGAAGAATTTATTTCCGGCAAAAGAGAACGCTAAATCCGACTGCTATATGATTGACAGACGTTACTGCTTCAGAAGGGTGACTGGGCGCTTGCTTGTGAGAAATGTGGACAAGTCATAATAAGATTCACGGAACTGATAAGTGAGTAATTAAAATGATCTCTCGCTCAACTACCTAGAATAACAAGTGTGGGAAGAAATAACAGAATACCAGCTATTACCGTTAAGATTCCCTTCTGTCGCAGGGCGTATTTCTCTTCCTTCTTCAATTTTCTGGATCGCATTCCATATCTAATGACTCTATCCCCTACATACATGTGATTCGACTGCTCAACTGTAGAAAAAAAAGAAGTAATCAACAACAAGCCACCGAAAAGTATGATACAAAGCCCTTCGACGCAAGTTATCATAAAGTACGCTTGAAGCAAGGAAACTCTCAAAATCCACAGAATCGGAAAAACTACAACATCTAAAACCACAACAGAGCCTAAAATCTTTGCGATAAACATCAAAGCCCAAGGAAACTCCAGTAACTTCACCTCTAGAAAAGCAATAGAGCATTTTCCCTTAAATCCTTGATGCAACTTAAGACATGATTGTATAATAGATCCTGTTAAAGTGTTCCTTATCTTGATGCTGTTTATTGAAAAGAAATATTTGAGAAAAACCCAAAAATTTAACTTCACTATTATGGTTTATGTGGTAAGCTGGTAGGTTCAGTGAATGATGCAGACAACGTTTACGCTGAGGCAGTTTGAGACCAAAGACCTTAGCCAAGTGATGTACGTGAACAAAGCTTGTTTACCCGAAAACTACACGCAATACTTTTTCATGGACTTGTATCGAAGATTTCCAAACACCTTCATAGTGGGCGAGGAAAATGACGACATCGTTGGCTACGTCATGTGCCGCATGGAAACTGGACCACCCGACTGGGGACTGTTGGGAATCGCCAAGAAAGGGCACGTAATATCAATAGCTGTTTTACCAGAACATCAACGCAAAGGCATTGGACAAGCCCTTATGCATAAAGCCATGCAAGGCATGCAAACCTACAAAGCGAAGGAATGCTACTTAGAAGTTAGAGTTAGCAACACGCCAGCCGTAAACCTCTATAAAAAGCTAGGATTCAAAATCACACGGACTCTACGAGGCTATTACGCAGATGGAGAAGCTGCCTATACGATGAATAAGAAACTGTAATTTAGGATCTATTTTTGAAAATACCTTCATAATTGATCCTATTTTCTTTTTTACTGAAGCTGATGTTTCTATTTGATTTGATATTTGTTCTTGCCTTCACTGCATGCGCGCAGACACCTCTAAAATGCCAAGCTTGGAGAAACAGTTTTCAAAGCGCATTCATCTTTCTTGCTTTTTGAAGCTCAGCAATCATCTTATCCATCTCCAAAAGGCGCGATTCAATTTCCGTCCATCTCTCAAACTTTTCCAAAATTGAGTCGTAAGTCTGAACTGCGTCAATGAGGACACGGATACGTTGCAACTCCAGCTTATCTTGGTCAGTCTTACGAAGAGCTTCAAGAGCCCCGGCCAGAACCTTTAAGGCTTCCTCATGTGTCAAAAGATCCTTACTTTTTATTGCAGTTGTTGTTCTTTTCTGGAATTTTGGCTTACCAACAACAACTCCCATCCTCTGGAGCTTCCTCTTTACACCTAAAGGCTTTCGATCAAGCTCCTTAGCCAAAACTTCCACATTGGTTATTCCTTTCTTCCACAGTTCGAGTAGCTTGGTTTCTTCTTTTCGAGTCCAATAATATTTCTTAACCATATACGTCGCAGCTCCTATCTTTTTGCAGGGTGTGTTTTCCTAGATTTCACGCGACGAATCATCACGCAACACCCAAGAACTCCTTCAATCCAGACTCTAAAAACCAACGCCGCAACAAACAACCAAAGCCTAGACACAGAGAAGACTGAAACAAATCTGATGCACATGCACGCACCTAGATATAGATTCTAAATCTGAACTTCCAGTTCATAACATATTTTTGGTGCGTTCAATGTAAGGTGAATCTTCTACTAGGAGTAATAACACAGGTAATTACTTTGCGGGGACTATACAGTAAATCTAAAGTTTCTGAGGTCAGTGAGACCCTAGATTATGCTAGGATTATGAAAGTTGGCGACCACGGCGTACTCTTTTACAGGAGACCATGCGAGAAGCATAAAGTACTCTTCAACTTCTTGCAAGCAGGGTTTCAGAACGGAGAAGGAGCGATTTACGTTGCATCACAAGAAAACTCCGAGCAAATCCGTAGACACATGGAAAATTTCGGGTTCAACGTTAAAGCTCTTGAAAAGGATGGTGCTTTGAAGATCTACGACTACAATAATTGGTACATAATCAACGGTGAGGTGAATGTTTCGCACCTAGCCATGATGTCACAACACGTGTTTGATGAAGCAATGGAGATTGGACTTAAAGGACTGCGTGGATGCGGTGAAACCGCGTGTTTCTTTGAACACAAGAAGCAGAAAGAGTTAGTGGAGTACGAGCTCATGATAGGCAGAAAACTTTCTCTTCCTGTAACCGCTTTATGTGCCTACGCAGCGAACGACGCCAAATCTCTTGAAGACAAATTCTTTATCAGTTTGATCAGGGCACATGGACCAGTTGTCACCTCCAGTTTCGCGCAAGAAATCACATTCGAAAACCTTTTTCCACCGATCACGAACAACGTGCTTGAGACCATGTTCGGTGAGATGGGAAAGAAAACAATTCTAGAAATTCTCGCCGAGCGCTATTCACTCACCCCAAACAAGATCGCAGAAGATCCTGTGGCCTTCATTGAAGGATTGGAGAAATTACTTGGTTCCGGAGCGTATGTTATTACAAAATCATTAGTAAGGAAAATGCATTTGAAGATAGGAATAAGGCGTTAGAAAAAAATTTCTGTAACAGGTGAACTCTCGGTTGAGCTATAAAGCTTAGAGCCTTCGCATCTTGGCAAGTTTCTCAACATACTCTTTGCGCTTTTCAGCTGTTTTGGGAGCGATTATTCATCTTGGACACAACTATGCGTGGAGACATCGATTTTGACTTTCTCTTCAAACGAATAGTTAACCCATTTCAGAGCGATGAAACAGCAATTTGGATTGGCATTTTAAGCCTTGTTTTAATTCTACTTGACTACTCAATCGGAAAGAAATTAACGGTAGTAATCCCTTCGAAAACTCCCGTAAAAATGATAACAACTAAAAACATCATTAGCTTTTAGGTTTCTCAGGTGCACACTCTTTGGGGCAATGCCAACTTTGCAGTGAAAGTTCACAATTGATTTCCAGCAAACTTGGGGTATGTTTAAAATGCATCCGCGAGCAACCAACTGAGGCTCTGAAGGTTACGGATCGCGTTCACGCTGAAAGCCGTACGATGTTTGGCTTGCCTCCGAAGCCGCCTAGGGAACCTAAGGGTGTTCCTTGCGGTATGTGTGCCAACGATTGCAGGATCGGTGTTGGCGAAAGAGGTTTCTGCGGCTTGGTTTCTAACATAGACGGTCGACTTGTCAGGAGGGGTGGGACCCCCACGAAGGGTGTGCTTCAATGGTATTATGACCCGTTGCCCACAAATTGCGTGGCCTGGTGGTTCTGTCCAGGCTGCACAGGCACGGGTTATCCTAAATATGCCTATAAGCCCACAGCAGAAATAGGTCATTCAAATCTAGCCGTGTTCTATGGTGCTTGCAGCTACGACTGTCTCTTTTGTCAGAACTGGCACTACCGAAACCTAGCGACGGAACTTAATTCAGTCATGAGCGCTGACAGCTTAGCGTCAAAGGCGAATAGCCATGTTTCGTGCATCTGCTATTTTGGCGGCGATCCATCAGTACAGATGCCTCACGCCATTGAAGCAAGCCATATCGCTTTGCAAAAGGCCAAAGCAGAGAAGAGAATCCTCAGAATCTGCTGGGAAACAAATGGCTACTGGAAAAAAGAACTCGCACTGAAAGCAGCAGAGCTCTCCAAGGTCAGCGGAGGCAACATTAAATTTGACCTTAAAACCTGGGATAAAAACTTAAACTTAGCCTTATGTGGAGTCTCAAATGCGCCTACGCAGGAAAACTTTAAGCTAATAGGCGAGAAATTCTTCAGGCAGAGACATAAGATACCAATTTTAACCGCTAGTACGTTGCTTGTTCCCGGTTATGTGGATACTGAAGAAGTAAGCAACATAGCTTGTTTCATCGCTGAAATTGACCCAAAAATTCCTTATACACTTCTTGCTTTCTATCCACAATATGTCATGGCTGACTTACCTAACACAAGCAAAAAACAAGCCAACCAGTGCTTCGAAGCCGCTAAAAAATATCTGAAGAACGTGAGAGTAGGAAATATTCGCCTACTTTCTTGACATTCTATCCAACAAGTAATTCACTGTAGTAATGCAACTTGCGGCAAGGTATGGCTGTGTCCCTAAAGAAATCTTGCGCCCATAGCGCAAAGCAAAACCCTCAACCTTTCTAGGCAGTCCTATATGGTCGCCCAAAACAAATATTGGATTTTCTTCAAGGCTAACTTCAAAAATGTCTTTGCCGCCTTCTTCAAGCACATAAACAGCTTGGGTAGATGATTTTTCCTTCAATAGACTTTCGAAACTGCGCTTTCGGATGCTGATGCCAGGATGTGATTTTCCAGACAGAACTTTTCTGAAGATTCTCTCCCATGTAGCTTGGTCGGTTCTCACGTCTCTGAGCTGAGCCCCCTCTATTCTCAAATGTAATGGCGGAGAGGGTGGTCCGCTCAGAATGGCGTGAAAAACGACATCACGACGGATTCCATGCGACAGGAATAGGCTGGCTAAGATGCACTCGTGAACTATGTCTAATCTGCCCGCGTCTCTTAAGTCTGAAAAGCTTGGATCTGTTCTTCCCTTCCGAGAATATAAGATGAATTCCCGCACATTAGGCACGTGTCTTCACTCACGTATAGTCAGAATATGAGATAATTCTTAATGTACATTTCAGTTCTTATAAGAGAGCGGATATATATATGGACTTGTCACAACTCCCACTGGGAAGAACTCTCCTCAAGACGACACAATTCGCTCAGCTTTTCAACTACCAAATGTCTTCTTCATATCATAAGTGCAAACCATAGCTTTATGCGCGCGCTACGTAGCAGGCTTTCTAGAACCTTTACGTACCTTATTGCTTGTTTTTCTTCGCGTTCTTCTTTTGGCCGAGTTTTCTGATTTTTCGGCGAGAGAGTAGGCTTGATATAGTTGTTGAATGGGAGGGGCTCTTTTAAGAGAATATAGTATTCCTGCAGCTACTCCATAAAAAGACAACACTATTCCTGAGAGCGTTAAAGTAAAGCCTAAAAGGCTAGCTGGATTGGACGTGAGGTTGTACGGGAGAAATAAGAACCAGTTTAGATTGTCTGAGCTGTAAAATGTTACCATTAATCCGCCCACAAACAAGATGACGCCTGCGATGAACATTAAATATGCTGTCATCTCTGTGTGGCGACTTTCCGCAGATTTCAGGTTCAAATACTCTCTGATAAAATGCCAGTCGGCTCTCTCTTGCTGAATTTTCGGCTTAACCTTTTCAATGTCCTTCTTAATTGATTCTAGCTGTTCCACAACTACACGTTTCGCCTTAATCTTTTCTGTTAACTCTTGAATTCCCAGTTCCTCTTCAGCTATCTCTACGCTTTCTCTTAAAGTTCTTTCTTCTTGCTCCAGAGACTGCAATCCATTCTTCAATTCGTTTTTTTTCTTTTGCAGTTCTTCAAGTCTTGTTGATGGACTCATACTGCTTACACCTGTGTTTCCTCTCTATCATTGACTTATGATTATAGGTTATGAAGATAGAATCTATATTTATCATACGAAATGCGTACGCGTTGTTCTGGTTCTACTTACATCTTCTTAAGATAGCCGCTGATATCTTAAATTATTCAGCAATCAGAAGATGTTGATTGCCGCAAGAAACTTTGTTTTCCGCACTGTTTTAGCTTGTGTATTGAACACCAAAGTCAATTCGTTTTTACTAAGGCTTTAACCATCGGTTTCGCAAAGCGAAAATTACAGCGAGCCATATCGACAACAAAAATAAATATGACAAGAAATAAATGGGAGAAACAAACATCGTGAAGGATGATTAAATGTCAACTGGTTTTGAAAAACTAAGAATTGATACTCAACTTCAGAACCATTGGATAAGAAGATTCATTGCAATGGTTATTGACGCAATAATAACGGGAATTGTAGGTTGGATTCTGTCATTGGTCATATTTCTTCCATTCTTGATCATTGGAACACCTTGGGGGTTTACATTCGCCTTTATTTGGGGTGTCATCTGGTTTATTTACGCGTCTTTCGCTGAATCCTATCTTGGAGGAACTATAGGCAAACAGGTCGTCAACCTTAAGGTAAGAACAGTCGACAACAGAATTCCAACAATGGACCTAGCGCTTATCCGAAACATCAGCAAAATTTTCTGGCCGCTTTATCTTCTCGACGTAATTGTTGGTCTGGCAACACCCGGGGAACCAACCCAGAAATACACAGATCGCATTGCAGGAACAATCGTTGTTTCCATCGCTCCAATAACTGCAACAAGTACAACTATTACACCCAGCATTACTCCTATCCCTTAGAAATATGTATATACAAACCTTTCAAGCCCTGAAAAAGAGACATGGACATCACTAATAATGTCTTAGAACCGCAAGACTTCAGGAAAGCTGGCAACACGTAGCAACCGCAGATAAAGTTCATGATCAAAAGCAAAAGTTTCTATTAGGAAATTACAAGATTCATTGGAATTCTACTTTTTATTGTGGAGTCTCTCTTTTTGTGCTTGGGCTACTTCAGGTGATGAATATCTACATTCCATTAGTCTAGAACAATTCAAACATTCGTTCGGAACAACAGCCCCTATTGGTAGCATTCGCAGATATCCAAATTGACGCTTGCATACTGAAGCAGCTTCTACTTTTGAACTCTCTGGGACCTTTCTCTGTCGTGGAACTTCTATTGTCAAACCTTCCTGAGTTCCTGTTTTTATATTATTCCGATCCTTTCCCTCTTGTACAGAAAACCTATTTGTCAGACTTCCTTTGACTTTTCTAGAATAGCTGTAAATTCCGCCAACCAAAATGCATAGGGCAAGAATCTGGCTAACATGAACTACCTCGCTAGTTATAGTGGTCAATTGCAAATTTGTCTCATGAAGAATTGCAAATATAGACCCAACCAGGAACACGGCACCGGACACAAATGTCGGTATCCAAAATGATCTGCCTATCCTCAGATGTCTGATAGTTTTGAGAGTGTGCCAACTTAATAGACTTAAAATAGCTGCCACTATTGCAAAGGCTATATCAAATGTAAGAATCAACGAATTCATCTTTCATTCCGTTCAGAGTTCATTTAATTCTCTCACGGAGAAAAGATTTGTGAAAGGATGATTAGTATTCCACATATTGAGAAAGAATAAATATCTCAGTAACAGGAGCATAAGGGATAATTTCGATGGGAATAATAACGCGCATTTTCAGAAAGATCCTTAGCAAAGCTTTTCTTTCAACCAGCTAGTTTGAGTTATTGGTGAGAGAATTTGGGGATTGAACGAATAGAGGTTTACAGAGTATCTCTCAAGTATCGAGAGCCTTTCCGCATAGCATTAGGCACTAGCACCCAAAGCGAAAACATCGTTGTGAAGATAACAACGGATTTCAAAGCTGAAGGCTGGGGAGAAGCATCCCCCAGTTTTAGAATTACAGGTGAGACCCCAGAAACAGTTATTGAAACCATAGACAAAATCGGCCCAAAAATGATAGGTATGTGCCCCTTCAGAATGGAAGTGATCGGGGAAGTCATGGATGGGCTTGTTGAAGGGAACAGCAGCGCAAAGGCTGCGATTGACACAGCGATTTTCGACATAGTCGGTAAAAAATCGAGAAAACCGATTTTCAAGCTTTTTGGAGGTTACCGCAACGAAGTGTTTACTGACATAACCCTAAGCATTAAAACTCCAAAGCAAATGGTCAAGGATGCGGTTAAGGCTGTTAGAAGAGGATTCAAAGCCCTAAAAGTGAAGGTTGGAGTAAGCCCTCAACAAGATGTTGAAAGGGTTGAAAAAATTCGAGAGGCAGTCGGTTCGGAAATTGCGATCAGAACAGATGCCAACCAAGGATGGAACGTGCGACAAGCGATAGACATTATAAGAAAACTTGAATCCTGCAACGTGGAGCTTGTAGAGCAACCGGTTAAGGCAGAAGACATCAAGGGATTAGCAAGGGTCAGAAAGAATTCTTCTATTCCAATTATGGCTGATGAAAGTGTCCACTCACCAGAAGACGCAATACAAGCAATACGGGCAGAAGCGGTAGACCTCATTAATATCAAACTCATGAAAACCGGTGGAATATGGAAGGCAATGAAGACAGCAGCAATAGCTGAAGCCGGAAAAATCCCATGCATGGTGGGCTGTATGGGAGAATCAAACCTAGGAATCACAGCGGCAACTCACTTCGCCGCAGCAGTGAAGAATATCCAATATGCAGACCTAGACTCAGACATACTTTTATTGGACAAACTCGTCAGAAGAGGAGGAGCAAAAGTCAAAGATTCAAAGCGAATTCTACCTCGGAAAAGCGGATTAGGCATAACAACACTTGATAGCAAACTCTTGGGAAAACCCGTAAAAGTCTACAAGTAATTTAAGATTCCGAAGCTCTAGGCTTCTACTGAACCATGCGGTTTGATAGATTTTTAAGCGAAAGTACACACTCTTATACGGGTGACTTTTACGTCTGTGGATTTCAAAGACCTCGAAAGCTTCATTCTCGAGAAGATGAGCGAAACCAAAATTCCCAGCTTAAGTATCGCAATTGTTCAAGGAGACAAAACTGTTTACGCCAGGGGGTTCGGTTTCAGGGACATCTCTTCGGGACTTCCAGCAACACCGAGAACCCTCTATGGAATAGGCTCGGTTACTAAGTCCTTCACCGCAATCGCTACTATGCAACTTGTGGAGGAAGGAAGAATCAGTCTAGACGACCCCATTGATAAGTATGTCCCTGTTAAGCTTAAACCTCATGGCGAAACCATTTCAATACACCATTTGCTGACACACTCTTCAGGACTGCCTGCACTTGCCTATGCTGAAGCATTCATCAGAGGTGTTCTCGGCCTAGACCACCACTGGCTTCCAGTATCCAGCCCAGAAGATATCATCACCTTTATGAAGGATTCCGAAAAATGGGCGGTCTCCAAGCCCGGAGAGAGATTCTTTTACCTTAACGAAGGTTATGTTCTCTTAGGAAAGATAATCTCAAAATTGAGTGGAGTGAGCTACGAGGAATTCATCAGAAAAAGAATACTGCAGCCTTTGAAAATGAGCAGAACGTTTTTCTCGAAAATTGACGTCGAAAATGACGATGATCGGGCGACAGCATACATTTTAGGTAAAGAGGGAAAACACATCATCAGCACCTTTCCGTTCGGCATAACCTCAGACGGTGGTCTCATAAGCAACGTCATTGATCTCTCGAACTACATAAAAATGTACATTAACAGAGGCGAATTTCAAGGAACAAGAATCATCAACAGTGAAAAGCTGGAGCTCATGGAAAAAACCCACATGAAACTGCCATATCAGGTTTTTGGGGAAGAATCATACGGCTACGGATGGACTATAACGCCGAACTTTCACGGCTACAGACTCATCAGTCACGGAGGATCAGTACTGGTCTACACGGCTCACGTAGGCTACATACCACAAAAGAAGATCGGAGTCGCAATCCTGGCAAATGCAAGCGGATACCTACTATCACACATCGGAATGTATGCGCTATCACAGCAACTGGGAGCAGATCCGAAAAGGTTACCTTTCATCAAAAGCGATGAAATACTGGGCAAACTCAAGGGTGAATATGAAACCTACAAGGGAACAATGAAAGCGAGCGTAAAGAAGAAAGGAGACTTTCTGTATCTAGAAGTCAAAGATAAGTATACAGAAGAAATAGTACCGCTGATACCAGAAAGGCTGGAAGAAGACCAAGCAGTGTTCTACACGATTTCTGGGGGAAAGAAATACACAGCCGATTTCGAAATAAGAAAAGACGGAATAAAAATGATATATGAAAGGTATAAACTCTTGAAGAAGGCATAGTGAAGTCGCACTTGCTCAGTAAAAACTAAAAAGTTTTTTGTTCACTTGTAGTCTCAAAAAATGTAAATGTGAGGTGACAGTATGAAGCTGAAGTACGATGCAGTTTCATACATTCTCCAAACCGGGAACCCTTTCCACAAGCTCAAACTGTTTCTCATATTGAACAGCCAACTTGAAGAACAGCAGAAACTAGTAAAGCAGCTCAGATCCCTGCAAAATCCAGATGGCGGTTGGCCTTGGCAACTGCAAGAGGGAAAGCCAAGTGGAATAAGCCAAACCTCTCGAACTCTTGAACTTATTTTAGAGGCTGGTGAGAACAAGGATTTAAACACAGCTAAACGCTCAGCGGCTTTTCTCTTTAAAATGCAAAGGGAAGACGGCGGCTGGTCCGAGAACCCAGAACTTAGAGAAATTATCCCTCAGAAGTGGAGTTGGATAAGTACCCAACACAGCGGCTATCAAACAGGAGACGCTGTTAACGCTTTGATTGAGGCAGGATACTCAAACGATGCAAGGGTCGCCAAAGCTGTCAATTTTCTCTACCGAGCGCAAAACGAAGAAGGAGGCTGGCCCTCCTATATGAACTCTAGAAATTCACATGTAGGTAGCGACATCGCAGCCATAGATCATGTGGTCTCAGCGCTTCTGAGCTTCGGAGAACCAAAAGATTCTGTTGTTCTGAAGAGGACAGTGAATGCATTGTTAATGCATAGAGAAGATTGGAAAGAGCCTGTTGACGGAACGGCTGTGCTCAGTGTTTTTCTGATGCTTGACTATCCTTTAGACCACGAATATGTGAGAGAACTAGTAGCAAATCTAGTTGAGTCGCAGAGGCTAGACGGTGGCTGGAACTGGTTCGATGATCTATCTTCCAACCCTGCGCAAACTGTAGACTGTGTAGAACAGCTCATAAAGTGTGGCGTCAAAGTTCTTTCATGAGATATACATGAAACCCGTTATGCTTGGTTAGGCTAAGATTGTTTGGAGACTATGTTAGTGTTGTCAAGCAGGATGGGGGGCACATAAGCTTTTAGAAACGTCGGGCGGATCTCGCTTCCTATTTCAACTATGTTTTTTAACGCTTCGAAGGTGTTACCAGAAATCATTGTTTCTCTTAATGCATTTTGTATTTCGCCTTTCTTTATGTAGCTTGCTTGTTTGGCTATGCCCGAAAACTCTCCGCTTTCTGGGCGTACACTGCCACTAAATCTTCGAACGATTATTCCTTTGTCAACTTCTGAGATCATATCTTCAAGCTTCTTTTTTCCAGGCTTAACGACAAAATTTGAAGCGAATATAGTTGGAAGCGCGTTATAATTTTCGCGATTAGCGTTGCCCGTCGATTTCTGTTTTTCTTTGTTAGCTGTGAAAGAGTCATGTAAGAAACCTTCCAGCACACCTCTAGTTATGACTGGGGTTTTTTGACAGGGAACTCCTTCCGCGTCAAAGCTTGAAGAACCAACACCGTGTGGAAGCAGCCCATCATCTACAATGTTTAATTGCTTAACGGCTACCTCCTTGCCTTTTTTGTTCATCCAGATGCTTCTGTGCCTCTGCACATTTTCGGCATTCACGCTATTGATTATCGAGTAAAGCAGAATCCTTGCTGCAGGGTCTGAGTCTAGAACAACCTTGCCCTTGAAAGATTTGACTGGTTTAGGTCTAAGGGAAGCTATGGCCTTTTCCGCCGCTGACTTGCCAATTTTTTCTGGTGAGAACCGGAGGGACCTTGCCACTTCATATTCGGATGCCATGCTTGAGATTTCTCCATGTTCTTTTGCAACACAGATTAGATAACATTGAAGAAACGTACTTTTCTGCGCCAAATCGATTCCATAAGAATTAGAAACTGCAATTTCTGTTGATATGACGGTAAATTTTCCGTCGTCAATGAAAGCGCGTCTGTCATAATTCTTCACTGCTTTATAGGCTTGCTTTGCAAGACTTAGCACATCTTCGCTATCGAAGGCGGCGACTTCCTTGTCATAAACTCCTATGGCTTTTGGAACCTTTGCAGGTGAAGGAAGCGAAACCCAGTCAGGGTTAGGGATGGATGTCTTTGACAAGACGGAAGCAACGCGACAAGTTGCCTCAATGCTCTGCTTGGATGTCTCAGATGAGAATGCAAATCCAAGTTTTTTGTCTTTTATGAAGCGTATTCCAATTCCACTATGAGCTTTGGCGCGTTCATTTTGGATTTCTCCCCTTTCCAAGACCACCTCGATCGTTCGCTGATTTTGCCCAAAAGCCTCTACCTCGTCAGCCCCAAGTTTCTCACAGGTTTTCACTGCATATTGGGTGGAAGCTTGCAGATTCATCTACTCCCCCCTAGCAAGAGTTCAGTTCGTAGACTTGCTCCACCGATTCCCACATAGTTGACTTGCTCCTTGCCACACATTCCACTGCGCCAAACAAGATCTTTGCCGATCGCGTCTACCTTTTTTAACACTTCAAAAGCATTTCCGCAGATGGTAACCCCTCGAAATGATTCTCCGAGTTTTCCATTTTTGATTCTCACAGCTTCTTGCGTTCCGAACATGAACTCACCTGTGAAGTCTGCTTGACCGCCTAATCCGCCTTTTAGGAAGTATCCTTCTTTTATTCCTTCCACTAATTCTTCAATAGAGAGATCTCCAGGTTCAATGTAGGTGTTTCTCATACGAATGATGGGATCGTATTCAAAGTCCCATGCTCTGGCGTTTCCAGTGGGCTTCACGCCAAAATCGTAAGCGGTTTCACGTGAATGAAGAAAGCTTCGGCAGATGCCCTTATCGATAATTACCGTTTTCTCGGTTGGCACTCCCTCGTCGTCGTACATCATTGTTCCTAAGCCTCTCGGGTAACGTCCGTCATCAATAAGAGTCACGATGTCAGATGCAACTCTTTTGCCAATTTTGTCTGCCAGAAAGCTCCCACCATAAACAAGGTCAGCTTCAGCGCAGTGACCTACCGCTTCATGAGCTAAAAGACCGACAATTCTGTTTGCTAGTACGACTGGAAAAGCGCCGCCTGGCGCGACTTCAGCAGAAACGAGCTTGTCTGCTCTTTCTGTTGCGGTTTTGCCAACTTCGTTTAGAGGAGTTTCTTTGAGCACCTCCAATCCAGACTGTGCTCCTATGGTTTCGTAGGTTGTTGCTATGTTTCCTTTTTCTCGAGCAGTAACCATGACTGACCCAAAACAACGAACAATCCTCTGCGAGATTTGGGCTCCATTAGAACTCAAGAAGGTTAAGTCGTCATCAACTACGGTGAGGGAAATGTTGTCAGAGGCTATTTTCTTGGAAAAACTTCGCACTTCTGCATCTGTGTCTACAACCAAACGAACAAGTCCTTCCTTGTCAGCTTTTTTCGGGTCCTTTTTCATCGGTGTAATATAATTGCCCTTGCAGGATTTCACCTCAGCTAGATTTACCTCGCGTTTTTTAGCTGGTTTAGAGGCTTTTGCCAACGATGTTGAATCTTTCAGTGCCTTTTCCATGTTTTTCCTATCAAGCATTGTTGTAGAAGCAAAACCCCAGCTTTTGCTGACTAATGCTCGAACGCAAACGCCTTCTAATGCTCCATTGTTTAATGCATCAACCTTG
>Ga0209636_10004364_pt1 | contig 14415 bp, 10 predicted proteins | sample DeeMarSWOR152_54_FD_187464 | JGI IMG/M metagenome (GOLD analysis project Ga0209636, IMG submission 187464) | Marine sediment microbial communities from White Oak River estuary, North Carolina - WOR-1-52-54 (SPAdes) (version 2) | ecosystem: Environmental > Aquatic > Marine > Intertidal zone >...
CTTTCGCGCAGCCTCCGGCTAAAGTGAACGTCACCACTTTAATAGAAAGGAATATAGAGAAGAGGCGGGGACACAGTACAGCTATTTACTACTTGGATAGGAAAATAACGTGGTATGAGCTAGTGGACGAGATTAACAGGGTAGGAAACGGGCTGAAGGATTTAGGAGTCGAGGAAGCGGACAGAGTATGTCTCTATACCTTTAACAAACCTGAATTTGTAACTTCATACTACGCTATCCAAAAGATTGGAGCAATAGTGGTACCCACCATGTTCCTTCTTAGAGCAGCTGAAATAGAGTACATTGCAAACCACTGCGAGGCCAAGGTTATAATTGTTGACAACGGTCTGCTCCACGAAGTTGAGAAGGCTAAGCCTAACTTAAAGACAATCAAGCACATCATCGTCATCGAAGGCAAACCTGAAGAGGTAGAGGCTAAAGGTTACATTCCATATGAAAAGCTTGTGGAGAAGTCAAGCAACAAGCTTGAAGCAGCTGAAACAAGCTGGAATGACGTAAGTGACCTCTTATACACGTCCGGGACAACAGGGCTACCGAAGGGATGCGCACACCTCCACGGCTACCGCTACGCACAAGCTTTCTCTCAAAACAGCGCCTTCCCAGCCGGCCCAGACGACGTATTCGGAACCTCATCTCCCCTCTCCTTCGCATACGGCACAGACCAGCTTGGAGGCTGGCTTGGAAGCGACGGATCAGCCTTCGCAATCAACCCTCCAGGCGCCCTAAAACCCGCACAAATCGCAGAATACATCGTAAAATACCGCATAACCCGCTTCTACAGCATCCCAAGAGTCTACAGAGAAATCCTGAGAATCCCAGACGTAGCAAAAAAATACGACTTAACCATAGCAAAGATATGCCTCTCATCAGCAGAACCCCTCACACCTGACGTAGCAGAAGATTGGAAGAAAACCTTTGGCAACCCACTGAGAAACTGGATTGGATGCTCAGAAATCGGCGAGTTCTGTTACGCTTGGAGCGACCGAGACGACCCAGCCTCAATAGGAAGCCCAGAACCCGGCTTCGAAGTCTTAGTCATCGACGATGAAGGAAGAATATGCCCCCAAGGAGAAGAAGGAGACCTAGCTATCCAAGGCCACAGCGGCATATTATACTGGAAAAACCCTGAAAAACAAAAAGAGAATGTAAGAAACGGCTGGTCATACACAGGCGACAAAGTTCGCCTAGACATGGAAGGAATGCTAAGATACGTAAGCCGAACCAAATTCATAATGAAGATCAGCGGAGCAACAGTAGCACCCCTAGAAATAGAACGCGTCCTCTTCACCCACCCAGCAGTTAAAGACGTAGCAGTAATCGGAAAACCAGACAAAGTAAGAGGAGAAATACCTAAAGCCTTCATCATCCTAAAAGAAGAATACAAACCATCAGACCAACTCGCCAAAGAACTACAAAACTTCGTAAAAGAAACAATAGCACCATACAAACAACCCAGAGAAATAGAATTCGTAAAACAGATACCTAAAGGCCCCACAGGCAAAACAGTCTACGGAGAACTACAAAAAAGAGTAACAGAAGAAGCAAAAAAAGCAGGAATAATCCAATAAAAAACATTTACAAACAGAAAAACAAAAAACCAAAAAGAACCAACCTTACAACTTACAAAAACTTAGTGATATAGTTATTGATGTAAAGTTCAAGGCTTTAAACTCAGCCCGAAAAGTACGTATTATCCGCAGGTCACTGTACCCTCTGAAAAAGCAGCCCTTTCAACGTGTAAGACTTTAATAACTGACCTAAACAGATGCACAGGTTGTAGGTCTTGTGAACTCTGGTGTTCTTTCCATCACTTCAAAGTATGCAATTCTTCAATGCTTAGGTTAAGATTTGTCATCTTTGAGAAGCGAGGCTTATCTATCTAGTACTATGCGGAAAGAGGGTTTGATATAGAAACGGGCTTACACCCAAAGAATAAACTTGAGGAGTTGGGCTTAACAGGCTCCAACAGGTTATCATATAAATAAACGGAAACACAGGATAACATCATCCTTAATAACCTAATTATGCTGTTTACTGTAAAGAATTCTTTTATCTTTAGCAAATGTTCTTCTTGAAAGGTAAACTCATTGAGCCTATACAGATTAATGGCGGGGAAGTACTTGTACTTAAAGCATTGGCTAGAACCTTTATGAAGCTATATCATGAAGAATAATTAGGACCTTAGAACATCTTTTTTCTTTTTAAATTACCTATGTTTCTGTAATATTGTAATCTTATAACTATCTATTTAGCTGATTAATAAGATGGTGTGCAAAATGGCTCAGAACCAATAGATAAAATACGAAAATCTAAAACTAGAATATACTTACAAAGAATTTCAAAGAAAAATAATTGGAAACCCTCTCAAAGAAAAGAAAAACGATCTTTAAAGATACAAAACAAAAACATCCGACTATAGCTTTGTTTTAACAAAAAATTTATTGTAGGACTTGCGACAGAGACTTTACAACCCTAATCACAAGTAGAGAGGAGAAATCTAAGTCACTTTCAGTGCTTCATCTAGAAGGAATTCGAATGAGAGGTTTAGAATCGAAGAAGATACTCTTTTCGTTATTTTTTCACCTTTAGGATGTACAGCGGAAATTCTATATCTATTGCAAAGGGTCAGTAGGCTTTCATGCTTTTCTGGAACTATATTCCGATACTCATCCTTATTCCTTAAATATTCACGAATAAGTTGTCCTAGGGTGAGTTGATTTAATTCTTCTTCCCTTTCTAGTCTTACAGTTTTCATTAAAGACAGAAGTCTAAATTCAATAGCACAGACCGACATAGCTACAGTTGAGCAATAGCATTCTACAAAATAGCTATGAATTGCCTCATTCAATCTCTCTATTTCGGTGGTATTTAGCAATGAGATTTTATTCTCAATTTCTGGCTTCACTTCATCAAAGATTCTCTTGATCAAATCTATACTTGTGGTGAATGTATCATGGTGAACAGCTGTTTCTAAAGTCTCCAGAAACTTAACACGTTCTTCTAGTATTGACCTATTTGCTTCAAGATAGTTGATTCCAAGTATATCACATATTTCTACGATCCTCTTGATGGGTTCAAATTTTTGTAGATAACGTGGAGTATATGGAAACCAGTAATACAATTCAGAGGAGAAAATCTCAGGTGCGTAATATGTAGAACCTTTAACTGATTGTCGTTTAAAGAAAACCTCCAAAGTTTCCTTTTTAAACTCATCGCACAGTTCTGGCATTTTTGAAAAATAGTTAAGATAATCTCTTAGACGTACTAAGTCCAACGTCTTCCTACCATAAAGTTTATCACATTTTTAACTATTTAAGCAGATGGCAGGATAAGTAAGATTAAGGACATAATTTAAGAATATGAACTTATTTAGCCCTTTATATCAAACACTTCTTCCCATCTAAGAGAGTAAGGCTCTTTTTACTAGTGTTTTTGTTATCTCGACTTTATATGCGTTCATGTTGAGTGGTACTGTACCTATGACTGCTGCCTCTGATGCTGCTTCTGTGGTTGCGGCATTAATGGTCTTACCCTTGATTGTTTGCTCCGCTAGCATTGCCCTCATGGGTCTTGGGGCAACTGCTCCGAGGACTATCCTTGCGTCTTTACAAACACCACCGCCTACATTTATGAGTGATGCGACGCTTACGATTGGAAAATCAATAGTACTTCGTAATCTGAATTTGAGAAATGTTTGTTTAGCCATGTCTGGAGGCCGGGGCACTTGGATCTCTGTTACCACCTCATCCACTGCAAGGACGTTTCTTAAGGAACTGAAAAAGTCCTCGATTGAGACTATCCTAGCGCCCATCGGTCCCACAATCTTAATCTTTGCGTCAAGGGCTGCAAGTGCCACAGCAATATCCGAGGAGTTCACGGCTAAACAGCCACAATTAAAGCATCGATTTGCTTCTGTTTCAATCTCACTCAAATCCAGACCAAGAGTGTCCTCAACGTCTATGCCTCTCTCGTGTATTGGGAGCATTTGCGCCTTTACTCTGCTTGTCCTTTTGAGATAATCACTATTGAATTTCAAGAGAGGTTTAAGCGTTTTGTCGTCCTCATCTTCAGCTTTTTCCGCTATCCCTCTTAGATAGAGGTCCATGGCGAGTGCTGCTCTCCGCCCGGCCGCAATAGCCGTTATCACATCCGCTGGGCCGCTCGTTACCTCTCCACCTGCAAATATACCCGGCACGCTGGTTTTCTGGTTTTCATAGTCAGTCGCTATCAAACCACGCTGGAATTCCAATGGCAATTCAGGACCTACGAAGGAAATGTCTGGCGTTTGTCCCACAGCCAACATTATTTGATCAGCCTCCACGGTTGTCTTTTCACTAGGATCAAACGTGGGAGCGAAACGACCTTCGCTGTCAAAGACGGAGCTGCAACGAATCAGCTCCATTCCCCTAACCTTCCCATTGGCCGTGAGTACCCTATGAGGTCCCCATGAAAGCATCAACCTGACCCCTTCCTCAACAGCTTGTTCAATCTCCCATTCGAACGCTGGCATTTCTTCCCGGCACTCTAGGCAGGCTAGGGTTACTTCCTCGGCGCCAAGCCGCAATGCAGTAATAGCAACATCGACGGCGACATTCCCTCCGCCTATCACCAAAACCCTCTTCTCAACCTCTCTGACTCCACGGTTCACACTGGTCAGAAATTCCAGACCAGATTTCGTTAACTCTTCACCCTCTAGCTGTATGGATGGCTGGTTCCAAGCTCCACTCGCAAGGAAGATACTATCAAAGTCATTCTTGTGACTCTCTAAAGTTACATCCTTGCCGACATCAATTCTAAGCTTAAATTCAATTCCCATATTCTCAAGTGTTCTTATCACGCGCTTAACAATATCTTTAGGGAGCCTAAACGTCGGTATTCCATAAGTAAGCATCCCGCCTGGTTCTTCCATTCGGTCAAACACGGTAACCCGGTGCCCTGATATTCTGAGATAATACGCTGCTGAGAGACCGGCTGGTCCTGAGCCGACAATAGCCACACTCTTATCGGTATTTGTCTTAGGTGCTTTAATGATATCATTCGCGTTATCAAGGATATAATCACCCATGAATCTTTCGATATCCCTTATTGATACAGTTTCGTCGAACTCAACTCGATTACACTCTTGCTCGCAGAGATGTGGGCACACTCGCCCCGTTATCGAAGGAATTGGATTGGCATCGAGCAGTATTTCAGCCGCTTCACTTAGGTTGCCCTCCCTGATCTTGCTTAGATATGATGGTATATCCACAGTGCCCGGACAGGCTGATGAACAAGGAAGGTTAGCCTCTTTGAAACCCCCAAATATTGAGTTGTATTGGTTCTCTCTGGTTAAGGCGTAGCAGCCTTTGCCACCCTTCAGATAGCATAGGATTCGTCCTCCTACATGGTGGGGATACCTGTAGTACCAGCAGCGCAGGTCTTGGCATAAGTTTCCGCCGATGGTACCCATTCTGCGGATTTGAGGAGTGGCAACGGCCTCAGCAGCCTCTGCGAGGAGTTTATACTTTCCCTTAACTGTCGGGGATCCAGCTATTTCCGCCAGCTTGGTTAGAGCACCTATCTTAAGTTCTCCAGCATCCTCCCTGATGTAATCCAGATTTGGGATAGTCTTGATGTTGATGATAGCTTCAGGGTAGTCTGGAAGAATTCTATCTTTAAGGGCACCAAGCAAGTCTGTACCCCCCGCGATCAAGTTAGCCTTGCCTTTATAGTTTTTCAGCAATTTGACGGCTTCGTTGACCGTTTTCGCAGTAACGTGGTTGAAAGGCTTCATTGTGTTTGGCCTCCCTTTATATCTTCCCCAAAGCTTTGAGAATCTTATCGGGCGTTGCAGGATAGGAATATAATTTCGTGCCGATGGCATTTGAAATCGCCATAAGCACTGCTGCAGGCCCAGGGGAAGTCACTATTTCACCAACCCCTACCGCTCCAAAACGATGACTGGGCATAGGCGTTTCCAAAATCACGTTGCGCAGCACGGGAAGGTCAGGGAATACGCGCCACTTGTAATCAATCATATTTGCACTAAGTATTCGGCCATTAGTCTTGTCTAAAACTGTTTCCTCAAACAAAGCAGTGTCTATTCCTGCAGATCCAAGGCATCCGTTGAGTTGATTCTCAAGACTAGGGGGATCGATGATTTGCCCAACGTCGGTTGCATTGACGACATTTAGTAACTCAACTTTCCCCGTTTCAGTATCTACTTCAACTTCTACAAATGTCATCATGAAATTGCACAGTGAGAAGTCTGGTTCAAAACGCCCGTAGCCCAAAATAGTGCGTGGTAAGGGAGCTACACGCGTAACGCCCATAGTTCTTCTCCACGATATTTTATTGTCTGGTTGACCCTTAACATATATCATTCCATTTTTAGTCTCTAGGTTTTCAGGACTTGTATTGAGTTTTAGAGCAGCCAGCTTAAAGAGCTTCTGCTTGGCATCTTCGGCAGCATTTATGGCGGCACTGCCTATAGCGTAGGTTCCTCTGGAGCCAACAAGTCCAAATTCATAGGGATTTATGCTTGAATCCGGAGGTGAAATGAAGACACGTTCAGGAGGGATTTGTAATACTTCAGCGACCATCTTACACAGATTACTTCTTTGTCCGCCGCCTTGTTCTAATACAGCTTGATATAACATTGCTGTATGCTCTGGGTCTATGCGTACATACGCCTCAGAGACATCCTCACCCACATCTGCATTACCATGTACTCCAACACCTACTCCTATCCTTTTAGTACCATTGACTTTTGTTGGTTTGAGCCATCCCTTCCATTTTTCCTTCCATCCGAATGTATCAGCGCCTTTGTCTATTGCCTTGGAAAAGTCTACTACTCTAGAGACCCACCAGTCTCCATCCCGCCAATAATATCCGTCACCAGACTTTACAAAGTTCTTCTTGAAGAACTCAACAGGGTCAATATCCAATTTTTCCATAGCTTCGGACAATAGAGGTATAAACGTAGACTTGAGCTCCTGACCGCCGAAACCTCTAATCCAGCCTGAGGTTGTCCTGTTTGTGCACACGATTTTGGGCTTGAGGTTCCAATTTTTACACCGCACCAGGAGTTGTGCTTCACCTAGGCCAACTGTCACTTGCCCCTGTGTAACAGCGCAATAATGGCCAGTGTTAACCACCCATTCACCAGCTATCGCAGTAACCGTTCCATCCTTTTTCATTCCTACCTTCCCGTGCATACGGGAACCTAACCGCAAAGTGAATGCGGTAAGGTGTTCCTCTTTAGTAAGACATAATTTGACCGGTCTACCCGCTGCCTTGGCCAATACAATGGCTCCTAGGATAATGGGAAATGAAGTGCCCTTTGACCCATAACTGCCGCCACATGGGCCTGCGTGAGCTCTTACATCGACTTTTCTCTTCAGAATATAATACAAACTGACCCGGTCCATGTATAGGCCTTGTGACGATAACCAAACGTCCACAGTATTGGGTCCTTCCCACGCCGCTATTGCTCCCGGTGGTTCAGGTGGCAGGGGATTTGGGATATTTTCATAAACATATGTCCCTTCACAAATGAAGTCAGCCTCCTGTAATCCTTTTTCTACATCGCCTATGACAATCTCTTCCAAAGCATTAGGCGCGCGCTTGCTGCCAAACCAGGGATTCCCCATTGGAACAACATTACCTGGGAATTCGGTATACAACTGGGGAGCACCAGGCTTGGTAGCTTCCTCCACGTCATAAACTGCCGGTAGCTGTTCATACTCAACATCGATTAGGTCCAGAGCTTCATAAGCTATTTCCTCGGTTTCGGCGGCGACCAGCGCTACAGCATCTCCAACAAAACGAACTTTGCTATCTAAAACGCGCAAGTGAAGCGGCATCCCCACTTTCCAGTCGGGGACATCCTTATATGTGAGTACAGCCTTAACGCCAGGTAATTTCTTGGCTTTGCTTGTATCAATGCTCTTGATATTTGCATGGGGGTATGGGCTCCTCAACACCTTACCGTAGAGCATATTTGGCAGCTTGATATCATTAACGTATTTCCCCTTTCCTGTGACGATATCTACGGCGTCCTTCCGAGGTGTCGGTTTTCCTATGAACCTGTACTCTTTTGTCATTCAGAAGGTCTCCTTTTTTCGACCGCAGTCATCACGGCCTCTAGAACATGGTAGTGACTTATGCATCGGCAATAGTGCCCTGCAAGCGCTTGCTTCACGTCCTTTTCCGTTGGGGAAGAGTTTTCATCTAGCAGCGCTTTTGTACTCATGATTATTCCCGGAGTGCAGAATCCACACTGAAAGGCGGTGTGGTCAACAAAGGCCTGCTGAAGGGGATCTAGTGCACCGGTCTTCGGATCAGCTAATCCCTCAATCGTTTTTATGTTCTTTCCATCGCATTCGACGGTAAGCGTCAAGCATGATAGAATTGGTTTACCATCCATAATTACTGTGCAGGCTCCACACGCTCCGTGGTCGCATCCTATCTTCGTTCCGGTAAGATCCAAAGTTTCCCTAAGCGTATAAGCCAGCGTGTGCCAAGGGTAAACATCTTTACCAACCATGAGTTCGCGCGGCTCCCCGTTCACCATCAGCTTTATGGTTGTAGGCGGAACAACAACCCCTTTCTCTTCCTTACGGGTAACACTACCTTCTAAAGCCTCTTTCTCCGTTACCATTTTCTTAGCCATAAGTACCAACTTATTTTTGGGAGTATTTAAATTATGATTACTTAATAAGTTTTTTAATTTTTTATACCACTGTCCAATAAAAATGTGGTGTGCGATATCGAGAACCTTTTAAGCATTTACGGATTTTTATTTTTTATGAGCTTTTTCAAGGAGGGGAAGTATTGAGGGTGGCGGCTGTTGTCCTCGCAGCGGGCAAATCTGAAAGAATGGGGAGAAATAAGCTCTTGTTGAAGCTCAGGGACAAAACGCTAATAGAGCTCATATTAGACGCTTTAGAGGCTTCTAAAGTGGATGAAATAATCGTTGTGCTGGGCAATAAATCTTGGGAAATCGAGGATGTGATAAAGCCTAGACTAAACCGCATAAGGATAGTGGTAAATGAAAGGTATGAGGAGGGGATGACCTCCTCCTTCAAAACTGGCCTAAAGCAAATCGAGCGTGCAGACGCTGCCGTCCTAGTTCTTGGGGACCAGCTTATTTTAGACCCTAAGTTTCTAGACGTTATGATCAAACAAATGGAAAGAAATAGAGGCAAAGCTTTAATCGTAAGTCCGATCTATAAAGGGAAAAAGGGACATCCATTCCTTCTCTCTAAAGAGCTTTTTAACGAAGTATTAAGCTTAAAGGAGAGTGAAGTAATAAGAGACGTCATTCATAGACACATCGATAAACTTCTCACCATCGAGGGGGCTAGGTGGACTATAATGGATATGGATACTCCAAAAGATTTTACGGAGGCTATACGGCTTCTTGAAGAAAACACTCTAAGCAGTAGAAGCAAGCAAGATTAGATGTTCCTAACCTTTCCTTCCTTCACTTATTATTTCCGCAAGGATGCTGACTCCTATTTCCTCAGGAGTTTGAGCGCCGATATCCAAGCCTATTGGAGCATGCAGGACTTTAAAATATTCATCGCTGACCCCCGCCTCCTTAAGCCTCTTCACAAGCTCTGCAGCCTTCGCTCTGCTACCAAGCAAGCCTACGTAAGAAGGTTTCTTTTTAATAATCTTCTCCAACGCCATATAATCATGTTCAGGTTCTCCATAAACGACAACTACGAGATCGCCTGGGCCCACTTCCACATCATCCAAAATCTCAATAAAGTTGCCCGTGATAATCTTTTCAGCCATCGGATACCGCTCCTTATTAGCTAATTCCTGATTGTCATCCATCACCGTCAGCCTAAACCCCAAGACCCCCGCCAGTTTTGCGAGAGGCAAAGCCACATGGCCCGCGCCGATGATTATGAGCCTTTGTTTTGGCTCAACTACGTCGATAAATATCGTTAAATCACCTCCACATATTAATCCCGTCTCAATCGTTCCCTCCTTTCCTCCTTTACGAAGAGAGAAAACGACTTTCCTCGGCTTACCCTTTCTCAAAGCTTCTAAAGCCTCGTCGATTAAAGCTCTCTCCAGGTTTCCCCCGCCAATCGTTCCGACAGTCTTACCATCTTCACTCACGATCATTTTTGCCCCGATATCTCTTGGCCCAGAACCCACCTTTTCGACTATTGTGCATAAAGCCACTTTCTTCCCAACATCTAATAAGCGCTCCATTTCTCTCAACAATTCTGTATCATTTGTCATCAGCTGGTACCTTATTTACTGAGTTTGTTAGTCTTTATTTAAAATTTTGTTCGCATCCTAAATTTTTAGGTTTGCTTTGTTGGTTTGAGCCCGTTTCTTTTGTTAGCTGTTTCCGCGGTGTCGCTCGGCCTTGTCCATCCACAAGATTTATGCAACAAAGCAATCTAATTCAAATGGAGGTGTTGATAATGAGCAGGGTTACTGATGAGGCGTTGGCTCTAATCCATGATCACATACCAAACCTACGCGAAATCAAAGTAAGTAAAGCCTGTATAGGATTAGGCTTTACAGGTGTCAAGCTGAGCACAGGACACGTGGGGGTATGCCACTCACTTCTAGGTGAACTGGCTCCTCGTTGCTGTCAAATAGTAAAGCGCGCTGGAAGATTAGCTGATAGTCCAGCTATCGACTTAGCCAATTTAGCTAAATCAGAGTACACAAGCGAGAGTGTAGTGGGGGTTGCTGCGCTAAACGCCCTATCTCAAGTGGTCTTAGACAAAGAGAAATATTTGATTACCGAAGGGAACTTCATGGACTACTTGGGGGAGAAAGTGAGAAAAAGCAACACCGTGGCATTAGTTGGTTATATAAAACCCTTCATTGAGGTTTTGCGGAACAAGGCGAGATATCTATACGTTTTCGATAGAAACCCAACTTTACTCGATGAGCAGATATTACCAGACACAGCCTGCGAGGAATTTCTCCCGCAAGCTGACATCGTCATAGTAACAGGAAGCAGCATAGCTAACAATACCATAGACCACGTTCTAGAGTTATCGCAAGGCGCCAAGGAAATTGGGGTGGTCGGCCCCTCAGCGGGCGTAATCCCTGATCCACTATTTAAGCGAGGAGTTACGATCGTTGGGAACATTAAGGCTCTCAACGCAGATAGGCTTCTGCAAATAATTGCGGAGGGAGGTGGGACCCCTCAAATCAAATCAGCTGTCAAGTTCATAAACATTAGACCTAAGCCCTAAGCCTATAACTAGTTGGTTTCACGCGCGATAAAGCATCATCCTACAGCCACCGAATATGCTTCCTACAGGTCCTTCCCCACTTGACACTTTTAGGGTGGCCAAATATTCAGCCGTTATAACTGAACCGATTAAGATGATGCACAATACAGTAAAATTTTCTTGTTTATTCAACTCCACCGCGTTTTCTCCAGGGTTGGATAGCACCGCTTCCAACCTCTAAGCACCCCTCCGGCAATTACAATCAATGCTATAAATAGAGAAATCTTCTTTTCAGACTCCAAAACACATTATAACCTAATAGTTTGGCAGCTCCCTTTATCGGAACCTCGATATAATATGTAACACACTCCTACTTCTCACATAACTCAAGAAGCTTAAACAACGTGTCATTAACTATGGCGCTGCCCGTTATAAAAGCAATGTCCGCTTTACTTACAATTTCTTCATTAATGAACTATTGATGGTTCATAAACCCGCTTACTCAATTCCAACAAGCGTTCTATAGATTTATTAATAATTGTGGCCGAGTCATCGCCACGATATCTGGCTTTGGGTAACAAATACTCTGCTAAAGTATATGAAAGGTCACCCAGTTGAGGGTTTCTTTCCAAGATCAAACCGTCTATCAACGTCATATGAATTTTTTCTCATTAATTGATAAACATCTCGGTGAGGATAACTTCGGGCAATTCTTCTCTATTTTTCTGATTAACTTCGAATACTTTAAAATCGCAACCCAACAGCTTTGAGACATCCTCTTTAAGTTCTTTCCTCACCACGAGAATGGAATTCTTATTTATTTCCGATTTGAACGCCGAGAGCGCGTTTTTGAATCCCCCGCCCTCGAGTTCTAAGTAACCAAACTCGTCTATGACCAGCAAATCCCCCCTTTTAAATAAGGCTTTTTTGGCAAATTCGATAGCACTTTCAATGAAGATAAAATTGCAAAACCGTGTGCCTTTTGGGTTTTTTCCATCAGTTATTCGGTGGGCCAACACTTTTTTCTTCCCGGTAGAGATGTCTTCAACTAAAAGCCCGGTATTTTCCCCCCCCTCTTCCAATCTTCGTGTTAGTATACCGCAACAAGTAAACCCATTTTTCTTAGCTCTTTCGACTATTTTTTCACACACGGATGTTTTTCCAATACCTATTTTCCCAGTTAGAAGAATCCTCATCTTGACACCTCTAATTTCACCATTCTCAAGTGACTTCAAGTGTAACGATTGGTTTTGCTGAAGTTATCCGAAGCAAGTTCCACCATTGGTTTACCATGTACTTTGATCACCGTCACTCCCGTTCCATATATCGTTTTCAAAAAATCCTTGGTTATGACTTCGATAGGGGCTCCGCAACTTACTATATCGCCGCCGTTTATTACTACTACATTATCTGCTATCAATGAAGCCTCGTTAGGGTCATGTGTTGAGAAACACACCGTTTTACCCGAATTAGCCATCCCTTTGATTACACCAAGAACCTTGGCCTTGTTTCCGAGGTCAAGGTGTGCTGTTGGTTCGTCTAAAAGTAATACCCCTGGTTCTTGAGCTAGCGTCCTAGCTATCGGAACTAACCGTTTTTCGCCGCCGCTTAAACTTAATATTTCTCTATGGCTTAGATGGAGCATGCCTAATTCACTAAGAATTTCAATTATTTTGGTCTCATCTTTTTTAGTTGGCAAGCTGAAGAAGCCCAGATGTGGCGCCCTGCCTAACAAGAGATATTCAATTACGGTATATGAAAATGAGAGGGCTTCCTCTTGGGGGACCCAAGCGATGAGCTTACTTAAGTCATCTCTGCTAAACTCGTTTACGTCCTCTCCATCCACGTAAACAGTTCCCTCTTGAGGAGCCAGTATTTTAAGTAGCACCTTAAGAAGCGTTGTTTTACCTGACCCGTTAGGCCCCAGCAAGGCGGTAGCTTTACCCTCAGGAAGTTCCAATGATACACCTTTTAAGACATCACACTCACGATGAGGGTATCTATACCTCACTTTTTCAACGCATATTTTAACCATCAGTCTCTCCCCCCTTCCTCGAAAGTAGAAACACGAAAAGCGGCGCACCAAACAAAGAAGTCACCACACCAAGAGGTATTTCACCGGGTGATACGGTTCTGGCGATGCCATCAAAAATTATCGTGAGTGTAGCTCCCAATAATGCTGAAGCCGGGATTACCCTACGGTTGTCAATGCCGAACATCTTCCTAGCCATGTGTGGCACCATTAACCCCATCCAGCCGATCACCCCAGCCACAGACGTTACCGCTGCGGTAGCAACAACGGATGCGGTAATCACTAATCCCCTGAGCTTACTCAGATCAGTGCCCAAGGAGAGGGCGACATCATCCTTTAGCGTCAGTAAATTTACCCTCCACCTGACAATAAGCAACGCTAGAATCCCCCCAAGAGCTAAAGGCAGTGCGTAAAGGAAGTCCCTCCAGACAACTCCTGAAAGGCCGCCTAACAGCCAGAACGTTAACTCGGGCAGTTGCTTTAGAGGATCCGCCAGACATTCCATCACGCCTACGCCGCCAGAGAAGAGGGCTGAAACGACAATTCCTGCAAGAACTAACCTAAGAACTCTCTCGCCGTACTTTATTGCAGATGACATCGTATATGCCGTGAAGACCGCCAGCAATCCGAAAACAATGGATGAAATCTCTATAGTTGGGGGGTAGTTGGACAAAAAAAGTATGGCGAACGCCGCTCCGAACGCCGCTCCCTGGCTAACACCCATGATCCCTGGATCCACCAAAGGATTCTTGAAAGCTGATTGTAAGGTAGCCCCAGAGACAGATAACGCCATCCCGAGTAAGGCGGCGGTCAGCGTACGGGAAAGCCTGATATTCCAAACTATATACTTTCCAAGGTCATCGGACAGTAAATCTTGAAAGCAAAGTGAATACCTACCAGTGAATAGGGATATTACAAATACGAGGCCCAATACTGCTGCTAGGATCGAAAAACGGGTGGCATATTTCAAAGAAGTAACCTCATCCATAACACCCCTCATTCCAAGTCACCCCTGATCTCGTTGATTACGGCGATAGCCTCCTCCTCATTAAGGCCGTACATTTTCATGTAGAAGCCCTTACCTTCCTCAGCCAGATTCACATCGATGAATAAGGGAGGGTGTATTTTCTTAGCCATCCACATAAGGCCCAATATCCAGCGTGA
>Ga0209636_10004365_pt1 | contig 14414 bp, 14 predicted proteins | sample DeeMarSWOR152_54_FD_187464 | JGI IMG/M metagenome (GOLD analysis project Ga0209636, IMG submission 187464) | Marine sediment microbial communities from White Oak River estuary, North Carolina - WOR-1-52-54 (SPAdes) (version 2) | ecosystem: Environmental > Aquatic > Marine > Intertidal zone >...
TACGTCCCCATAGTGCCAGGAATTACCGGCCACCTGCTCCTGAGACTATTTTAAGTGTGGTTGTGACTTAACAAGTGGTATCGCTACTGGGGGCAGGTCACGCTGCTAGAAAGCAACGTCCTGCTACTATGGAAGGTTGTGTCGTTCGCATGGCCGATACTATATCTTATCTTGGTCGAGATTTTGAGGATGCCTGTATGGCAGAATTAATTACAACAGAAGATTTACCGGATAATTTGAGATCTGTTCTAGCACCAGACGATAGCAAAAGTGTCAATAGTCAAATAATCGGTACCCTCATAAATGATCTAGTTAACAACAGTAAGGGACGGAATTATTTAAAGTTCTCCGATGATATATTTTCCGCCATGAAAGCCATGAAGGAATTTAATAATCAGAAAATATATCAGCATCCTAAATTACTCGGACAAGAAGAACGTATATATCTAACATTGAAAGAATTGTTTGGATATTTCCTAGATATTCTCGAAGACAGTAGCAAATTTGGAAAAATAATGGACATACCTCCTGACTATCCGTGCAGAGTTTTCGCTGATTTTTATAAAGAAATGGATTATTCCAGTGATTCCAGCAAAGCTCAGATTGCCACTGATTTTATTGTTGGTATGACTGACAATTTCGCATTGTCTTGTTTTGAAGAACTTTTCCATGTGAAATCAATAATTTGACGGACTATAACTACCTCCACTTTGCTGATATTCAGCATTCACTAATAATTTCACAGAAAGGCGAGCATTGTTTCAGGAGTAGTTCGATTCCCAACAATGCAGTAGCTTCTGAAAACTCTGGTATTAACTTCTAGACAGTTGAGCGAGAAGCTCAATCCAGGATTCAATTCCTTTAACTCTTATCCCTGAAGTTAAAAAAAGTTGGATATTGTGAGATGTAGTAGAGTCGAACTACACCTTACACAATGGTTTACTCAGTTTGGGATCTAACGTAGATCAGCGTGGGGCCACCCTTAGTGCTTTCTTCCCTTAATTCGAATTCTTTAGAGTAGGCTTTAAACAACTGCGAAAGTTGTTTATAACCATAATTCCTAGCGTCAAATCCTGGGTCTGATTGACGTAGATGATTGCCTATCGTTCCTAAGAAAGCCCATCCATCTTCTTGTAGAGCAATATTTACCGCGTTCCTCAGAAACGGTAGTGGATCTGGCTGGCCTACCTTAGTAGTTCGCTTTTTCCTCCTCTCCGAACCTCTGGGGGGTACCTTGGTATCTGCATCTGGAAGAAGAATCTCCGTATAAACAAACACCTCGCAGGCATTAACAAATGCTTTAGGGGTTGTTTGTTTTCCGATGCCCATCACAAACAACCCTTTTTCCCGAATACGAGTAGCCAGTCTGGTATAGTCACTGTCACTAGATACCAAGCAAAAACCATTGACCGTTCCCTCGTATAAAATATCCATTGCGTCTATTATCATCGAGCTATCAGTTGCATTCTTGCCAACTGTATAGCGGAATTGTTGCACAGGTTGAATAGCATGAATGTTAAGGCTCTCCTTCCAACTATTCATATTGGTCGTTGTCCAATCACCATAAATACGACGAATTGTGATTAGACCGTATTTTCCAGCTTCGGCAATCATTTGTTCAAGCAGAGACGGCTGAGCATTGTCACCATCGATAAGCATCGCGATTCGATTATTTCTGAACTCGGAAACGGCATCTAACATCTTGACCTCCTTTCTAGATTAATAAATAATAAGGTGGCTTTTGTGAAGAAGAAGTGAGTAAAATCCCGTAATGTTAGAATAGCAGACTTCGCTTAAGGGCTCAAGGCAGAACTAATCCGTAAATATAGACATAATGAGTAAAGTATAATTTCCGCGATTTTTTATAAGAAAGCTGAGTATAATTGTTTCAGGTGGAGTTCGACTGTACTAGGGTAATTGGCAGGACTTTAATAGGGAGAGTTACCATCATGCCTAGATTAAGAGCAAGGAAAGCAGAGAAAGTTACATTAGGAGCTTGGGAGAAAGAAGCCAAGAGGCGCTTCCCACCCGAAAAAGGATGGATAAGACAATCAAAAGGTTACCCTGATTTGGTATACTTCAATAACAATACAAAGGAAGCAGTATTTGTAGAGGTGAAATCTGAAGGTCATTCATTTCACAAATCACAAAAGCAAATGCTTCAAATTCTCTCCAAAGCAAGACGTAGGAAAGCATTGCTAGTAACCTGCCGTGGTACAAAGATCTTAAGCGAACAGAATGCGCTTCAAGCTGAAGGGAAAGGCTGGGAAGGTATCAGGATAATTAACCAGTTGCCAGGAATTTAGACTGATGTGTAATAATTTTGTTGGAAGCATGATTATTCGTACGCCGTCAGGCTTTCTGCCCACGGAAAATGCGTTAAGATATGCACTGTTTCAGGTGTAGTTCGACTCTACTCGGTCTCCCCGTCCACTTCATAAAGACGGTAATAGAAGTACCTCTGGTATCACGATTTTGTTTCGATGTGATGACAAAGAAATGTTACGACAAATTAACAAACATCCCCATGTTCGTGCAGTGGTGATTTTCACTTAATAGAAAAGGCAAACGGTATCAAATATTTATACGCATGGCTGGACAAACATCCCGATGTCTGCGCCGGTTGTTTCTCTCTAACATTGGTCACTAAGTTCGCACAACCACAGGTTCATTCCTATTTAAGTAATTGACAATTAGAACAATGAACGATAAATTAGAATCAATATATGTCAAATCGACACACAAGGAGGAAAAGATATGAGTGAAGAAAGTGCAAAGGCCTCTAACTCTATTGCATGGGCGCCACGTGTAGGTTCAAGCTATAGTAATGGGTGGCAACAATTTAAAAAATACTTCTTAGAGCTATTGCTCATAACTGTTATTGGAATAGTAATTGGTGCGCCCTTTGGCTTATTCCGCGTTGATGTAGATGCGGTAGGTGCCGGTGCTGCTGTACTAGGCTTCTTTGGTTTTGCTTATAGTCTTCTGATTGCTCAACCAGTCGATTATGGCATCTCTTTCGCAAGTCTTAGGGCAGCTAGAAGCGATAAACTAGAAGTCAAGGATATGTTTGCGGCTTTTAAGAACTATGTCAATGTCATATTAGCCAATTTACTCACAGGAGCAATCATCATTATTGGATTAGTTCTGCTTATAGTCCCAGGTATCATATTCGCGTGTAAGCTTGCCTTTGTACCTTACTTGGTCATAGACCGAAAAATGGAAGCCATCGAAGCTGTGAAAGAAAGTTGGCGAATGACAGGTGGTTATTCGTGGAAGGTATTTCTGATAGGTTTGTTGGCAATTCCTATTTCTATTGCAGGTCTGATCTGTTTCGGTGTTGGCATCATTTTTGCTTTGATGTGGATTCGCCTTGCATTTGCTTCCCTCTATCATGCAGTTAGTGTGCTAGGACAAACTTCTGACTAAATAGAAATATACGCCTGACTGGACAGACATCCCAATGTTCGTATGGTTGTGAATTAGCTAATGGTAAAAAAGCATTATTCGGGGTTTGTCCCAATCCGATTTAAGTTGTTAGGTAAGATTCTTTTACCCACATCGTCAATCATGGTCATAATTGGGGGACTAGGATATTTGGCTGGCTGGTCTGAAATAACACTAGCGGTATTATTCATTGGTCTTGCGCTCTTACTAGTAAGCCTTTATTTAATCTTTGTTGTCCCCAAAGAGTAAATCACCGGACTCCAGCATTCAGGTAATAACATTTGCTACTATAATGAAATGTACGCATGAAAGGACAAACATCCCGAAGAACGTGCTAAGGTAACAATCAAGCATAAAAATACCTGGCTAGAGATTGATATGATGAAACAACGTTATAGAGAAAGACTCTTACTGCTGTTATTGATGGCAGCGACATTAATGTTTTTTACGGGCTGCGGTCCTTCGGTTGATGATCTCGCATCGGTTGACTATACGCCGATTGAACGTGAAGACTGGGAAATATCGACTCCTGAAGATGAGGGAATTGATCCTGAGTTGGTAGCTGAGGTGTATTATAATGCTTCGCAACTGGACACTATTTACAGCTTGCTAGTAGTGAAAAACGGAAAACTCATCGGTGAAAAGTACTTTCATGATGGATCGATTGACGAACTTGGTAAACGAGCATCAGTGACGAAAAGTTATACGTCTGCTCTTACTGGAATTGCTTTAGAGCAGGGCTATCTGGAAAGCACGGATCAGAAGATGCTAGAATTTTTCCCAGATATTAGTGATCAGGTTACCGATCCGAGGAAATGGACAATAACGATTGAAAATATGCTGGAAATGAAATCAGGATACCCCTGGGAGGAAGAAGACGCTGCTGCCTGGGAAGCTATGTGGTCAGGTGAATATTTGTCTCAGATTGTTGCCATTCCATTGATATCCGATCCCGGCACCCGTTTCAAGTACAGTAACTTGACAGCTCATTGGTTGGGGATTATCGTAGCCAGAGCCACAGGAAAGGACTTGAAGACATTTGGGGAAGAATACTTGTTCGATCCACTAGGTGTGACTCCTGGGGAAGGTTGGATCAGAGATCTGGACGGCTATTATATCGCTTCAGGCGATATAATATTTACTGCACGGGATATGGCGATATTCGGACAGCTTTATCTTAATGAGGGAAAACATAATGGTCAACAGATCATATCAGCTGAATGGGTGAGCGATTCTTTGAGAACCTATTCTGTCATCGAATTTGAGGTTACGAGCGTTGGTAAGTTCAAGAACATGGGCTACGGCTATATGTGGTGGTCGGCAGAAGTCGGTAATCACCATGTTAATTTTGCCTGGGGACACGGAGGTCAGCTAATCGTTCTAGAAGACAGCCTTGACCTGGTCGTTGTTACCACTGCCGATCCCTTCTACGGTCCGGACACGCACCAAAATGCATGGACCCATGAAAAGGCTATACTTGAAACCATTAGTACATTCATATATTCGCTGCCATCGGAATAGTGGTCGGTATACACGCGAGAATAAAATGATTCTTCATTATAGGGGCGGTATCACATACTCAAACGGTATCGCCCACGAGTACGCATGGCTGGACAAACATCCCTATGTTCGTGCAATGGTGATTATGTAAAGCATTATTTATAAAAGGGGAGCGACGGTGCTCCCCTTTTTGTTTATCAATCCGGTGTTCGATTTAGGCAGTAGAAGATGGAAAAATCTGGCGACGGGTGGATTGAAACCACCGACCTTCGGGGCACATAATTTCTAAAAGTAGTGATTCAATCCTTTAAATCATTACCCGGTTGAACGATTCCGCTCTCGTAAGCAAAGACAACTGCCTGTACTCGATCACGCAGGCTTAGCTTTGTAAGCAAATTTGAAACGTGAGTCTTGACCGTCGCCTCACCAATAATCAACTCACTAGCTATTTCATCATTTGTTCTCCCTCTAGCTAACAAGCGCAGAACTTGTATTTCACGATCGGTGAGATGTCCAACCTCATCAGTATAATCTTTATATATTGGTTGCTTGGAGAATTCAGCGATGATCCGCCGGGTGACTGAAGGAGCAAGAAGAGCATTCCCTTCGGCCACTACTCGAATAGCCGCAATTAGGTCCTCAGGCGAGGCATTCTTTAAAATAAAACCGCTGGCACCAGAACGTAATGCTTCAAATATATAATCGTCTCGCTCAAAAGTTGTCAGTATGAGAACTCGGGTGACAACTTCATCCTGCATCGCTACAACCTGACGGGTTGCTTCTAAACCATCCATGACTGGCATCTGGATATCCATCAGCACGACATCCGGCTGAAGCGTGGTAACAGATGAAACCGCCGTAGCTCCATCTTCGGCTTCACCAGCTACCTCGATACCAGTTTCTGCTTCAAGAAGCATGCGAAATCCAGCCCTGACCATCGCCTGATCGTCGGCTATTAATACTCTTATACTCATATCATTGACCATTCAGTGGTAGTTTGACCATCACAGAAAATCCACCGTCTGGAATGTTGCCGGCCTTAAATTCACCGCTGTAAAGCTTAACTCTTTCCTGCACGCCGATGAGACCTCGGCCCTTGGGTTTCTGTAATTCCACAGGTGCGGCCCCTTTTCCATTATCAGTGATTTTCAATTCAATAGCCCCGTCACCATAATGCACTGTTACTGTGGCCTTAGAAGCACCAGCATGCTTGAGAACATTGGTAAGTGACTCTTGAATGATTCGGTAGGCTGACAGATCAGTGCTTGGGGGCAGGTCTCGTTCATTTCCTTCGATATTCACTACTACCGGTAACCCCGCATCCTGGATTTCAGAGATCAAAAGTTTAAGCTGTTTCAAACTTGGCTGTGGAGTCGGCTCATCAGTTTGTTTTCCCTGGCGCAGAAATCCAAGTAATCGGTGCATCTCTGCGACTGCCTGTCGGCTTGATGACTCTATCAGGGAGAGCGCTTCATGCACCTTATCCGGTTGTTTTGACAGAATCCGTCGAGCAGCGCCGGCCTGGACGCCCATGACGCTTACATGATGAGCAACCACGTCATGCAACTCACGTGCAATTCTCACTCGCTCATCGAGAATTGCACGCCGCGCATTTTCATCACGCTCTATCTCAAGTTGTACGGTTTGCGCTTTGAGTTCCCGTTCACGTTCTCGCAGTTTTCTGAAAATATCACCGCCCCACCAAGCAGCACCGAATAGAAAAAGATTTAATAATATGGTGGCGATCCAACCTAATACTTGGTTCTCTTCATACGAAAAAAGTGATGTATCAGTTGGAAATCTAATAAAAAGCAGATATGTCAGGCACACCGCAACAGAAACAACGGTGATACCACGAGCCCACGTACGCCATCGCTGGCTGCCATAGGCACCTGCACCGAAAAGCGCAAGTAACAGTGCGTATGCCGTAGCCGTCCCTTCCGGTATATCTAGTAATCGATACACGTTCAGCAGGACGGTAATCACCAACAAGATAACCAAAGGGAAACGGCGCCTCAGCGTAAGCGGAAGTATAATCGCGAGAGTGAATGCAACTGCTAGCGCCGGATGCACCGGTTGAGAAAACTCCCAGTAGTACCACAGGAGAACAAGTGCTAGTGCGGACAAGAATATCGCAATAGCCCCATCGGTTATAAGCGGATGCCGGTTACTTAATAAAATCAGTCTTCTAACGAACTTCATGCTCTATATATTACCTGAATAAACAACCTTTTTCATCCGCCCTGCGACTGATTTGGTACTCCGCCTGCAGTCTGAGACTCTTAATCAGATGCTATATACCGAATTGATTTTAAATCTAAACTTAGGAACAGACTACGCTTATTGGGATGATTATTATTCATACTTCGGTAGGAAAACAGGTGATAGATTATCCAACTTGTGACGGATATGAAAATCAATGACTAAGGCGATGACTTCACCTGTATTTCAACATATATTAAGAAATGAATTGAACATGCAGTAATTGCAAGCATTCTAATAAAGAATACAATGAGAGATTGAAATGCATCCTTCACAGTTTGTGGGTATTTTCGGCACCAGCCCAAAGAATGGATGGCCAGCTTTGACTGGTAGAGATGATAACAGTATCAGGAGAGAATCTCGTCATAATGGCCGAATATGGTTTTGGAGTCTATTGTTTTCGCGTAAACCTGCGACTAATATAGAACGAACGCTTGATAGGAAGGAGGTCTTCGATGAGAAAGCTAGCAGTAACACTAGGAGTAGTTTTGGGAGCGGCAGTTGTCAGCTTAGGCATTCACAAATGGAAAAAATAGTTAAACAGAGTATGAGAATAAAATAAAAGGAGGGTAGAAATGAAGAAGATAGCAGTTTTAAGCATTCTAATTATCACTGCGGTGCTGACTATTCTAACCAGTTGCACCGACGATGCGCTTACTCAGGAAGAGATTGAGCAACTAGTAAATGATGTACTGGTTACAAATGCCGAGGTGAAAACATGTAAATTCGATATGGATACATTGACGACCATCGAGACAGCTGGTGGCTCTGATTCAGGTGAAGGAGTTATGACTGGGCATGGATTTGGTGCTATCGACAGTGTGAATAAACGCATGCAGCTAGTCTTGAATATGGATATAAACATGCCGGAGCAGAACAAACAGACCATGTCGATTGAATCCCATATAGATGGTGGGTGGATGTATATAACAATGAATTTGCCAGAAGAGGAGGAAAAACAAGTCAAGATGCAGATGCCCGACGATATGTGGGACAAGCAAAGCCAGCTCGAGCAACAGGCGAGGCTATTAAGAACCGCAGAAGAAGTCGTTTCTCTTGGGACTGGAAATGTAGATGGAACCAGTTGCTATTTGGTAGAGATAGTCCCGGCTACGGATTTCCTTGATGAATACCTGTCCCAAATAGAGATGCCGGAAATCGAGGGTATTGAACCACTGGATATAAACTTCAGAGACATGATAAAAGGGATGTCATTCAAGCAATGGATAGCAAAGGATAGCTATCTAATCCTCAGGTCGGCCATACAGGTGTCAATGGAGATTTTACCTGAAGATGTTGGGGCCACTAAAGAGGATTTTGAAAAAATAACGTTAAACCAAACTTCAGAGATGAGCTTCTATGATTTCAATGAAGCAGTTTATATTGAAATACCGAAGTAGCAGAGTAACTACACCTAATAATAAGTTGAAAAACAAAAATGTGTCTATGAGCACAAGTAAGCTATTTCCTCCTCTACAAAGAAGACCGACCTCGCGGTCGGTCTTCTAATCACTGCACATTAGCCTTTTTTATTAACAATATTTGTAGGTTTTACCTACGAACGAACAAACATGCTCATTGTTATTCATTGGTGATGATTAGCTTGTTGTGTCAAGCAAAGCATTGTTTCAGGGAGAGCCAGTGGCTATTCAATCTACCCGTCCACTTGGGGAAGACGGTAGTAGAAGTACCTCTGGTATCACGATTTGGTTTCGATGTGATGACAAAGAAATGTTACGACAAATTAACAGACATCCCGATGACTACGTGGTGATAAGTTACTTTATCTTCCTACACTAGCGGTTATTTTGAGGCTAAAAGGTATGGTGTTACGTTGACTACGTTGCCACGACAATTGAGAGGGAGGCTTGGGCATCTTCTCAAGTTCTCTATTTCGATGCTAGCCTGTTTTGTACGCCAATGATCATTTGTAGGCAAGCCTATTCTCAAAGCTATAAGTTTGGATCAGTAATACTTTTCATCTTATTGTTGAATATTTGTCAGCACTGAAGATTAACACAGCGCCATAAAGCTAAACCTTGCGCCTTACGGTTTTCATCGTCAGAATAGAGAAGTCGAGCTAGGTGGCTAATTTAAAAGCTAGACTAAAAGTTCTTTGTTCTGTCCACTTAGCTCCACCAAGGGTCACTTTCGCACACTACGAGATTAAAAACCCCTGAAATCATATCTTCTATTATCTTAGTCATTCTGAACCGTCTTCTAAATCTTAATTTTGTCATATCTTGAAATTAATTTCGCAATTCTATGTAATATATACTTGATAAATAGTTATTGATATATTACAATATGTTTGTCATAAGTTACTTGAGGAGGGAAAGGAATATGGCACCATTACAAAAAAGAGCTTTGTACAGCCTTGTTATTGGACTTGTTCTCACCATCTCTCTCATAGCAGTTTTGGTTATTCAAGGCGATATCACGGCCTTTGACAGAGACCCGAACGTCAGATATGTTATGTATGCCGTGTTAATTGGAGTGCCTCTTGTCTATGGGATCCTTTGCGACCTCACTCTTCGAAAACCAAGACAGATTGATGAGCGTGATAGGCTCATTATTGAAAAATCTAGTCGGGCTCAATGGTTGGCAGTTATATTCTTATTGGTTGCCTGGACAATAGCATTGACCGAAATTTACCATGACGAACAACAAGTACCAGTTGCGTTTTTGACCCTGATATTTGTATCTGCACTAATTATAAGCCCCTTGGCGCAATCTCTGGGTATCCTGACTGGTTACTGGAGAATGAACCGTAATGGCTAAGATTAAGAACCGTATCAGGAGACTCCGCTTTGACAATAACGAGATGACACAAGAGGAATTGGCCAAACGTGCTGGCTGCACTAGGCAAACAATTATTGCTCTTGAACAAGGAAAATACGTGCCGTCTATTGAACTCGCTTTTAAGATTGCCCGGGTCTTCGGGGTATCGCTGGAAGAGGTCTTTCAGTACGAGGAATAAGGGAGGTGAATCGTGAGCTATAAAATATACATGCTGTTCAGGCTGCTGGGTATTTTAGCTATAGCATTCTTGGGAGTCTGGATGGGAACAACCGGCAATTACTGGTTAATTATACCCGTGGTTATTATCGGTACTGGCGTACTGTTTCTTTTAAAACGGAGAGTAAAAGAAGTCGTCGTCGACGAGAGGATTAACGCAGTCGCCTACCATGCCTCAAGGTTCGCCTATCTTTCTTTCGTCATCCTAGCAGTTATCGTTGGAGCCATATTGATAGTCCTCAACAAGAACGGCTCCTCAGAGATGTTTAAGATAGGGCTAACTCTGTGTTTTTCAGTCTGTGCTTTACTAGTATTTTACTGGCTGGCTTATATTTACTATAACAGGAAGTACGGCGGTAATGAATAGTTCTATATAACTGAAACGGTATTTTTAATACACCAGAGCAAACGTGGTGGTAAAATTCCTACCTATTGATACCTCAGCTCCATTTTTTAATACGATGACTCAGGCTTCTTTAAATTCAGGCTGAAATCTGACTGTGCCCCGCCTCCCGGCTAAAGCCCCTTCCCGCAGCTCTAAAATCATCCAGGCTTCTTCCGGAACTTCAAACTCGCAGGCGATGCCTTTTGGCCCGGCCGGAACGAAGCCGAAGCGAGGATAATAATCGGGATGGCCCACCAGCACTATTATTTCGTGTCCGAGGCGGCGGCATTCTTCCAGGCCCGCCCGTACCATTTGTGAGCCGAAGCCTCCGCGCTGGTATGCGGGAAGCACCGCTATAGGACCGAGGGCGATGGCTTCAAAACTGAAAGAGTCCGATTCTATTACGGCGGGACTGAAGGCAATGTGCCCGACCACCTTGCCGTCCTGTATGGCAACCAGAGATATCGTAAGAGCACCGTGCTCTCGAAGCTTCTCGACAATTCTGGCTTCAACTTCCCGGCCGAACGCCTGCTCATTAACATTGCGAATAGGAGCCACATCTTCCAGTGTTTCCGGACGGATTATCAACAATTAAGGCCTCCTGTAAAGTATTATTTGCATACAGGTCATTCTAACATCAGGGAAGCCGGTAAGTCACCAAGACAGCTTCCAGGTTCAGTTTGCCTGTTTCCATAGCATCATATATAATCCTCAGAAGCTGGACCTGTATCCAGCAAATTGCATTTAATGGTTTGCGGCTGCCGCTTACTTCACCACATCTGTGAGGAGCCAAACATTTGATATGCACTGAACGGATGTGGCAGAATGTGATTTGTTCTATAATATAACTCAATGTCTATTTGCAAGCAGAAGGAAGCGCGGCGAAAAGAAGTAATAACAAGTATGGTGGGGATATTATGACAGTCGATGCTAAAAACGGAGGCGAAGCACGAAAAACTCTCCTGATAAGTCGCAGTGAAATTGAACAGCAACTTAGCATGACGGAAGCACTGGAAGCTGTGGAAAACGCTTTTAAACTCAAGGCGCAGGGCAAGGCGATTATGCCCTCCAAAATTTATCTGGAGCTGCCGGAGTATAACGGCGATTTCCGGGCAATGCCTGCCTATATTGCTGGCAGCGCTGGGATGAAATGGGTAAGCGTCTATCCCAATAACCGCCAGTACAACCTGCCCGCGGTTATGGCGATGATTATCCTCTGTGACCCGAATACTAGTTATCCTTTAGCCATAATGGATGGCACCCATATTACCAATATGAGAACTGGGGCCGCCGGTGGCATTGCTGTCAAATATCTGGCCAGGAAGAACTCCTCAGTGATAGGAATGGTAGGTGCGGGCAAGCAGGCGGAAGCGCAATTGCTGGCCATAAACGAGGTACTGCTTAAAATTGAAGAAGTGAAGGTATTTGATCGCAACCAAGAGATGAGCCAGAGGTTCGCTCAGAAGATGGCCGATGAATTAAACATAAACATCCGTCCTGTGGCAACTGTCGAGGCGGCCACCGATGCCGATATTGTGGTTACCACGACTTATGCCGCCGGGCCGGTGGTCCTCAAGCGGCATATCAAGCCGGGGACCCATATCAATGCCATTGGCGCCGATGCCGAAGGGAAGCAGGAACTGGAAGCGGCTCTGCTGCTTGGTGCCAAAATTGTCATTGATGAATTTGAGCAGGCCTGTCATTCCGGCGAAATCAATGTGCCGCTATCCAAGGGGCAGATAAAAGTTGAGGATATCTATTGTTCCCTGGGAGAAGTGGCTGCCGGCATGAAGAGAGGCCGGGAAAATGACTCTGAGATAACTATTTTCGATGCCACCGGCCTGGCAATTCAGGACATAGTCTGTGCCAAACTGGTATATGAAAAAACCAGGGGCGGGAAAGTTCCCGTTTTCGATTTCTTTGACTATGGCTAGTTTGTTACTTGGCGCTTCAAGGGTAAGATTTAAAGCAATATATCGGCCATATAGCCACTAGCTGCCTCATCGGCTTATTATATTTTTCGGTCGCAGTATGTTACTATCAAAAAGGTTACTACGGAGGTGTAATTAAATGAGCAACGGTATTCGTGGCGGCTACACGGGAAAGACGGTAAGGGTCGCTCTCAATGACGGCCGTATTTCAGAAGAAAGAACGGATGAGGAGCTATGCCGTAAATACCTCGGGGGTTCCGGATTCGTTTCGCATTACCTCTGGCAGAAACTGGGCGCCAGAGTGGACCCTCTGGGAGCGGATAACAAATTGATTTTCGCCGGCGGACCGCTGACGGGTCTGCCATTTCCGGGAAGTGGCCGCAACTGTATTGGTGCCAAATCGCCCCTGACCGGCGGCGTTGCCAAGTCGGAGGTGGGGGGATTCTGGGGTGCCGAACTGAAACGCGCCGGCATTGATGTGATTATTATTGAGGGTAAGGCAGAAAAACCGGTTTATCTCAGTATCCAGGACGGCAAGGTCAGCATAAAAGATGCCGGAAGCCTATGGGGTTTGAATACCAAGGAAACCAGGCAAAGGATACGGAGTGAACTTGGAGATGACCTCGTCAGGGTCGCTGGTATCGGGCCGGCAGGGGAGAATCTGGTGAAATATGCCTGCGTTATGAACGGCCTCTTCGATGCTGCGGGAAGAGGCGGTGTAGGCGCCGTCATGGGTTCCAAGAACCTGAAAGCCATCGCCGTCAGAGGTCGTAACACGCCGAAAATGGTTGACCCGAAACCGGCGCGGGAGATAGCGAGATGGCTCAAGGCAAACTGGGAGCTGGCGCGGAATTTCTGGGAGTACGGCACGGGAGCTGGCATGGACGGCTTCGAGGCCATCGGCAACCTGCCCGTCCGCAATTTCCGCGATGGCCTTTTCCCAGAAGTCACGAAGATTGACGCGCCGACCACGATGAAAAGCATCGGTGTGGGTATGGATGCCTGTTATGCCTGCTCGGTGCGCTGCAAGAAAGTGGTCAAGGTGGACAAGCCGTACGCCGTTGACCCCGCTTACGGCGGTCCGGAATATGAGACCCTGGCTTCGCTCGGCTCTAACTGCGGCATTGATGACCTGCCGGCCATCGCCAAGGGCAATGAGCTCTGCGGTGCCTACTCGCTGGACACGATTTCAACAGGAGAGGTGATAGCCTTTGCCATGGAGTGTTTCGAGAACGGACTGCTTACCATCAGGGACACCGGCGGCATCGAGTTGAGGTTTGGCAACGCGCCAGCAATGCTGCAGGTCATCGATATGATTGCCCGCCGCCAGGGTATCGGCGACCTCCTGGCGGAAGGTGTGGCACGGGCGGCACAGAAAATTGGAAACGGCGCCGAGCAGTTCGCCGTTGCGGTTAAAGGGTTGGAAGCAGGTATGCATGAACCCAGAGCCAAACCCGCACTGGGCATGGGCTTCATGGTGAACCCGCACGGCGCTGACCACTGCCTTAACCTGCACGACCATATGTATGCGCAGGACAACTGGCGGGTGCAGGAAATAATAGAGCTGGGGTTCCCCGGGGCACTTCCCGTTTATGAGGTAGGGTTCGAAAAGGTAAGGCTGCTGCAGCATTTGCACCGGCGGTTAACGGTACTCGATTCCCTGGTCGTCTGTCAGTTCCTGCCCTATAATCTCACACAGTTAACCGGGCTCCTCAACGCTGCCACCGGCTGGGATATGTCCATTGCGGAGCTGCTGAAGATTGCAGACCGGACTTTGACCACTTTCCGGCTTTTCAACATGCGGGACGGGTTTACCGAAGCTGACGATAAACTGCCCCAGCGCTTCTACCAGCCGAAAACGGACGGGATAC
>Ga0209636_10004366_pt1 | contig 14411 bp, 14 predicted proteins | sample DeeMarSWOR152_54_FD_187464 | JGI IMG/M metagenome (GOLD analysis project Ga0209636, IMG submission 187464) | Marine sediment microbial communities from White Oak River estuary, North Carolina - WOR-1-52-54 (SPAdes) (version 2) | ecosystem: Environmental > Aquatic > Marine > Intertidal zone >...
TTTCAGCCATTAGGAGCAGTTCCTCCAGTCCCAACAGAGCCCTGGAAGTATCTACCTGATCCAGGAATATCATTGCATCCTGTTGCTTTTGCTGGTTGGGTTGGCATGCTTGTTACCATGCTTAATTTGGTGCCTGTGGGCATGTTTGATGGCGGTCATGTTGCTCGAAGTTTGGTTGGGAAAAGAGCACATCGAATTCTTTCATACCTTGGAATTATTCTCTTGGCTATTGTCTGGTATCCAATGGCGTTCATAGCCCTCTTTTTCTCGTTCTATCAACACCCAGGTCCATTGGATGACGTTTCACAGCCTACAACTCTCAGAAAGTTAGCTGCCATCGGACTAATCGCCGTGTTTATCCTCTGCGTAGTTCCAATATACCCGCTTTTAGGCTAGTGGAGCCTCTAAAAACGTCTTGCCTCCGACAAGTTCGCAACGATAGAACATTCCTTCTACTGTGAATAAAGGTTCTTTGTTCACAAAATTTAAAAGACTGTTTTCAGTCACGTACTGAACCTAGGGGCGTTGAAAGTCTGGTCTACGAAGCTGCGGAGAATTTCGACGAGAAACTTAACAGCTGCACCAGTTTGGCGGATGTCTTCGAACTTGTGAAGCAGTCCGTCAAGAGGTTTTTGAGCAGGCACAGGGCTGGTCTCATGCTCGGTTTGGCTGATTTAGGAATGACGAGAGGTTATTTCGTAGGCGCCTTTCATCTGGTAGGTTCGAACATAATAGTCATGAACAGAACTCCCCTCGAAGTTGCCTCAAGGAACACAAACAAAACGACCTACAACGCCTACTGCTTCCATCTGCTTCTCCACGAGTATCTTCATTCTCTCGGATACATTGAAGAAGGTGAGGTAAAGGAACTAACCCAAGAAGTGTGCATGTTGGCGTTGGGGAAGGCCCATCCAGCCACCGTAATGGCTGAGAGGGGCATAGCCACATACTTCCCAAAAGTAACATATTTCACAGAGGAGTTTCCACTTCCTGAAAGACTTCAAGTTGAACTCGTGAAAGACTTCGACAGGTCGAGCGTGGGATACATTCATTAGCCCAACCCTTCAAGAAGTCACCGAACTGATGAGAAGTAGATTTGAAGTTACTTTTAACATCCTAATATCCGAGAATTTAACATGGGTGTGCTTCGCAACCGTTCTTTTAAAGGGTCCCTAGAAACTCCACAAGCCTGCGCTATCTTCGTTTTTTCATTTTTTCTTGTCTAATCGACTTAGTTGATGTGCTTCGTCAACAGCCTTGATCTCAACTTTTTTCGGTATGTCAGATAGTTTTCTGCCGCAATTCGGGCATTTTCCATCGTAATCCGAAATGATCTCATTAGGAGCTTTAATCTCTATCCCTTCGTAAAGAATAGCACCGCACTTGTGACAAATTACTTGTAGAGGCATCATCTCACTACCGATGTGCGCGCGTAATGGGGAGAAGCAAGGAGACTAAATAACAAACTATTTTGCTATAACTCATTTATGGACAGTTTGGATTCAGAACTTTCTCAAATCTTTAATGCAGCTTGAAACAGTATAATACATTAAGAAGAGAGAGAAAGGCGCGCGCGTAGTTGGAGCGCGTGCACAGCCTTTCAGACTAACGTTTCAGACATTTTGCGATAAGCTTTGATCATCTTAGTTTTCTTTGCCGGATTTTTTTCTCTATCTATCTGTTGTCTTATTCTACGCATTTCATTTTTCACTCTCTTACCGAGATTCAGTTCGCTTTCCAAATCCATAATTCGCCTCCCTATATGCGCGCCGAGAAAAGGTTTCAACAGCTATCAGATTTAAATTGTATGAAACTGGAGTCTGTATTACAAGTAACCATATGTATTCAGAATCAGAATCAAACGATTGATACGCGCGTGCATAATATATTCGTGGATAGAAAACAGTTTTTGTTAGAATCGCGCGCGCAACCGGGTCTAATACACTTTTAGCTACTGCAATTCTATCTAGGCTATTTTTCTTCCTTTAACCCTAAAATATCGGGGATGGTAGAGTATCCTAGACGTCGAATAATACTGTTTTTCACGTAGTCCCAAGGCGATTTCTATTAACTCGGGCAAAGTTCTATACGTAAACCCTTGCGTTGGTTTCCCCCACCTTATTCCGATGCATGCGGGATCAACGTAAACGAAAAGATTTCTATCCCTGTATTTGTAGCTGGCTTCGTTTGGGCTGCCAAACTTGGGTCCAGAGAGAACTTTGAAGGGCCAGAGCTTACACGCTTTAGGTTTCATATTCTGCAGTCCGCAAAGCCATGTTTCATAAAGTTTGGTTAGGAAGATGCATGTACCGTCGCCCTTTTTTCCCAGGTAAAATTTGCTTACGCCTGGCCGGGTTACTCCCACACCATACCTTCTGATGATGTCCACCCACTCGTTAAACCCTAGGACTACTTTATACCCTTTGCAGCACATGCCACAAGCAATACAGTTCCAAGATTCCACGTATCTCCAAGGGATAAATATCATTCCTTATCCACCGCGACGGACCTCTAGCTTAGCAGACCCAAAACATCCATGAAACGGATGTATCTTATAAATGGTTTATTTTGCATGAAGCTGTTCTGATGTAGACCCCCTAGTTTTTTCTTTAAATACTCCCAACATTCTCGCCACAATTTGCGGTCATATCCTCCGAGAACCGCAATGTCGATTAAATCATCGACCTTTGAGACGTATAGGCACCAAAAGTAAGTGTTAGTCTAGACGACATTCTGAGGAAGACTAGAATAGATCTAATTATTGAAAGGTAGAAGACATCACCTTTTGTAGACATAAAGTGTGTGTGATGGATAGCCTAGCCTAGGATTCTCGCAGAAATTGTCGATTTTAGAAGCTTTCCACCCGAGAATTTCGTAGTCATGGGAAACGATTCTGGCTCCGGGTTTAAGTTCTGCCTCCATTTTTGGTTTAATCTTCTCGTTTGCACTGGTTGTAAGGTATAGGAAGACAACATCTGCTGACGATAGGTCGACTTTGAATATGTCGTTTTGAAGGATTTGCGCCTTCGTCTCTATTCCAAGTTCATGAATGTTACTTAGGGCTCTTTTCACTAGGTCTTCCCTCAACTCAACTCCAACAGATTTGGCTCCGAAATCTTTGGCGGCCATTATGACCGCTCGACCATCTCCTGAACCTAAGTCGTAGAGCATTTCCCCTGTCTTAAGTTCGGCGAGGACAAGCATTTGGCGTACCACGGGCATGGGTGTGGCGACGAAGGGTGCTATGAACAAATTTGACCCTCCTCGTGTTTTGTCTCTAATACATGACTTTTGCTTTTATGGTTTTCGTGATGTTAGGCTACGTAGGTGGTTCTTTCTGGAATCGGTCTCGATTTTCGGGATGGTCTCCTTGATTCTCCGCATTTATGGCAACTTTGCATACAAAGGTCTAAGTATTCCTGTTCGCTTGTCAGAACCGCTTCTGCAGCTTTTTGACATAGTTTGCTTGGTTCTGTGCAACCGGCTTCTCTGCATAGTTTGGATATGAAGGTGCAGCAGTCGTGGGCGTCTTTTGGGTTGAGGGCTACACGGTTTGAGCGAACGAGGAGACATAATTCTCTGGCTAGGACGCACGTTCGGATGTGTTTGAATTTTTGGAGGGTTTGTTCTCGTATCATTTGGCGGGTTATTTCCATGTTGTTTTTCTCCAAGAGCTGTAATGAAGAGTACTCTATCGTCGCCCTTTTATACTTTTATGAATCCTAGATTAGGAGCGCTCGCCCATTTTCAATCGAGACTTACAGTGGTTTTACCAGAATCTTCTTTTCAGAGCGTTCCTTTCAGCTTCTATCACCAACTCGAAAAAGTGATCTGAAAGCTCTCTCTCTTTCGTAAGGATTCCTTCCACATCCGAAACCCTCAGTTTCCTCCCAGAAAGAGCCACAGCAGCTGACTTACCATACCCAGACATCAACCTAGCCGTTTTTACCGCCCACTCCTTCATTTTCTCCTCACTCTTCGTCAACTTCTCACCCCTCTTATCCACCAAAGACTGAACCTTCCCTTCTTCCCTCCTAAGCACCCCCAAGCTTGAAGACCTACATCTAGGGCAAACCGGCTTCTCAGGCAAATCCTTCATCCGAATCATTTCTAGATATTCCCAACAATCCGTGCAAACGAAAGTTCGAACCTCGTTGAGGAGACGCGCCCTAGCCGACTCCACTAGAATTAGCTTCATCCTCTCAGGTGGGATAAGATCGGTTTTCATGCTAACCCTTTCTATTCCAACCCGCGCAACCGGAGTTGCAACTCCCATAGTTTCTAGCTTCGTGACTTCAATTTCCCCTTTTCGAACCTCGCTCAACACGCGAATTGTTTTCTCCAAATCCAAGTCCTTCGTGAAAGTCTCCTTAAATGCCTCATCGTAAATGGCTGTACCCTCAAAGCTCTTCAACAACTTCCTAAGAGTCACCTTGCCTAAGTCAACATATTTTTTTAGAGCCCCAAACCTTCGGGCAACGTGGACAATTCGTCTTTTGAAAAGTCCGGTCTTGACAGTTGCCTTCGTAAGCATATCTCGAATATCCAGTTCGTCCATCCGTTTCATTTCGTCAAACAAAGCCAAAATACGGTCAGCGTTAGCAGCGCCCATTGTGTGAACGAAAATACGGTAGGGATCGTGCTGAACCACAACGCTGTATCCAGTTTCCTCCGACAAAACATGACCAAACAACTGAGCTAAAGCCCTGTTGGTGAGAGACCCGAAATGGGCGTGAATAATGACAAAGTCCTCCCAGTCCTCAATCAGTATCCGCCTACCAGTCGGAACAGGATAACCCTTCCTCACCTGCTCAGACGTTTCATGGATCGCCCGCATAACCGTATTCCTGTCAGCGGGATACTTCCTAGCCAAGTCGGCGGCAACTTCAACGGGCTCCACTCCACTCTTCATTTGTTCCTCAACAAAACCTCTGATCCAACCCACCTCCTGAGCCACTTCGAAAGGAACAGGAATCTCTTCCCCAACCCAACTGGGAATAGCTCCTGTTGGATCATCAACCTGCTTCACGTAAATTTGGTCGCCATAAACGTTCAAAATCTGCCATGGACTACCGCGAATAATAAACTTCACGCCAGGCTTACCATACTCGGCGACAAAAGCCTCGTCCAGCACACCCACCGCAGAATCTTTTTCCTCGTCCACAACCAGAAATTTCTTCACGTCGGGAATCATAGACAAGTTTTCGAAATAGTACTCGTACATAGCCTTAGTTCGACGCGGCTTAATGACAAGCATATCCTCAAAGGAAACCCACGCCAACCTGGGAAAACGATGATGCATGTAATCCACAACTTTCTGAACATCCTCCACCGTGAGGTCAGCATAAGGATAGGCTTTCCTAAACAGATCGTAAATCTCATAGAAATACCAACGCTTCTTCTTCATTAGGATGCCAATGATCTGATGAGCCAAGGCATCGTAAGGTTTATACGGGATATCTACAGGCTCCAACTCCTCCTCGCCAGCCCTGCGGGCAATGGCCATGGCCTCCAGCGTGTCATCCGAATCCATGGTGATGATGAGTCCCTTGGCAATGCGTCCGATTCTATGTCCGCTTCTACCTACGCGTTGAATGAGACGCGTAACCTGCCTCGGGCTCATATACTGGATCACCATGTCAATCCGTCCAATGTCTATGCCCAATTCCAGCGAAGAGGTTGCAACGAGTCCCTTCAACTCGCCGTTCTTTAGTCCCCGTTCAGCCGCGATTCTAGAGGGCTTAGCCAGAGAGCCGTGATGAATGGAAACAGGGAAGTCCATGTCCCAAACTTTGAATCGACTGGCTAAAACTTCCGAGATGGCGCGCGTGTTCGTAAAGAGTAGGACAGACTTGTGTTTCTCGATGTATTTGCGGATGATGCGGAGGCGAGCGGCAACCTCGGGATGGGTAAACAAGGTTGAAGCCAACTCGTAGTCCTTTGATGTGGGTTGAGGAAAAAGAATCTCTAATTTCATGAGCCGCGCGACGGGTACCCTCACGATTTCAACTTCACGCCCATTGCCCACAAGAAATTGAGCAACCCTCTTTGGACTGCCAATAGTAGCCGACAAGCCGATAAACTGAAAGTCTTTGCCCGTTACCCATCGAAGTCTCTCAAGAGCCAGAGACAATTGACTCCCCCTCTTACTGTCCGCCATCTCATGAACCTCATCCACTATCACCCATCTAACCCGCTGAAGATGCTGACGCATCAGCCTACCCGGCAAAATAGCTTGCAAGGTTTCCGGCGTGGTGATCAACATGTCTGGAGGGCTTCGAGCCTGTCTTGTCCTCTCTTTGGTGTCGGTGTCGCCGTGCCTAACCGCCAGTTTAACGTCTAGATTGTTACACCACCACTCTAGACGCTCAAGCAAATCTCGATTCAAGGCCCTAAGAGGCGTCACATAGAGGATTTTGATTCCCCGCGGTCTCTCAGGCGTCTGAAGAAGCATGTTGAGAACCGGGAGCACAGCCGCCTCAGTTTTTCCAGTGGCAGTAGGAGATATGAGGAGAACGTTCTTTCCCTCAAGAATCCTTGGCATAGCTTTTTCTTGGGGCTCAGTGGGTGTTTCAAAGCCTTTCTGCTCAGCTAATCTCCGAATAGGTTTAACGAGCGTCTCAAAAACGTTCCTAGGTTTTTCTGTCAAAGTCCGTTTGCACCAAAGCTAAAGGAAATACAGCGGAAGCCACTGTAAAAGCGTTTTGGAACAAAATAAGCCAATGGTTCCAATTGACAGCGTAGCGGTCACTAAAATTCTATTTTTTGTTCGTTGATGTTTCTATTCGATGCGCGCTCGCACTCTAAAATCTTCCGTATCTTGTTTTGTTCGCTAATTTCCATTATTGTATCACCCTAAGATATCGCAGAAAATTATTCAATACTGTTGAAACGTCGAGATGAAGGGCAAATCTTTTATTCAATATCATTCAAACAATGATGGTTGATTATTGTTGGAGGAAAATGTATGGCTAAATGCCCGAAATGCGGAGGCGAAGTTGCTAACCCTAGAAAAAGCTGGAAAATGGCTGGCCGACCAGACAAAACAGGAAAGAAAGTTGAACTGACGATAGGACTTTTCGACTGCCCCAAATGCAAAAAAGCCTTCAGGGTTGTCCTAGGCAAGCGAAAGATTTGAGGCGCTAGCATCGCCAAGCAATCTGCGTGCCAAGATAGCAAGAAAACTTAAAGGCTGCCAGCAAGGGAAAGACGGGTTCCGAAGGGTGTGGAAATCTAAACTCAAGCGACGCCTTGAAAAAGTCCACACCATCCTCCTTTTTGTTCAGGAAGGCGTTGAGTTTTTGGTCATCCAAAGTGGAGATATCCTCCGCGGTATCTCGTTTCTTCTTGACCTATTTGGATCCTAATAACAGAGCTATGTTGAAATCAGTATTTTTTTCTCTCGGCAGCCAGCGCGCGCATTTTCTCACTTTTGTGATAATCTTTGGCTCTTTGTCATAGTCAATTTCTTGTATCAGCTACACCCTCATCTAGCAACGGCTTGTTAGCTGTCAACGAAGATGTTACATTGGTATATCTTTAATACTTAACAAGGCTTTTAGGTAAAATGCTGAAACTATTTAGGTACGCGCACTAAGGGAGGAAGCATGATTTTTGACCATCCAAGAGATGAAACTTCGTGCTTTCTATTTGAGACAGCTAATTAACTCGAAGATAAAACAGAAGGAAAAGGCGATTGAGGAATACGCACGCCTCATATGGTCAATCAATGAATTATGTTAGGAGTGGTTTGGTGAATATGCGAAGGTCAAAGCTGGAAATGTATATTGATGTCCTTAAAGTTCTGGCTCATCATGGACCGTTGAAGCTAACTCACGTCATGTATAAGGCTAACGTAAACTGTAGTGTTCTAAAACAATACTTAGATTTCTTAATCCGGCAGAACCTCATTGAAGAAAAAACTTTGCGCAAGAAAAGAAACAAAAGAGTTGTTTACGCGATCACGGAAAGAGGTAGAACCGTACTCAAATACTTCAGAGAACTAAATAGTGCTCTGCAAATAACTGAAGAAGCAAACAAGATCCCAGCATTGCTATACTAAGCCAAAGCGCGCGCACTGCAAAACTAACATTTCACGCAAAAGGCGTCCTGGACTAATTCGAGCGCTTGCTCTAACAGGTTTCTCACGCATTTAACTGGTTCTTTGATCGTTTGTTCAAGAGATAATCTAATGTAACAGATCTACAAAAATGGAAAAAAGGGGGGTTAGGCTGGCTGTCAAGTAAAGCCAGACCTATGCTCTTGCTTGGCCAGCTTACGATTGTTTCCTAATTGGCCTCGAAGTGTATCCATCCCTCATAGTCTACGTAGCCCCATTGGTTTAGCCCAGGGGCCCCTGATCCCGACCAAGTTCCCTGCCCGTGGATACCCTCCAGCTCTCCTGTGCCACTGAGGATTACCCATTTACCGTGCCAAATCTGACCAAAATTAGCCTTGCCAACAAGGCGGATAACAAGGCCACCCGTTTTATCGTCTACGGTACATTCTTCAAGTGTGGATATACCCGTATACCACCTAAAGTCAAAGCTTGTAGGGGGAAAACCGTCTGCACCGTGTATCACTACGCGACAAGGTTCATCGCGTGATATTCCCTCTATACCTCCAGACCACACCCCTTCCTCCCATGTGTTTAAAAACACGTTACCATCGGCCATTTTCGCGGGGACGGGGGGAATGGGATGAGGGCAGTAGTCCAACCTTCCAGTTACGTGTTCAGGCTTTGTAGCAAGCACAGTTGGTATCAATAGCACCGACAGAAGTGCAACTATGCACATCAGGAGCGCTGCCGATAACATCTTTCTCATTCAAGCATCCTCCTTTAATTCTATTGACAGGGATTTCCCATCAAAACTACATCATTTAGGAATGTCCCTTCGTATTGACAATACGGTAGGCAAGTGCACTTAAGATTTGTCTTAGAAGAATCTTCTATGTTATACTTCTAGTTCTTCAAAGAATTATCCTTAAGAATTAAAACTGATGCGCGCGCGCCATTGTGGAACATAGACACAAAACGTTAGTATGATGTTAGCTTCTAAACTAACATTTTCCATAGAAACCACACAAAAACACTTGCGCGCGCATTTTAAGTACTAAGTGTTTATAAGTAAATAATATGCTGCTGCAACAAGTTGATCGAGTTGAAATAGCTATCCTGGTAGATAATGTAACAGATATGCTGATTCAAAGTTCACCTCATGTGACGAGAGCCCCCTTCTTCAAAGGAACAGAAATGCTTCCACCTCTAAGAGCCGAACATGGATTCTCCGCTCTTATTGATATCTACCTAAATAACATCAGTCACAGAGTGCTGTTTGACACAGGAGCCAGCGGGGATGTGTTCTTATTTAATGTCGACAGGCTTGGAGTCGATCTAAGCAATGTCGAAGCCATCGTTCTTAGTCACGGTCATTCTGACCACGCTGGAGGCTTGATGCCCATCCTTAAGCGAATTAGCAAGCTTCACATACCCGTTGTTTTGCATCCCGATGCCTTCCTCAAAAGGTGGCTCGTCCTACCAAATGGAACTAAAATAAAACTTCGGTCAGTGAAAGAGAGTGAAGTTACAGAAGCGGGAGCAGAAGTTGTCAAAATAACGGAACCGTTCCCTCTACTGGGAAACCTCGTGCTTGCCACAAGCGAGATACCCAGAAGAACCCAGTTCGAACAAGGGTTTCCAGCTCATTATGCAGAAATCGATGGAAAGCTTCAACCAGACCCTTTGATCAGAGATGACCAAGCGTTGGTGATGAACGTAAAGGAAAAGGGTCTTGTAATCATCTCCGGTTGCGCTCATGCAGGAATCATAAACACGGTTTTTTACGCTAAGGAGTTGCCCGCAATAAATAAGGTATATGCAGTCATGGGAGGTTTCCACCTGTCTTTTCCAAATGAATATCTCATAGACCCAACTATGGAAGAGCTTAAGAAAATCAGACCAACATTTATTATTCCTTGCCACGACACAGGATGGAAAGCGACCAACGCAATTCTAAATGCCATGCCAGAAAATTTCATCCCCAGCGCCGTAGGAACAACCTTCGTATTTTGATACACGCTTAACCCTCCCTTCCTTTCTAATGCGCGCGCTTGCGCAACACTTGAAGAAGGAAAGGGAAGGAGGAGATTAGTGCCCGCGTTACTATTCGCAGCCGCTGTTGTTGTAGACATCTGGTAGGTCTTTGATTTCTAAGGCTTCCTGTCTTGTGTCTCCCTCTGGGTCGCTTCCCAATGGGTAACTCTTCAGAAAAGAGTCAGCCTCATCGATAATCTCGTCGACATTTACTGTATCGTTGCAGTAGTCAAAACATGGACAGCCTCCACACAGCCTATCTAGTTTTGCTGCGATGAGCCGCGCTGCAAGCATTCTGGTTGAGTCTTTGGCATTCGCTCCAATCAACATCTCAAAGGCTTCTTCTTTCGTGTAGTTAATCTCCCCGATTTCCATCTCATCTACAGACCAGCCTTCTGGATGGTTCTTCCAGTATCCCATACTATGAGAGACGCAAAAGAGTTGGAAGTTGGAGAGAAGGATGTCAAGAAAAGGGTCGATGTAGGAAAGAAAGCTGGAAAGAAAGGTGTAGAACTCGGAAAGAAGGGCGTCAAAAAAACCAAAGAAGCTGTGGAATAGCCGACTCGGCTCCCACAAAACTTAAAACAGCATTCTGATGAGACTTTAGGATTGTGATGGTTCATGTCCAAGGAAGATAAAATGTTGGAAGAGTTGAAGCGAATCAGAGAGTTGCTTGAAACTAAACCCCCTCCGCCGCCACCAAAAGGACTGTGGAACGAGTTCTTGGACTTCCTTTCGAAATACAAGGTCATGGGGCTTGCCGTTGCCTTCATCATGGCCTTCTATCTCGGCACCCTAGTCCAAGCCCTTGTCAAAGACTTCATTATGCCAATAATAGGCCTTGCCATACCCGGCCTTCAGGATCTAGCTACCTTGGAATACACAGTCGGCAAGCAAAAATTCGGCGTAGGAGACTTCCTAGTAGCATTGATAACCTTCATAATCGTAGCCTTCGTAATCTTCATAATAGTCAAGGTCACCAAACGATGGGGAATTGAATAGCGTAAACTTACATCTTTTTCATTAATTAGTTAAGAAGAACAGAACAAAAGGCCGGAATTTAAGAAGGTCGAAGTTTACTAAGGGCCATAATTCCACAAAACTTCCTTACTCCCCTTTTTTGGCTTTCAGGTTGCTCAGTGTTGGTTCTGAATAAAGAAATCTTATCTTGACGGTGGTGCATACATTGGAGTGGTGTTTGAGGAATGAGTTTACTGGATTATGTTAGTGTTCTTGGTGAGTGGGTTTTGTCTAACCTTGACAAGTTGGTGTTTTCGGCGGTCACACTTGTTGTTGTTTATGTAATTTATAGAATTATAGTTCGAGAAATTAGAAGCCTTACAGCCCAAAAGAAACTGCAAGAACACCTCGCTTTTACTTTGATTCGAATCGCGAAATGGACTTCGGTTGTCGTGATTTTATCGGCAATTCTTGCACAGTGGGGAGTGACGATAGGAGTCATCGCAGGAGTATTAGCCATTTTCGGTGGCACCATTATCGGTTTTGCCGCCATAAACACAGTAGGCAACGCCATTGCTGGTCTGATTGTGATGACGAGCAGACCCTTCGAGGTTGGAGATAGAATCTTCTTTAACGGACAATTCGCCGACGTAGTAGCCATAGACCTCATTTACACAAAGATGCTGACTCTCGATAATGTCTTGGTCTCCGTTCCCAATCAAGAGTTGCTCAAAGCTGAAATAGACAACTATGGAAAGAAGAATGTGGTTCGGCGACATTGCACGGTGACACCTGGCTTCGAATATGACAGCGCTGAAGTAGAGAAGGCTTTGCTGGAAGCTGCAGCCAAGGTTCAGGGAGTTTTGAAGGAACCTAAACCATATGTTTGGATAACAAAATTCCAAAACTACGCCGTTGAATACAATCTCTACGTGTTCATAAGTGACATAAAGGGACTGCAAGAGATAGACGCAGAACTCCACCGAAAAGTTTTGGAAACATGCAAAGAGCATGGAATAGACATTAGCACACCTTTACTTCTTAGGCAACTCCAAGGCTGATTGTCGGTGCATAACAATTGCGTAGATATGAGAAAGATCTATGCATGTATCACATCCATTTCTTTCTTCTAAAGTAGATTATCATTAAGATTCCTAGGGTGAGCATAACAAGCAAGACGATGGGGTAACTCCACCACCATTGAAGTTCCGGCATGGATTGAAAGTTCATTCCATAAATGCCTGTTATAACAGTCAATGGAATGGCTATTGTAGCAATAATTGTTAGTACTTTCATAATTTCGTTCATTCTGTTGCTGACGCTTGAAAGATAAATATCAAACAATCCGGACAGCATGTCCCTGAATGTTTCTATTGAGTCGATAACCTGAATTGTATGGTCATAAACGTCTCTTAGGTATATGTCTAAAGATTTGTTGATTAGCGGCGATTCCCATCTTTCCAAGCGACTAACTACCTCTCTCAAGGGCCAAACGGACTTCCGCAGAAATATCATCTCTCTTTTCAAGTCGTGAATGGCTTGCAGAGTTGCTGGTGCGGGGTTGGTAACTAACTCATCTTCAATGTCCTCAATTTTTTCACCAAGTTTTTCGAGAATTATGAAGTAATTATCAACAATGGCATCTATTAAGGCGTAGGCGAGATAATCAGCGCCCATTCTTCTAATGCGCCCCCTATCACTTCTAATTCGCTTTCTAATCGTATCAAAAACGTCTCCTTCACTCTCTTGGAACGAAATAACGAAATTTGACCCGAGAATTAAACTGACCTGTTCCGCTTTTGTTTCGTTCTCTTTTTCATCGTAATAGAGCATTTTTAAAACGATGAAGATGTAGTCGATAAAATCCTCCATTTTTGGACGTTGTCCGGTATTCACAATGTCTTCTAAAATAAGTGGATGTATGTTGAAGTGATTTCCAATTTTTTCTATGATATCCACTTGATGAATACCCTGTATGTTTATCCACGTTACAGTTGGTTTATCCTTGAAAGAAAAACATTCATCAATCGTTTTTATGTCCTTCTCTTGAAATTGCGCTTCATCATAATCAATGACTGTAATCCTTATCTTGTTGGTCTTTTTCTCACCTATATGAACAAGAGTTCCTGGAGGAAGACCAATTTTTCTTGATCTTTTCTTGATTAGTCTGGATATAGCAGTTCACCTCATGCCGATTTTCCTTTAATACATTTATAAGTTTTTAAAATCGCGACTAAAAACTGGACCTTAAGAAGGTTGAAGTTTATTAAGGGCTTAGGTTCGCAGGAACCTCTTTACTCTTTTTCTTTCAATTCTCTTTCTTAGGTGTAATAACTGATAAAATTCGGCGTCTTCTCTTGTGTTGTTTGTAGATAGGTATGACATCAAGTCGTGATGAGTCTACATTCGGTTTGGATTTCAACCAATTTGTGAATTCGCTGAACTCTTCCATGTTCCTGAATTGGGTTCGCACCAAGATGCCGTGAACCGCAGCTGGTGTAGCTTCATCCACTTCAACTACGTTTTTGTGATCAAGTAATTCTTTGACCAAAGAATCATGGTCCCGAAGAACAGCAATGGAAAAGATCACTCTCCATATGGAAGGGTACAGCTCAGCCAACTTCTCTTGATTAACTGCTATGGTAAAGCGATCGATAACCGTTAGATCCACCAAGTTTCTTATCCTTTTGCGAATCGTATCCTTATGGAGATTCAATTTCTCGGAAAGTCGAACGTAAGTCTGACTGCTATCCTCCATCAATAGCCTTAATAGCTCAATGTCCAAGGCGTCTATTCTCCTTTTTTGCATACTCAACACGTCTTTTCGAAGTTAGACCATAAAGCTTCCTTATTCTTTCTCCTACAATAATATAAAAATTTTCATCAATATGATGAAGAAAACTTATATATTGTAAGCTAGAAAATACGTAAACTGACAAAAGAAAAGGATGTGATTTAATGAGTGCGAAAAAGGAAGAACCTCCAAGAAAGGTAGTAGAGGAGGGGGCTGAAGAATTTGGGACAGAAATGTATCTTGAATCTGCAAGGGCTCTACGAGAAGTGGGTACAAGAGTTGTTCTCTCAGTCGGTGCAGCGATACTGATATGGATTTTTGGGAACCTGATTTTCCTACCAATTGCGAAGGGAATGGCTCAACAGTTCCTAGGTTACCCTGTACACTCAATTATCAGCTTCATCATAGTAGTCGCTTTGGCAATCATAATCTTAACTGTCTTCGTTGACATTCGCAGACTTACTGGAGGCATGGCAGGAGTCTTAGCTTATCACTTTGGAAAAGCAGGCGGTGAAGTAAGTATCGAAACATACCACAACTACAGAGCCTCCCTAGACGGCATAC
>Ga0209636_10004367_pt1 | contig 14408 bp, 9 predicted proteins | sample DeeMarSWOR152_54_FD_187464 | JGI IMG/M metagenome (GOLD analysis project Ga0209636, IMG submission 187464) | Marine sediment microbial communities from White Oak River estuary, North Carolina - WOR-1-52-54 (SPAdes) (version 2) | ecosystem: Environmental > Aquatic > Marine > Intertidal zone >...
GAACCTGGAAAACAAGGCAAGATGGTGATCACTGCACTAGATAGAATTGCGAAACCATGTATCAGGTTCGATTCCAAGGACGTGATCCGGTGGGCCGATCACGGGTGTGATTGCGGCAGGACCTTTGGCCTCATAGACGGCGGCGTGGTTGGGCGAGCCGATGACATCACCAAGGTAAAGGGGGTGCTCCTGGCCCCTACTGCCATAGAGGAAGTAGTTAGGAGTCTGCCCGAGCTTGCCGATGAGTACGAGGTAGTGGTGACTAAGAAGGGTGACATAGACACTATCCTCCTGAAAATAGAGATTCTCCCTGGCAAAGAGGCAGAGCAGGACGCCATCCTCTTCCGCCTGAAGGATCAGCTCCGTGTTAAAACCAACCTCGGCTATCAGATAGAGGTTCACCCTTACGGTTCCCTGCCGCGGTATGAGGTGAAGGCCAAGCGGTTCAAGGATCTAAGGAAAAAGGGGGATTGACATGAATGCTTCTCAGATTACAGAAATGGATGAGTTGATCCAGCGAATGCGCCAGTGCGCTGAGGAGTTAAAGAAAAAAGACAACGGCATCCAGGCAGTGGAGAGGAACGTGGATCGCATCCTGGCCAATATTAAGATGCTGGAGCTCAATATCAGTGACCTACGAGAACTCGTCTAAACCGAAAGACATACAATGAGGAGCACAAAATAGTTTGAGCTAGCATAGGGAAATGTCATGAAATCCTTTCTTTCGTTCCGAGGCTCACGGGCTGGTTTTTTCAGCGATTTGTTCACGGGGGAGTCTTACCCCCTCCGCATTCCCCCGACACGTCGGGGGCTGCGGTTTCCCCCATAAACAAGTCGCGAAAAAACATCGCCCTCCCGCCAGTCTCTTCAGAAAAGATTTCATGGCCTTAATAATCAGGGGAATTCTCGGTGTATGCAGACAACCACATGCTCCACGTAGTATTCTGCCATGCTGTGGCGATTGAATTGGCCTTTTTGCTTAGACAATGCCTAAACAGGATGATATCAGATGCCAATCTCTATGAGGTAAAACAGTAATGTCATCACCTGATGTACCCGAGGAATTTAACCTAGCCGCCTTTCTTCTAGACCGTCACGTAAAAGAGGGTCGCGCCAGTAAACCCGCAGTTTATTATGAGCACCAGGCCATAACCTATGCTGAGCTAGCCGAATCTGCCAATCGTCTGGGCAACGCCTTGTTGGGCCTGGGCATGGAGCGGGAAAACAGGGTCATGATCTGCCTCCCTGACTGCCCCCAATTCTTTGCAAGTTACTTTGGTTCTATGAAAATCGGTGCGGTACCCGTAGCGGTGAGCACCATGGCTACACCACAGGACTACCTTTACTACCTCAATGACAGCCGCGCAAAGGCGCTCATCGTACACCAGGATTTTGCTCCGAGCATCAGGCAGGTCCGCTCCGAGCTGTATTATCTGAAGCATTTTATCGTTGTGGGTGAAGCCGAAACAGGGGAATTGCACTATGATTCCCTGCTTTCGAGTGCTTCCCCAGATTTGGCCCCCGCGGCCACCAGCAGAGATGACATGGCCTTCTGGATGTATAGCTCTGGCACTACCGGTAAACCCAAGGGTATCGTACATTTGCACCATGACATGATGTACTTTTTGCCCCCTCACTGTGAGCTGCTTTCTATAGGGGAAAACGATCTGGTCTTCTCAGCCTCTAAACTCTACTTTTCCTATGGAAGGAACAATTCCCTTGAAACCCCGTTCAACTGCGGTGCGGGCGTGGTTCTCTATCCCGGCCTGCCTGTACCGGAGAAAATCTTGAATGTGATTGAAGAGTACCATCCCACGCTGTTCTATAGCGTACCCAGTTCTTATGCTGCAATTCTAGCCTATCTGGACAATACCGGCCGCACGTGTGATTTATCTTCCCTACGCCATTGTATATCTGCCGGGGAACCCTTGCCGAAAGTCATGTTTGAACGCTGGTTGGAAAAATTCGGCTTAGAGATACTCGATTCCGTCGGATCGACTGATGTAGGTGGTATGTATCTCTCCAATAAACCGGGGCTAATCAAACCGGGCAGCAGCGGGGTACTTCTCCCCGGTTTTGAGGGAAGGCTCGTAGATAAAGAGGGGCATGACGTGGGACAGGGGGAAATAGGCTCCCTCTGGATAAAGAGCGAGGGCACGGCGGCCTATTATTGGAACAAACACCAGAAAACCAAGGAGAACTTTTGGGGCGAGTGGTTCAACACGGGCGATGAGTTTTATAGGGATTCGGATGGGTTTTACTGGTATGTGGGGCGAGCCGATGATCTATTAAAGGCAGGGGGTATTTGGGTGTCACCCCTTGAGGTAGAGGGGGTCTTGCTGGAGCATTCAGCGGTGAACCAGTGCGCGGTCATAGGTGCGCCGGATGCGGCCGGTCTGGACAAGCCCATGGCCTTTGTAGTGCTCAATGAAGGGCACGAAGCCTCACAAGATCTTGAGCGGGAGCTGCGGGATTTTGTTCGCGACAGGATAGCCCATTACAAATGCCCTCGCTGGTTTCGCTTTACGAATGAGCTGCCACGAACGGCGACCGGCAAGGTGCAAAGGTATAAGTTGCGGGAAATAGTGAAGGAATAGCCGGTAGCGCCCTAAAGCTTCCCCTCTTGGTGTAACTTTTCCGCTATCATCTCTCTCAGAGCGTTCTTATCGATTTTTCCAACCTTGGTAAGGGGTAGGCTCGACAATGCCTCTAGCCTTTCAGGAAGCTTAAATTTAGCAATCCGCCTCTTCCGTAAGAGAAATTCAGTTAACCCCTCCAGAGTCAATTCCTCTCCCTCTTTGCAAACTACGAAGCAGCAAATTCTCTCATCCAACGCAGGGTCTGGCATTCCAACACAGGCACAATTTTCAACCACCTCATGGGCAATAATATGGTTCTCTATCTCTTCAGCACTAATCTTCTCGCCGCCTCTATTAATCGTATCCTTTTTTCGACCCTCAACGATGAGGCTTCCACTAGGATGTATGCGAACGAGATCGCCGGTCTTGTAGTAACCATCTTCCGTAAAGGACTCCTTATTACGCTCGGGAGATCTATAGTACCCCCTTATGGTGTAAGGTCCCCGAACAAGTAACTCTCCAACATCACCTTGTGGGACTTCGTTTCCCTCATCATCCACGGCCTTAATTTCATCATCCGGGGACATCGGTCGTCCCTGAGTATAAAGACAAACTTCCTCTGGGTCATCTACGAGGGTCCAACAATTCAGCCCTTCAGCCATGCCAAGGACCTCTTGATACCTGCAACCTAATTCAGGCTCAATCCGTCTTTTCACCTCTGGAGCCAGTTTTGAGCCACCGGAAATAATTAATTTAAGGGATGAAATATCATACTTCTCTCTGTTGGGCGAGTTCAGCAACCCCACTACAATGGCCGGAACAGCGGGAACGATAGTCACTTTTTCCCTTTCTATCAGTGGAAGTATATCGTCTGGTCGTGCAGATGGTGCCAGCACCACTTTCCCACCGTTTGCCAGGATGCCCTGGAATCCCGGGCTAACAACGGAAAAATTGTGCGTGATCGGTATGGCAAACAACATAACAGTATCTTCATCCACATGAATCACTTGCGCACATCTCCTAAAATTATACGCATAGTCATTATGCGTTCGGGGAATGAATTTGGGGATTCCCGTTGTACCCCCGGAGAGTTGGAAGACAGCCGGTTCCATAGGATTTGGTCTGAAATCCCTTAAAGTCTCAGCATCAAACCTTTCCTCTATCTTGTCATCGAGCAGGTTGTTGATGGAATAAAACCCCTCATATACGTCTTCTCCTGCCACAAAAACAAACTCTAAGCTCGGAATCTTAGCTCTTAGGTCTTTTGCCATTGATTGATAATCAAACTTCCTTAATACACCTGGAATAGCATAAGCCTTGGCCTCGGCAAATTCTAAAAAGTAACCCACTTCGGCTTCCCTATGAGGAGGTAACGCCATGACGGGAATCACGCCTACGGTCACCGCTGCACAATAAACGTAAATCATCTCTGGGATATTATGAATTTGCAGAACCATTCGGTCATACGGCCTCAGACCGAGTTGGATAAAATGAAGTGCAAGGCGTCTGACTCTTTCCCCCAATACTCGATAGGTGACCCTTTGATCCTCGGAAATGATTGCCACCTTGTCATCAAAACGTTCAAAGGCTGCTTCCAACACCTCCCCGATTGCCCGATCCTCCCAGTAGCCTTTCTCCTTATACTTCTTGATAAGTTCTTCGGGCCACGGTATGCACCCTTCGAGCATTTCCCTGCTACCTCCCTTATTTTCTTACTTCAGTGCCTTGATAGATACTAACCGCCATTTTTGATTAATCCCTTCCAGATCTTCCCTACAGCGTATACGTTCCAGATCTTTTCAATAAAGGCTTGATGCAAGCGGTGCCGCCCCTTGTATTTGCGTTTCCCTTGCAGACGGAAAAACCGTAGAGAACAAACATTCACGCATGGATAGCAAAGTCACAGCTACTTCAACTACCTATCGACACATCACTTATCACCTTTCATCTTAGCTGCGGCCAGAATAGAGTCGATGATGTGCTGATAACCGGTACACCGGCAGAGATTGCCCGAGATGGCTTTACGCGCCTCCAGAGGTGTCGGGTTGGGATTTTCATCGAGCAAGGCCTTAGCAGACATTATCATGCCGGGGGTGCAGAAACCGCATTGGATACCGCCATGCTTAACAAAAGACTCCTGAATTGGATGAAGCTTTTCACCTTCAGACATGCCCTCAATAGTAAGGATCTCCTTGTTTTGTGCATCGATGGCGAGCACTAGGCATGAAACCACAGCTCGTCCATCCATAAGCACCGTGCACGTACCACACTGGCCCTCATTGCAAGATTGTTTTGTCCCTACAAGACCCAAGTCTTCCCTCAAGACCTCAAGCAGCGTGCTCCAGGGAGCTATCTCCAATTTGTAGTGCGTTCCATTGACCTTTAATTCTACTTCAACCTTCCCCATAATCCTCACTCCTCAAATGTTAAATATCTTCAAAAATCAAGAATCATAAGTAATCCTTTTGTAAGCCTCCATGATTGCCCGTTTAGTAAGAACTCCTACCATTTCTCTACGATACGATTCAGAAGCCCTGATACTGCTTCTAGGTCTTGCCTCTTGCGCAGCAGCCTTCCCTGCCTCTGCTGCAAGATCCTCATCTATCTCCTTTTTTATGACAACTTTTTCTGCCTTAGATGCCCTAATCGGCGTTGTAGCCGCGGTCCCAAGGGCAATACATGCATTATTACAGAGTCTCTTATTCGCATCCATTATCAAAAAGGCAGCCGCACTCACAATGGCCAGATCCATTGCATTTCTCCTCATTAGCTTGAAATAGCTCCCCCCACTATTTTCAGGCGGGCTTGGTATGAGGATTTCGGTCAGGATTTCATCATGTTCGAGGATTGATTTCCCTGGCCCCTCAAAAAATTCTTCGACTAAAGCTATTCTTTCCCCTTTACTTCCTGTAAGTCTTACCGATGCACCCATCGCTATCAGTGGTGGCGCAGTATCTGCAGAGGGAAGAGCGCTACAAAGATTTCCTCCTATGGTCCCAAGATTTCGTATCTGGGGGGAAGCCATGACCTGAATAGCATCGTTTAGGGTGCAAAATTTACCCTTTATGATCTCTGAGCGTTCCAGTTCTCCTATCGTCACAAGTCCACCAATCCTCAGGCCATCCTCAGCATGATAGGAGATATGTTTCAGCTCTTCTATCCCTTTTAGATTGATGAGGTGTTTGGGGACGATCTCCCTTCTTTTCATCGAAACAAATAAATCCGTTCCGCCAGCAAAGACCTTGGCATTGTCATCATACTTGGATAGATAGCCTAGGGCCTCGGCAAGACTTGTAGGCGCATGATATTCGAACTTTGGCAATCTTCTTATGAACATGATGATCCCTCCTTTTTTGCCTTTAGAGCTTGTAGAATCTTCTCAGGCGTAATAGGAAGATTTGTTATTCTCACACCCACAGCATCATAGACCCCGTTGGCAATGGCCGCTATGGTAGAGCAGGAACTCGCCTCACCAGCGCCCTTGGCGCCAAAGGGACCATACGGGTCATGGGTATGGATGTGGTTTACCATATACTCAGGTGTGTCGAGGGCGGTGGGTTGTTTGTAATCTTGCCAGCTGTGATTGAGCATCCGCCCTTTCTCATCGTACAGACACTCTTCCATAAGTGCGTGGCCGGTCATGTGGGCCGAGCCGCCATTGACCTGGCCTTCGAGCATGACCGGATGAATCGGCTGTCCAGCGTCGTCGCTGCTTACGCCTTTCAGAAGGGTCACTTTACCCGTTTCGGGGTCGACATCCATTTCCACTGCGGTTGCAATGAAATCGATGCCATGGGCTAAGTTGCCCTTGCCCGTCTTCCAGTCCACGAGGTCAATATCCGTGGCTGCCCAGTAGCCACGCCCATAGAGGGGCGTGCCAAGCTCGTAGTAAGCTATTCTAACGGCATCTAACATTCTGATGCCCTTTTCCGGCTGATCTTTCATAAAGATCCGGGAATTCTTAAATATAAGGTCCTCCGGTTTGGCCTCCAGTTTCTTGGCCGCAATCTCCGACAACTGGCGCTTCAGGTCGTTCGCAGCTGCTATGGTAGCATTTCCATCCCAGTAGGTACAACGATCGGAGAACATGCCAGAATCGAGGATTGCCGTATCCGAATCGCTCGGCCCCTGAATGACATCCTCAAAGGGAATAGCGAGTATCTCGGCTGCCATCTGACAGAAGACCGTGTTGCAACCCTGCCCTAATTCAGTGCCTCCGTGGGTCAGAATGACCTTCCCATCCTCTTGGAGTTTAAGAAGGACCGATGATCCGAAATGGCCTCCCAGTCTTACCCCCGACGGGTGGGCCGCGCAACTAAAGCCGATACCCCTGGTTTTGGAGCGCGACTTCCTGCTCTCCTCCCAGCCCACGCTCTTGGCAGTTTTTTGTATGCATTCGGGGAGGCCACTTACATCAACTACAATGCCGTTTCTCGTGGTATAGTTATTGGTTACAGCGTTGATAACCCGAACCTGAACCTGGTCGATACCAAGTTCATCTGCCACGATGCCCAGCAAAGAGTCCACGCAGTATTGCGCGAGAACGATCTCCTGGCCGCGAACCGTACCGCAGGGGGCTCTGTTGGAGTAAACGAGTTTTCCATGATACTCGAGGGCCGGCACTTTGTAGGGAAGATTGAGCCAAGCCCCGAAGAAATAGATATTGAATGGCCCGATGCCTGCGATAGGACCGCCTTCCAAAATACATTCCGCTTTGAGTGCCGTGATCCTGCCATCGTTCTTCACGCCCATTTTCAGGACAGCATCCATCGCGTTGCGTTGCCGGTACCCAGGCAGCACCTCGTCATAGTTGAGTACGATTTTTACCGGCCTGTTCGTTAGCTGCGCAAGTCTTACCGCTGCAAAATCTAAGTCAAAAGGATCATGCTTGCCCGAGAAGGCCCCACCTATGAAAGGTGTCACGAGCCGCATTTTTGAGAGCGGGATATCGAGTGCCCTGCACATATGGCGCCAGGTCGGATAAGGACTCTGTATCGATCCTTGCAAAAGTATCCTGCCTGTTCCATCGACTTCTGCAAGGCAAGCGTGAGGTTCTATGAAGCCGATGGAAACACGCTGGGAACTGAACTTTTCCTCTCTAATGTAATCTGCTTCTGCAAAACCCGCTTCTGGGTCTCCGAATCGGAAGTCAGAGGCATAGGCTACATTGCTTTCACAAAATTCGTTCACGAGGGGCGCCCCAGGAGCCAGGGCATCCTGCGCTGTGAGTACCACCGGCAACTCCTCATACTCCACCGTGATCAGATCGAGGGCTTCTTCAGCCGTAGCCTCGTCAATGGCAGCTACGGCGGCAACCCCCTCGCCAAAATGATGCACCTTGGAAATGGGCAAGGGAAGCTGATCCCTGGTTTCCCGGCTTGTGCCAAACGGGATGCCGGGAAAATCCTTTCCTGTAACAACTGCCATTACGCCAGGGAGCCTCTTTGCCTTGGTCGTGTCGATGTTCAGGATCTTTGCATGGGCCAAGGGACTCCTCAAGATCTTGCCATGGAGCATACCCGGAGCAACAAGGTCTCCTGCATACCGGGCCTTGCCCGTCGCTTTAGCCCTTCCATCCGTTCTCTCCACGGGTTTACCAACAACCTCATATTCTCCCATTATTTCCTCCTTAGATAGTTCTTTGCAGGGTAAAGATAGCCCTCAATTACGACGGTGTTCCGATAAATTCTATTTTCACCTTCTCTGATAGCATATCCTCAAGGGTAAGCTTATCGCGCTTGAGAAACTCATTGCCAAATTCCTTATCTATCTCCCCCTCCTTAAGAAGTTGGGCGGCAATATATGCCCGCAGATGCCTCTTATCAATCTTATTGACTGCCGTCAGCGGCCAGCCCCCGACTATTTCCACCCTTTCCGGCCATTGAAAAACGGCAATTCCCTGCTCCGCCATATACTGCTTCACCTCATCAAGGGTTACTGATTCTCCTTGCCTTGGCTGAACAAAGGCACAAAGCCTTTCACCGAGCCTCGGGTCCGGCATCCCAACTACGGCCGCGTTTATTATCTTCGGGTGCTTCACCAAAAGGTTCTCAACAGGCTCGGGGTATACGTTCTCCCCGCCACGTATGATCATATCTTTCTTCCGTCCCTCGACAACAAGCCTGCCATCCTCACGCCGTGACATAAGGTCTCCTGAGTGGAAAAACTCCCTTTCATCAAAGGCCCTTTTGTTCTCCTCTGGATTTCTGAAATAACCCCGGAAGTTCAGGGGGCCTTTCGCCACCATTTCTCCTACTTCCCCAATCCCAACTTCCTCATTCTTGTCGTTGACAATCCTTATTTGCACTTCAGGCTCCCGGAACATGGGGAACCCGATGGTGTTCATCTGGGGCTCTTTGGGACTATTCCAGCGGTTGCAAATCATGGGGCCCTCGGCCATACCAAGGTGGTTCACCATGTCAACACGGAGCTCCGTAAGGCACCATTCAGCCAGCTCTGGTCTTACCTTCTGACCACCAGCACCAATGACGCGGAGAGAGCTCAAATCGTAGTTCTTTCTCTCCTCATTTGCCTCCATCCAGTATGTAATCTGCACCGGTATGAGCATAGTGTGGGTCACCCCATACCTTTCAATCAGCTCAAAATGTTGCTCCGGTCTCGGCGATCTGGCTACTACTATTGTTCCACCCATAAATGTAGTTGGTCCGCTCATGGTGATGAAGGCGGCATTATGGGCCACCGGAATTGCAACCAAACTGACTGACTCATCCGTGTATCCTGCAAGTGTGCCATAGCCCTTCCACTGGCAGATGTAATCATTATGGGTTCTCGGTATCCCTTTGGGCAGTCCAGTCGTGCCCCCGGATAATTGTTGGCAGCAGATATCGTTGGGGTCAGGCTTATATTGAGCAAGGTAATCCGCAGGGTAGTCTCCTTCAATTCCTTGCTGCATAAGCTCATCGACACTTAGCCAGCGCTCAGCTTCCTTACCGCCAGCAACCATAAATACCTCTAGATAGGGATGTTGGTCTTTGATTTCCTCCACCATTCCGACAAAGTCGAATTTCTCCCCGACCATAACACAGATTCCCTTGGCCTTGTGGAGCCCTATCTCGTGGTTTACTTCCAACAGCCGGTGCCGGGGGAGACACATCACCGGAATTGCACCTATCCGGTTGAGGCCGAAGAAGAGGTAAAAGAACTCCACGATATTAGCCATCTGAAGCACAAAGAAATCACCATATCCCACGCCCAATCTATGGAGGTGAAGCGCCATCCGGTTCACCTTTGTCTGCAGCTCCTTCCAGGTGACCTCCGTTGTACCATCGGCCAATGCGAGCTTATGAGGGAATACTGCCGCATTTCGATCAAGGAGCTCACAGACCGTGAGATTATGCCAGAAGCCCTTAGTTACATAGGTATTTATCTCTTCTCCGGTAAAAGGATGCCAACCATCAATTATTTCCTTGTGGGTCTTTTTTTGCATGAATTGACACACCTCCTTTCGCCAAAGCGAGGAAACCAAACACTCCCATCCATATATTCAGAATAGGGTTAGTTTGAAGGTTGGCGTTCGATTTTCCTTCAGGTACGGCCGATGATGAGACGAAACTGTGCCCGTGAAATGTAGGATATGGATCTGGGCAAGTCAATATTTTCCTCGCTCGGAGTTCCCCCTTCCCGCTGACCTTCGTGGATCGCATCCTGGCCAATGCTTGCTCAGAGATGATGGGTCTTCAACAAAACTCAGGAAACTCCAGCCCGAGCAGTGTCTTGATCTTAGGGGCGCAGTAAAGTATTTTGAACCCTACAGTCAGAAGTGCTACGATTGCTGCATCCTGTCTGAAAAACCATTAACCTACTTAGGGCGCAACGAATGGAAGTCAAAAAGGTTGTATGCATTCAGTGCCATAATGCGTGCAGGCTAGCCGTAAAAGTGGACAGTAATCGATTAGTTTCTGTTGGACCTGACACGGAGTTTCCTGGACCAAAGACGATTTCAAAAGGCTGTCCCCGACGCAGAAACGTGATTGAGTATTTCCATCATCCGGCACGGCTGAATTACCCCCTGAAACGCATCGGAAACCGAGGAGAAAACACCTGGCAAGAGATCTCGTGGGAAGATGCCTTCGCTGAGATTGCCAGCCGCATCAAAACGGTCCTTGGCCAATATGGTCCCGAAGCCGTTGCCACTACAAGTGGGACGGGCCGAACCCATGATGAGATAAGACAGCGGTTCTTTAATCTCCTCGGATCCCCTAATCACGTTGGGGCTGGTGCGATTTGCTATGGCCCCATGTGCGTGATGGCCAATGTCCTCTTTGGATGGCGAGTCTTCCCCGTGGTTCGGCCCACTACTCGGTGTATCCTCCTTTGGGGTGGAGGGGGACCCCGGTACTGGGATGTATTTTGGAAGGCCGCCAAAAAAGCACGCCGTGAGAATGGCGCAAAGATTATCGTCATTGACCCGAGAGGGATAGACACGGTAAAGCATGCCGATCTTTGGCTTCAAATACGGCCCGGCACAGACTGTGCGCTTGCCCTCGGAATGATCCATCATATTATCGAGGAAGGGTTATATGATAAGCCGTTTGTTGAGAAATGGTGTTATGGCTTTAACCAGCTCAAGGAAAGGGTCAAGGAATATCCAATCGAGAAGGTCGCTGAGATCACCTGGCTTCCTGCCGATAAGATTCGCCAGGCTGCAGAGTGGTATGCCACGCTGAAACCGGGGGCAACCAATCACGGAATGGGGATCGAACATCAGCAAAACTGTATTCAGAGCCTTCAGGCCCATTTTATTCTCTCGGCACTCGTGGGAAACATTGAAGAAAAAGGGGGTGACGTTTTTCCGACTCCCTATCCTGGCATTATCCACGAGCAGGAAATTGCGGCCCATGACAGGCTGCCCAAAGAGCAGATCAACAAGACCATCGGAGGCAATCGGTTCCGCCTTTTGTCACGAAAAGGCTTTGACGCTATACAAGCTAACGTTTCAAGGCTATGGGGCAATGAGGCGTATAACCGAACCTCATATGAATGCTTCGCCCATGCTCCCAGTTTATACCGGGCCGTCCTCACGGGAAAACCCTCTCCGGTTCGGGCCATGATCACACTTTCAAGCAACCCCATGGTGACGCAGCCAAACACGAAGCTTATCTATGAAGCCCTTAAGAGCTTGGATTTATACGTTGTGGTCGATTTCTTTATGACACCCAGTGCCCAGCTGGCTGACTATGTTTTGCCGGCGACGACTTATTTGGAAAGGCCGTGGCTTTGGACCTATTCCGGAATTGTCGGAAGCGAACGAGCTCTTCCGAAAACCGTGGTCGGCAAATACGATCGACGGGATGATTATGACGTGTGGAGAGGCTTAGGTGTCCAACTGGGTCAGGAAGCTGATTGGCCCTGGGAGACTCTCGAGGAGCTGTATGATTCCCGACTGGAGCCCATAGGGCTCAGTTTCAGGGAATTCATGAACCAGGGCGGATTTCTTTCGGCACCCAAGGACTATAAGCGCTATCAAAAAGTGGGCTTTGCAACGTCCACCGGGAAAATCGAACTCTATTCTACAACACTGGAGGAGTTAGGCTATGACGCGCTCCCAGAATACAAGGAACCGGCAGAGACACCTTATAGCCGCCCTGACCTGGCCAAGGAATATCCTCTTATCCTCATCACGGGCGGGAGGGCCCAGCCCTACTATCACTCCGAACATCGCCAGGTCCAATCGTTGAGAAAAATGCATCCTGAACCGATCATGCAGATCAATAGAGAGACAGCAGAAAAACTGCGCATTGAGGAGGGTGATTGGGTCTGGATAGAGTCTCCCAGAGGAAGGATCAAACAGAAATGCACGTTTTTTGATGGAATAGATCCAAGGGTCGTTCATGCAGAACACGGTTGGTGGTTTCCAGAGGACGATGGGGCAGAGCCTTCACTGCACGGTGTCTGGAAATCGAATATTAATGTGTTAACGGATGATGATCCTGATGTCTGCAACACTATTAGTGGAGGGTGGCCCCTTCGCGGGTTCCTTTGCAAGGTCTATAAGGCTGAAGATTAGCCTTAAGCAAATAGTATCATTTTAGCCTTTTCCAGTTCTGTGAAAGGAATCGCGGGAGCCTTTCTTTTGTTCCGAGGCTCCCGAGCTGGTCTTTTCTGCGATTTATCTGCAGGGGAGTCCCGCCCGCCTCGCTTGAGCGGCTCGCGATGGCGGGCAGGCTTGCCCCCTCCGCATTCCCCCGACACGTCGGGGGCTGCGGTTTCCCCCACTGATAAATCACGAAAAGACGGCGCTCTCCCGCCAGTCACTTCAGAAAGGTTCCCGTGATTCCCGCATGAAGATTTTAAAAGAGCTAGAATGCCACATCAAATACAATTTTTCCCTCAGCCGATCAGGATAGGGAGAAGAAGGAAAATCTCACATCAGCTGTACCAGCATGCTGATTAAGGCAATGAGGTGATGGAAATGGATCGAAAAAGGGTGTCAAAGGCAAACCGCTATTTTATTAAGAAATTGGAAACCATGCCCCTAGGTGAAGTACAAAAGATGCAGTTCGAAAAGACAAAGGAGACCTTGGAGAGAGCCTATTATACGAGTGAATTTTACCGGGAACTGTTTGACAAAGCAAAGGTGAAACCGGAGGATTTCAAGAAACTTGAGGATATCGCCAGATTCCCATTCATAGACAAACAAGACCTGGTAAAGGATCAGGAGGCAAATCCCCCTTTTGGAAGGAGGGTTTGTGTACCACCCAGTAAGATCCATCGGGTCAATGTGACCAGCGGTACCTCAGGGATGGGGCAGGAGGTGCACTGCCATGACGAAAAGGCAATTTGGGCCGCTAACGCCTCCACCGCATCGCATTTTGCGGGAATTGGGTTAAACAAGGGGGATGTATCAGCCGTCTTGTATCCCCTGGGCACCATGACCGGCGGCATGCTGTCTTATGAAGGCCTCCGAATTTTCGGTGCCACTCCCCTACCCTTAGCGGTATTTAACACCAATCAAAGAATCGACATGATGAGGCGATTCAATGCGCATCATTTTCTCACGACGCCTGCCTATCTCACTCGCATAACAAATGTCTGCATGGAGCGCGGCCTAGATCCGAAAAGCGAGTTTCCCCGTCTCAAGGGGATTACCCTTTCCACAGAACCCTTTTCCGCTTCCTGGGCGCTGAGAATGGAGGAACTATGGGGAACGGTGCTCCATGACATTTATGGATCTACCCAACTAAACTTGAACTATGCGATTACCTGCAAGTACGGCGTGGTCCCCGATGGGCACTTTGGATACTATCACCTGGCTGATTACTTTGCACTGGTTGAGGTGCTCGATAAGCAGACCGATAAGCCGGCGAAATACGGTGACTGGGGAGAACCCGTGGTTACCACTTTTTCCAGGGAAGCCATGCCGCTCATTCGCTTCAGGTCAAACGACCGGGTGAGAATACTTCCACCGAGACTTTGTGACTGTGGCAGAGAGTCTGCAGCATGGGAGGTAGGAACCATTTCAAGATACGATGATATGATCAAGATAAAGGCGACTAACGTGTGGCCGCAAGCCGTAGATGAGGCAGTGTTCTCCTTTGGCGAAATCGAGGAATATAATGGCAGGGTTTCTATCACGGAGGACGGTTTAGAAGTAGCCACCGTAACCGTGGAATTCAAGAAAACGGCACTGGATGACAGTGCAAAGGCAACAATACTCAAGAGCCTGAGTGATAGAATAAAAGAGGTGACCCAGGTTACCATGAGCGTTGAGGAGGTTCCCCATGGAACCCTGCCTCGATTTGAGTACAAGGCAAGACGCTGGACCGATGAGAGGGTTGAGGGGCTGGAAAGGGTGAAGTATATTGAGAA
>Ga0209636_10004368_pt1 | contig 14404 bp, 12 predicted proteins | sample DeeMarSWOR152_54_FD_187464 | JGI IMG/M metagenome (GOLD analysis project Ga0209636, IMG submission 187464) | Marine sediment microbial communities from White Oak River estuary, North Carolina - WOR-1-52-54 (SPAdes) (version 2) | ecosystem: Environmental > Aquatic > Marine > Intertidal zone >...
CTATATTATTTTTGAAGATGGAACCGATATGTACTGGGCACGAAGCCGTGTGCTGGAATATTTGAATTATGTAGCGAACCGTCTGCCAAGAGGTGTCGTTCCACAGTTAGGACCCGATGCTACTGGTGTCGGCTGGGTTTTTGAATATGTACTCGATGGCGGTGACAAATACGACCTGGCGGAGCTAAGATCAATTCAGGATTGGTACATGCAATATGAGTTGGCTGCCCTGCCTGGTGTGGCAGAGGTTGCTTCAGTAGGTGGATTTGTGAAACAATACCAGGTAGAAGTTGATCCCAATAAACTCGCTGCTTACAATATACCCATCCAGAAAGTCCGCATGGCGATTCAACGCAGCAACAATGATGTCGGCGGACGATTGCTGGAAATGGGCGAAACAGAATTCATGGTACGGGGACTGGGTTACATCAAATCCATCAAAGACCTGGAAACCGTGCCGCTGGGTGTTGATGCAAATGGCACACCGATTTACTTGAAGCAGGTTGCGAATATTCAAATTGGTCCAGAGCCTCGTCGGGGAATTGCTGAATGGAATGGTGAAGGTGAAACCGTGGGTGGAATAATTGTCATCCGTTACGGTGAGAATGCGTTAAAGGTTATTGAACATGTCAAAGAAAAAATTAATGACCTAAAAAAAGGCTTGCCCGAAGGTGTGCAAATCAAAACAGCGTACGATCGATCAGCCCTTATTTTGAGAGCGATTGATACGCTGAAAGGAAAATTATTGGAAGAAATGCTCGTTGTAGCGCTGATTATTATTATTTTTCTGTTGCATTTTCGGAGTGCTTTTGTCGCCATTATAACGCTTCCTGTGGGTATCCTTATTGCATTCATTGTCATGTATTTGATGGGAATTAATGCCAACATCATGTCATTAGGAGGCATCGCCATTGCCATCGGTGTGATGGTTGATGCATCAGTGGTCATGGTAGAGAACGCCCATAAACATTTGGAGCGGGAGCGAAGTAATGGAAACAATATCAATCACCAGGATTTGATTTTACGCTCGGCAAAAGAAGTTGGACCTGCGCTATTTTATTCGCTGGTGATTATTACTGTATCATTTTTACCCGTTTTCAGCTTACAAGCACAGGAAGGTCGATTGTTCAGTCCATTGGCATATACCAAAACATTTGCAATGGCAGCCTCTTCGATTCTGGCGATTACCATTATTCCAGTGCTCATGTTTTTCTTTGTACGAGGAAAGATCCGCAGCGAGGAGAAAAATCCACTGAGTCGCTTTTTCATAAAAATTTATCGTCCCTTTATTAATTTTGTATTAAGGTTCCGCTGGCTGACGATTGGAATTGCGGTACTCATTTTATTAATTACATTGATCCCTTATGCAAAACTCGGCTCGGAATTTATGCCTCCGTTGAATGAAGGAGATTTACTTTACATGCCGACCACTTACCCGGGCATTTCCATCACCAAAGCCAAAGAATTATTACAGCAGACGGATAAGATCATCAAAAGCTTTCCGGAGGTGCATCATGTATTTGGAAAAATCGGTCGGGCAGAAACGGCGACTGATCCTGCACCGCTGACAATGATCGAGACGACGATCATGCTGAACGATCCCAAAGAGTGGCGTCCTGGAATGACCATTGAAAAATTGATCGATGAGCTGGATGCAGCCATCCAATTTCCTGGCTTGACCAATGCCTGGACCATGCCCATCCGCACCAGAATTGATATGCTTTCGACAGGAATCAAAACACCTGTGGGCATTAAATTAATGGGCGCTAACCTGGATACATTGAGTGAATTAGGTCAGCGAATTGAAGCTGTGGTCCGCCGCATTCCTGGCACTTTGTCTGTCTATTCAGAACGAGTAACTGGTGGTAATTATTTCGATTTCAAAATTAATCGAGAAGAAGCTGCCCGTTACGGCTTGACGGTGGGTGATGTCCAGGATGTGATTATGTCGGCAATTGGCGGGATGAATGTGACCTACACAGTGGAAGGGCTGGAGCGATATCCGGTGAATGTACGCTATTCTCGTGAGTTGCGAGACAATTTGCCAGCTTTGAAGCGGGTGCTGATCCCCACGCCTATGGGAGCACAGATTCCGATTTCCCAGGTAGCTGATATTTCCATCCATAAAGGTCCCGCAGCCATTAAAAGTGAAAATGCTCGTCGTACTGCCTGGATTTATGTTGACCTGAAAAATATTGATGTAGGCACTTACGTTAAAAATGCTAAACAGATTGTTTATGATGAAGTGAAGCTACCTGCCGGGTACAGTATTGTCTGGTCGGGACAATACGAATATATGGAACGGGCTGCCCGACGATTGAGCTTTGTTGTGCCATTGACTATCATTATTATTTTCTTATTGCTTTATTTTCACTTTAAAAATTTAACCGAAAGTTTTATCGTGATGTTATCTCTGCCGTTTGCCCTGGTTGGCGGCGTCTGGCTGATGTTTTTCAGTGGCTATAATATGAGTGTGGCGGTTGCAGTCGGATTCATTGCATTGGCAGGCCTGGCAGCCGAAACGGGCGTGGTGATGCTGGTCTACCTGGATGAAGCTTTTGCCCGATTTAAAGCCGAAGGAAGAATGAATTCCTGGAGTGATTTAAAACAGGCGATTTCCGAAGGCGCTGTCGAACGTGTCCGTCCCAAGTTGATGACAGTCGCTACAACACTGATCGGTTTATTACCTGTCATGATTGGAAGTGCCACAGGCTCCCAGGTCATGAAACGAATTGCTGCCCCGATGGTCGGTGGATTGATCAGCTCGACGATTTTGACGTTGATAATTATTCCTGCTATTTATGCGCTGTGGAAGCGGTTTTCGTTGAGAAAGTTTTTGTGGGAAAAGAAGATATTGAATTGAACGATGATGAAAATTTTGGAGACAATTATGAAAGAAATTAAGGCCTACATCAAAACCGACCGAGTTCAAAAAGTCGTGCAGGCAATGGAACATGCTGGTGCGCCTGGAATCACGGTCGTAGAAGTGCATCCAGTGGGATACGGTTTCGATGCAAACTACTTTTCACGAGCACGTGAAACGACAAAGCGATATTTCGGAGTCACCAAAATTGAGGTGGTTGCAAACGATGGTGATGTTCATCGCTTTGTTGAAATTATTCGAAATCAAGCCCATACTGGCTCTAAGGGCGACGGGATGATTTTTGTGACGCCAGTCGAAATGGCTGTAAAAATCAAGACTGGCGCGATTGGAGAGGAAGGATTACAGGAAGGCAAGTAAATCTCATCGTTTCGCTTTACGCTTGATTGATAAAAAACAGATTTGTTAATTGCGCAGTAAAGATAAATTATAGGTTAATAAACCTGTTAAAGAGATGATCAATTAGCTGAAAGTTTTTTCTGGGGTATTTATATCGGTTTAATATATGGATGGATTCATAATTTTTTGTACAAAACATTACTGAAAAAGTAACATAGATTTAAGGAGGTGATTATCATGACAAAAGATCCAGTATGTGGCATGTCAGTGGATGAAAAATCACCTGCTGCTAAATCGGAATACAAGGGCAAGGTCTATTTGTTCTGCTGCACAGCCTGTAAAGAGAAGTTTGATAAGAAGCCGGAAAAGTACATTAGACTGGAAGCGTAAATAAAAAGGGTGATTTAAGACAGATTCTGGATCACCCTTTTTAGTTTTTAACTCTGAATTTTTAGAATAGTAAACATTCATTGTAGAATATTATACAATAATTATTTGATCTTTCAATTTAATAATACAATTTTGTTGCATGTTAGCAATTGATAAAAAGAACCTTAGCCACCTTTATAAAATTTTGGCATACATGTTGTAATAATAAAACATAAAAATAACAATGAAGGAGGTGTTTACCATGATGTTTGGTGGTGGAATGATATTAACGTGGGGGATAATATTAGTCGGGCTTTTTTTCCTGGTTAAGTATTTAATAGAACAAAATCGTTCTGAATCGGTTAGCCGCTCCAATAAAAGCGCATTGCAAATTCTGCAAGAAAGATATGCAAAGGGCGAAATTGATCATGAACAGTTCGAATCCATTAGAAAAGACTTAGGTGAATAATATGAAAGTAAAAGACGTTGTTTGCGGAATGGAGATTGAGGATTCACAGGCTGCTGGCAAAAGCGAGTTTAACGAAGAAACTTACTATTTCTGCAGTCTGAGCTGCAAAACTCACTTTGATGCAAATCCTGAAAAATTCACCAATAGTGGGCATCAACATTCTGGTAAGCCACTTGAAGAACCGAGGGTGCCTGGTGTGGCTTCACTTACAGGATTCCGTAAAGGGACGAATTTGTTGAAACTCGATCTGCCGATTTCTGGTATGAGCTGTGCTTCCTGTGCGGTTACCATTGAAAAAACTTTGCGGGATCAAGCTGGTGTTCAAAAAGCATCGGTGAATTTCGCCAATCAAAAAGCCCATGTTGTGTACGATGTCAATCAAACCGATGCGTCCAAATTAGCTCAATCAGTAAAATCTGTTGGCTATCAGGTAGGAAGCACAACCGTTGAATTAGCAATTAAAGGAATGAGTTGTGCATCATGCGTTAATCGGGTTGAATCTGCATTAAGAAAGGTGCCAGGCGTACTGGATGGTTCGGTCAATTTAAGCACGGAGCGGGCACACGTTTCCTATATTCCAGAATTGGTAAATTTCCAGAAGCTTGCTACTGCTGTGAAAGATTCTGGATATGAAGCTGTTATCGTCAGCGGAAGCGAACCCGAAGATTTTGAGCGCAAGGAGCGGGAGCAGAATTATAAGCGATTGTTTCGCAAAATGGCTTTTAGCGCGGTTTTTTCCATTATTATTTTATTCGGTTCTTTATCAGATGTCTTTACTTTTTTAAAGGCTGTGCCAGAACAAACACGCTGGATGCTATTATTCCTTTTAACGACACCAGTATTATTTTATTCAGGGGCTCAATTTTATACCGGTGCCTGGAAAGCCCTGAAACATCGCGCGGCGGATATGAACACATTAATCGCTATTGGTACGGGAGCAGCTTATATTTATTCGGTCGTGGCAACATTTTTCCCTTCATTTCTGCCCGAAAATATGCGTAATATTTATTTTGACACCACGGCAATTATTATCACGCTAATCCTGGTGGGCAGGGTTTTAGAAGCACGAGCCAAAGGACGCACGTCAGAGGCAATCAAAAAGTTAATGGGCTTGCAGGCAAAAACTGCACGAGTTATCCGTAACAGTAAAGAAATTGATCTGCCAATTGAACAGGTACTGGTCGACGATATTGTTGTGGTACGTCCTGGTGAAAAAATTGCAGTTGATGGTGTGATTGTGAAAGGCACTTCATCGGTAGACGAATCCATGATTACGGGCGAGTCCATTCCTGTGGAAAAAAACGTGGGCAGTGAAGTTATTGGTGCTACGATCAACAAAACGGGTTCATTTCAGCTCCGAGCAACAAAAGTTGGCAAGGACACGGCACTGGCTCAAATCATTCGCATGGTTCAGGAGGCACAGGGTTCCAAAGCGCCGATCCAACGGCTGGCGGATATTATTTCTGGAATTTTTGTCCCCATCGTGATCGCCATTGCCATTTTAGCATTTGTGGTCTGGTTTGACTTCGGACCAGAACCAGCATTAACTTATGCGCTCATTACCTTCGTGACCGTTCTGATCATTGCCTGCCCCTGTGCCCTGGGATTGGCAACCCCGACTTCAATAATGGTAGGTACCGGTAAAGGCGCTGAAAACGGTATTCTAATTAAAGGCGGCGAAGCATTGGAAACTGCCCACAAAATTCAGGCGATTATTTTGGATAAAACAGGCACCATAACGATTGGTGAGCCAAAGGTTACCGATGTGATTGCTTACAATGGATTTGATGAAAATGATATTTTGAGCTTGGCTGCTGCTGTGGAAAAAGGTTCCGAACATCCGATAGGAGAAGCAATTTATAAAAGCGCGGAAGAAAAAAGTATGACCATTCCAGAGGCATCCAGCTTTAAAGCGATTCCTGGTCATGGTGTTGAGGCGTTAGTTAATGATGTGAAAGTTCAATTGGGCAATCTTAAGCTGATGCAGGAGCAAAACATTAATACCGAATCGGCAAAAGACCAATTGATCGCACTGGCAGATGAAGGCAAGACGCCGATGTTTGTGGCGTTTGATCATAAGCTGGCAGGAATAATTGCTGTTGCCGATACGCTTAAGAAAGATTCACAACAAGCCATCATGACGCTACACCGCATGGGACTCGAGGTCGTTATGATCACTGGCGATAACAGACGAACGGCTGAAGCGATTGCCAGACAGGTAGGTATGGACAGGGTTTTTTCCGAGGTATTACCAGAAGAAAAAGCCAATCACGTCAAGCAATTACAGTTGGAAGGAAAAATTGTTGCCATGGTCGGGGATGGAATCAATGATGCTCCGGCACTGGCTCAGGCAGATGTGGGAATTGCCATCGGAACTGGGACAGATGTCGCCATGGAAGCCAGCGATATTACATTAATTAAAGGAAGCTTAACCAGTGTGGCTCATGCCATTCAGTTGAGCAAAGCGACAATGAGAAATATTAAACAGAATCTATTCGGCTCATTTATTTATAATACACTCGGCATTCCGATTGCTGCAGGTGTGCTTTATCCATTCATCGGTTTATTGTTGAGTCCAATTATTGCCTCGGCAGCGATGGCAGCAAGCAGTGTTACGGTTGTTTCCAATGCTTTGCGGCTAAGGCGATTTAAAGTGAAAGAATCGGTTTAAGTACCAAATAATAATGCACAAATTACAAATAAATATCAATTACCAATCATCAAGTGCCCAAATGGTTTGGTGTTTTGGAATTGAGATTTGTATTTTATTTGTCATTTATCATTTGAGATTTAGGATTTTAAAAATAGTAGGGAGATATCAAAATGACACTTATCCAAATAATTGTAACTATAACAGGATTAGCCCTTGCCACGTTTGTAATCTGGTTTTTCCTGTTCTCAAAAAAGAAAGCCAAGCCCACAACCGATAACTCCCAGGGCTTTCAAGAAGCTTTTATTACTGTAAAGGGCGGGTATGATCCTGATGTCATCGTCGTGAAGCAGAATAAACCTGTGCGGTTGAATTTTCTACGCCAGGAAACAGATGATTGTTCTGAGTGGGTGATTTTCTCAGATTTTAATAAAAGCGCAATACTGACACCTTTTCAGACCATACCTATTGAATTTACTCCCGATAAAAAGGGTGAGTTTGAATTCACCTGCGGGATGGGAATGCTGCGGGGGAAATTAATTGTAGAATAATCACCGACAAATTATTCTAAAACTGGAAATCGAAAAAATGAACACAGAAATTGGAAAAATAGTCAATATTAACAAAGAAAAAGTTGTTGTTCAAATGGAAGCTGGCAGCCAATGTCAGCATTGTGGTGCAAAACACGCATGTTCAGCAATCGGTGGAGTTGTGCGTCAGATTGAAATTCCAGCTAAGGACGATGTCCAGGTTGGCGATCACGTGACAATTAGCCATCAATCTCAATCTCGAATTGTTTCTGCGTTATTGGTTTTTCTGTTACCAGTATTATTCCTGATCGCAGGCTATTTTATTGGATTTGCACTATTCGGAACTGAAGGCAAAGCGATTTTAACAGCTTTGGGAGGATTGATAGCGGCATTTTTTATCAATTGGTTTTTGAACAAAATTTTAGCAAAAGAGAGACACTTTTTACCAACAATTTTGAGGATTGAGAAATAAAAAGAGTGATAAAATAAACAGACTTTAAAATGGAAGCGGAAAAAATGAAATTGTTAGAAATCAGAATGACAAAAACTAAAGTTTTCAGATGGAAAATAAATATAGAATTATAGCAAGTAAATATTAAACTATTTTAAAAAGGAGTAAGACATGAGCTATTATTTTTCAAAAATTGTAGATTTAACTTTCGAAAATGCTATTGATAAAGTAACAGAAGAATTAAAAAGAGAAGGCTTTGGCATTTTGACCGAAATCGATGTTAAAGCTACATTGAAGAAAAAATTGGATGTAGATTTCCGAAAGTACAAAATTTTAGGTGCTTGTAATCCACCGTTTGCTTATGAAGCTTTAAAGAATGAACGTATGATCGGTACGATGCTACCCTGTAATGTCATTGTTCAGGAAGCGGATGGAGGTAAAACAGAGGTAGCGGCGATTGATCCGATTGCTTCCATGCAGGCAATTAAAAATCCTGAGTTAGCAGAAGTGGCTAAACAGGTTCAGATGAAGCTAAAACAGGTAATTGAAAATATATAGATCTTCATTATAATATAAATATGTATGTTCTACGATACCAGAAATTATTAATCTGGCATCTTATTTTTGTAATGTAATTATATCAATTTTCGAAAAATGTGATTTATTTTACAGAAATTTTTGAAGCAATATTTTAAATTGTAATAATAAGAGATTTAAAATCAAATTGGAATCGAGTCAAAATTGAAATTTAATTCAAAAGTGAATTGCTTACATCTGGCTGGGAACAATTATTTTAAATTGTGGTAAAATGAATCCTATACTAAAAGCAATCAGATAAAATGTCACTAAAATCAACGTCTTCTATGAAAGCAAATAATTATCATAAATATAGCGATATATTGGCGAAATATTTAAATGATTTAGATCAAATCCCACAAATTTCGCCAGAGGAAGAGATTGAGTTAGCCAGAAAGATCAAACAAGGGGATAAACATGCACTGAACAAATTGGTTCGTGCCAATTTGAAATTTGTTGTTTATATTGCACGCGATTATGAAGATCGTGGATTGCCTCTGGATGAACTCATCAGTGAAGGGAATTTAGGATTACTTGAGGCAGCCCATCGATTTGATCCGGATCGAGGATTTAAATTTATTTCTTATGCTGTTTGGTGGATTCGACAATCTATTTTAAGAGCGTTGGCGAAATACTCTCGTTTGGTACGTGTTCCGGTAAATCGGACCTGGATTTTGCAGAAAGTTGCAACCATTGTTAATAACTTAGAACAGGACTTAGGTCGGTCCCCAATCTTAGAAGAAATAGCTGAACAGCTTGAAATTTCTGAAGAAGAATTGTCAGAAAACCTTTCTTATCTGAAACATGAAGTATTCCTGGAAGATTCAACTCGTCCATTTGACGATAACCTGTCATTGATTGATAGAATTAGTAGCGAGGAATTTGCTGCACCGATAAGCGGATTGATCGAAGAGTCGATGAAAACGGATATCCGATTGGCATTGGAATCTCTGGAACCAACAGAGGCCGAAGTGTTGAGAAAGTATTTTGGGATTGATAGAGAACGCCCATTAACACTATTAGAAATCGGTGATGAAATGAATTTAAGTCGTGAGAGGATAAGACAGATTAAGAACAAAGCACTACGTCGATTGCAATACTTCCATCGTCGAGAGAAATTACGCTTTTACCTAGACGAGATGAAATAAATTAACTAAATAATAATTAAAAGTTTTTAGTGAGCATAAAGGATATTTCTTATCTTTATTTTTATACTTCACATTAGTCCTACATCTGCTGTTTCATTTAAGCATTTTGTTAAAAGTGATAGAACAACTTTTAATGAGCATTTATTATCAACTTGACCGTAAAAAGAATCCTATTTCAGAGAAGGTTGTTTTTATCGATCCTGAGTCAAAAATTGGTAAAAAACAGATGGATTATTATTTAAGTTGCAAGTAACCTGCAAGTGTATCAGTTAGATATTAGTAGCCTGATAATGGCTAAAAAAATGATATTAATGAAATAAGGAGAACTCAATTATGTCACAATTTAAAAATCTGATCTTCGAAGGCGGCGGTGTTAAGGGAATCGCTTATGCGGGAGCGATTAAGGTACTGGATGAAAAGGACATGCTGGAATCTCTAAGTCGAGTTGGGGGAACGTCTGCAGGTGCGATAACGGCAGCACTTCTAGCTTTAGGGGCTGGATGGGAAGATATTCGAGACATTGTTGGCGGAACCGATTTCCGCAAATTTATGGATGATAGCTGGGGACTGATCAGAGATGTCAGTCGGCTGGTTAAAGATTACGGCTGGTACAAGGGAGATGCTTTTGCCAAATGGATGAAAAAGCAAATTCTTTCCCTGTCTGGCAAACAGAATTTGACTTTCGCGGATTTAGAGGACTTAAAGAGTCAAAATCCAGAACAATATCGAAGTTTATATATTGTTGGAACAAATCTGAGTATGCAAATCCCTGAAATATATTCTGTGGAACATTCACCAGATATGGAGATCTGGGATGCTGTAAGAATTTCCATGAGCATTCCATTCTTCTTCGCTGCTGTTAAAAATGGTGATGACATCTTCGTAGATGGTGGCGTTACATGGAATTATCCAATAAACATTTTTGATGATATAAAATATCTTTCTGATCCTGAGAACTCTAAGCTTTATACGATTCCAGACTATCCCACAAAATATAGTAATGACCATATTTACAATAAAGAGACACTTGGATTCAGGGTCGATACAAAAGATGAGATCGCTGCTCAGAAACAGGCGTGGCGGATGCCACCGCAAGAAATCGACAGCTTTGGAGATTTTGCTAAAGCATTGGTTGGATTCCTAACAGATATGGCGAATAAAGCTCATCTGCATGAAAACGATTGGCATCGAACTGTATTTATTGATGCATTAGGTGTAAAGACGACAGACTTTAACCTTTCAACAGAAAAAGTAGATGAACTGGTTAAGAGCGGCGAACAAGGAACAAAGGCTTATTTTAAATGGTTTGAAGACAAAGGGGAAAGCTCGTTAAATAGAGTTGAAGTGAAATAGGTCTTTATTGGGTTGGCAAAATATACTCGTTATGCGTTGTTTTTTCATGTCATGCCTGTACAAAAGGCATGTTTGTAAATAAGGAGATCCCTGCACGCCAAGGCGCATCTTCGACATTCGCAGGAATGACAATAGTACTGAAATTCTAATCCATAACGAGTATAATTTGAAAATCATAAACGTTTAGTTATTTTGCCAGTAACTATTTTAACATTAAAATTTAGTACGATAAATCACCATGTCAAATCTCTTAAAATTAGTGATTGGATGTATCGTCCTGTTTTTGCTTCCAGTAAATATTTTTTCGATATCAAAATCAGAAAAATTAAACCAAGAAAGTAACAGAAAAAAATCCGTAAGCGTTTTCCCGATTCTCATGTACGATTCAGACATCGGTTTTGGCTTTGGTGGAAAAGGAGTCGTGAAGAACCTGTATCAAAAGAATGAGTCTTTTGATTTGATCCTCTTTGCCAGCACTAAAGGAGAGCAATGGTATGTGTTTAGCTTTTCCATTCCTGATTTTGAGATAAGACAGGGGACACGATTTCCGCTTGCCGGCGATTTTAAAATTGAATATGACAAATTCCTGAAAAGTAATTTCTTCGGCTTTGGGAATAATTCTAAGGATAACGACTGGCAGTTTCCCAAAGAATTCTCTAAATTGAAAATGACTTTTGTACGGGCTTTTACAGAGCGGATTATTGGTGAAGTCGGACTGTTTTATATCCATACCAGTGTTTATAATTACCAATCCAATCCAGCAATGTCGACTGAAATTACAGGTGCCGCTGAAAATCTGACTTCATATTTTACTACTCGATGGCGTTGGGATACCCGTAACAGTCAAATTCATCCCCAAGAAGGGTGGAAGTTAGCTTTGAATGTGGACTTTGTATCCAGACTATTTGGCGGAGATTACGACTTCAATCGTTATCGACTTGAACTTAGCAAGTATCAAAAGTTATTTTCGGCTGCTCATATTTTAGCTCTGCGTTTTTGGAGTCAGCATATTGATGGAACGGCACCATATTACGAGCAAAGCATCATTGGTGGCAGTTGGACAGGTAGAGGTTTCAAGGCTGATCGTTTTATTGATAATGCTTTTTTGCTTCTATCAGCGGAATATCGATTTATGATTTGCCAAAAGCTTGGGGGAATTTTACTGGTCGATAGCGGTCGAGTTTTTAACAGTATTAAAAAAGCAAATTTTCAGGATTGGAGAAACAACTGGGGCTGGGGATTGCGGTATTATACCGCCAGTTTTGTGGCACGGTTTGATGTGGGGATCAGCAAAGAAGGGACGAGGGTATTTTTTAATTTTGGGCATGTGTTTTGAGAAAATTGAAATTTAAGGATCATTTGGCAAAGTTTGAATATTTAATTTGGACTGGATTCACAGGATTATTAAGATAAATAATCTTATTTATGCTTGCTTCACTATTTTTACGAATATTTGGAATGGTGAAATTTTATTCCTTGGTAAGACCCGATCTTTCTAAAAAGAATTCAAATAAGAATGCAATTATTGAAACTCTCAATGAATTTAACGAGTTAACTTCTATAGATTAAAGATTTGACATTGCTAAATTATTATTGGGAGGATAAAGTAATGAAAACTGGAAAATTTAAAATATTCGCATACTTTACGTTTATAGTTTTTTGTGTCCTCATTTCTGTCTGTACTCGTCGAGTTTATCTTGATCCACCTACAAAGGAAATTACTTACGAGGAAAAAAATGGAGTCATCTATTTAAATGAAGAAGCCCAGCAGCCCAAGAAAACTACCGATGAAACACCTCAAGTCGTCAAAGTTGAATATGGAAAAGCATCGTATTATGCGGATAAATTTCAGGGAAAACCGACAGCCAGCGGAGAGCTGTATGACAGAAACAAATTGACGGCTGCCCATAAGATGCTTCCATTTGGAACGTCGTGTCGAGTGACCAATACCGCAAATAAAAAGAGCGTGACAGTTCGGATAAATGATCGAGGACCATTTGTAGGAGGTCGTATCATAGACTTATCATATCAAGCAATGCACCTTCTTGACGGTTTGAGAGCGGGGGAAATTGATGTAATGGTTGAGGTGTTGAAATAATGTATGGCAAATTGACAATTTGCCCTGATTTATTTGAAGAATGAAGGATTGTTACTCATAATACAAAATTTATATTTTTTATTTGCTCCAATTTCTTCCCCCTGATTATACTCAAATCCATCCGTTTCATTTATTGGAATCAGTTACAATATTCGATGTTCGAAGAGCCTGCTACATATATTTCTTGACATTATGTTAAATTTTGTTTATTTTTTAAATAATCATTTTTTTTCTTGACTAATTGAATAACTTTTTATTATTCCCTCCATCATTAAAAATCGGTATTAAAAATGAATTGGAATAGAACAAATTCAGCTAGGTCTTTAGACCATCAGATGCGATCAGAAGAATACCTGAACGAATTGTCTTCGCGGTATGAAGCCATTCTCGCTGCGGTTCCAGACATCATTATGGAAGTGGATACGAACAGAATCTATACCTGGGCGAACCAGGCTGGCTTTGAGTTTTTTGGAGAAGATGTTTTGGGTAAAGAAGTCTCGCATTATTTTGTGGGGGAACAGGATACCTACGACCGGATTCAACAACTGTTTAATGGCGATGAAAACGTAGTCTATGTTGAAAGCTGGCAGCGATGCAAGGATGGCGAGAAACGGCTGCTTGCCTGGTGGTGTCGGGTGCTTAAAGATACCAATGGGAATGTGAAAGGAGTCATATCAACGGCGCGGGACATCACGGAACGAAAACAGATTGATGAGCAAATCCGACGGCAAAACCAGTTATTCGATAATGTATTAGAATCGCTTCCCCATCCCTTTTATGTGATCGGTGCCAATGATTATTCGATTAAAATAGCTAACACTGCTACCGCTGTTTTTGGTGCAATATCAGAAGATGCAACCTGTCACGCCCTTACTCATAACAGTAAACAGCCATGTCGGGGTAAAAGACATATTTGCCCACTAAAGGAAATCAAGAGAACAAAAAAGCCTGTCAAGCTGGAACATATCCATTACGATAAAGATGGCAATGTAAAACATGTTGAAATTCATGCTTTTCCGATTTTTGATGATGAAGGGAATATTGTTCAGATGATCGAATATTAGCTGGACATTACAGAGCGTAAAAAAGCGGAAGAGGCATTAACAGAAAGCGAGGCGAAATGGCGATCGCTCACCGAAAACTCACCTGACCATATTATGCTGCTTGATCGAGATGCCAACATTCTTTTCATCAACCACACAATCTCAGGCTTGACCAGAGAAGAAGTGATCGGCACATCCTTTTTTGATTATGCTTTGTCTGAATACAAGGAGGTTACAAAAGCATGTTTCAATCGTGTTCTGGATACGGGTGAACCTGCTAAATTTGAAAGTACTTATCGGTATGAAGAGGGAGTACTTCAATATTTCGAGTCTTATGTTGGTCCAGTAACGAAGTCTGGAAAGATAGTTGGTCTTATAGTGAGCAGCCGGGATATTACCGACCGTAAACAAGCCGAGATAAATTTGAGAAATACCCTTGAAGTCTCCAGCCAACGTCAAGCCGAAGTATCAGCGTTATTGGCAGGTTCACAAGCCGT
>Ga0209636_10004374_pt1 | contig 14390 bp, 16 predicted proteins | sample DeeMarSWOR152_54_FD_187464 | JGI IMG/M metagenome (GOLD analysis project Ga0209636, IMG submission 187464) | Marine sediment microbial communities from White Oak River estuary, North Carolina - WOR-1-52-54 (SPAdes) (version 2) | ecosystem: Environmental > Aquatic > Marine > Intertidal zone >...
CAAGCTCGAACCGGTAGGCAAAATCCTCATAAGAAGGAAACACTTCGATGACATCTCCCCGCACCCGGAATGTTCCCCTTTTCAATTCCGTTTCTTCTCGTTCGTATTGTATTTCGACCAAGTTTTTGAGAATGTTCTTTCTGGATATCTCCTGGCCCTTTTGTAGAGTGAAACTCATCGAGAAATAAGTCTTTGGCGATCCGATACCATAAATGCAGGAGACAGACGCGATGACGATGACATCTCTTCTCTGGAAAAGAGAGTTGGTGGCGCACAGTCTGAGACGGTCTATTTCGTCGTTAATCGTCGCTTCCTTAGCAATATAGATATTTGACGCTGGAATGTAGGCCTCAGGCTGGTAATAGTCGTAATAACTGACAAAATATTCCACCGCATTCCCGGGGAAGAAGTGGCGGAATTCCTGGTAGAGTTGAGCGGCCAGAGTTTTGTTGTGGGATATGATGAGGACGGGGCGGTTGGCCTTTTCGATGATGTTGGCTATGGTAAAAGTCTTGCCAGAGCCTGTGACGCCCATCAAGACCTGGTGTGTGGCCTTGTTTTCCAGGCCTTCATACAGCTGCTGGATGGCTTTTGTCTGGTCGCCTCTCGGGGCAAAATCAGAAAAGAGCGTGAATTTTTTCATAGGCCTTATTATAGCAGAAATGAAAAGAGTAAAGCTTAACTCTGTATCATCATTGTCATTGCGATGAGCACAGCGAAGAAGCAATCTCATAAAAATGAAATTTTCATTTTTTTCTTATGAGATTACTTCGCTTTACTCGTAATGACAAAGATCTGAGATTGCTTCACTCCGTTCGCAATGAATTAATAAATAACGTTAGTACTGGGACAAAAAAAAGAAGAAAGATAATAGAAATCTCTTATCGGTGGCATTATGGCGTGTTAAAAATCTGGAACATGGAAACAGGATGAATGATGGTGAATCGAAAGGCCGGAAAATTTTAGAGATCGCGGAACTTAAGGGAAGAGTCGTCCTTGGTATCTTCTCCCTTTCCTGTTTCTTTTGGTTCCTCAGCTTCTTCCTTGGAAAACTGGAGCTCAGGTTCTTTTTCAAGAGGAGAAACAGATTTGGCGATTTTATCCATGATTACACTTCCCTTGAACCGGGCTCCATCCATGATCGAGATAATGGGGGCGTTAATATCTCCGTGCAGTTGGCCTTCTTCAGAGATGAAGACTTTTCCTGATGCATAGATGTTTCCTTTGATACTTCCTTTAATGGTGATACTGTTGACATGAATATCAGCTTTGACATTCCCTCCCACTCTCACAAGAACATTGTGATTCTCCAAATTTATCTTTCCCTGAAACTTTCCATCAATCACCAGGTCTTCTTCCCCGGATAATTCTCCCTTCAGGAATAGAGATGGACCAAATCGGGCAATATTGCTTGGAATGACTTCTTCTGGAGAATTGGCGTGTTCTGTCCCTTTGGGCTTATGCTTTGCCATCTTTCCCTTTGGTTTTCCCCTGAGTTTTAGGACTAAATTATAGTTTCGACACCTTTGTATGTCAATATGTACGTTTAGAGATTATTAAAAAAAAATTATTCCAATAATTCCTAAAATGAATTATTCAAATAAAAAAAGTCTAGGCTTTTCCTTCCTTAGTCTTTTTTGACCCATCCAGGATATACCCAGTTGAGGATTTCTTTCTTCATTTTCCTGTCGATCTCTCTGATCCTCAATCCGGCTTCAAGTTTACTGTTACTGAACTTGCTCCAGGCAGTCTCTGCTGTGATGAAAGTGAGTATGCTTTTCTCTGGAATGTAGAGCTTTAGATCCATGTTGGAGCCCCTATCAGGTTGAGCAAATTTAACAACCAATTTAAGGCCATCGCTCGAGATATCCTGAATACTCACTCTTTCAATCAGGTCTGGATTTCCTTCCGATTTGACTAATTCAGCAGGAAGTAAACATTTAAACCGTGGATGTTTCCGTCTCTCATCGGCCATATTACCCCCTTGAAATTAAGTGAAATTTGAGAGAAGCCAGAGGATTCTGACCATCATCGAGAAAATAATCAATGGGCTATACAGAGAAGTTGTGTTGAGTGGGATTCTTATCCGAATTGATTTTCTTCTGAAAGTATTATTTGTGATAGAAGGATGATTGCTTCTTCCCCTCTTAATCATATATTTATTTCTCCTCTCAAAACATTAGTCGATTCAAGCCAGGAAAAATTGAAAAAAAAGAAATATTCTTGAGTGTTTTGTTTCTGCGAAGTTCCCAGGATATTTTAATTCAAAAAGTGAATCTAAACGTTATTTTCATTGGATTTGACACTAAAGTCATTGATTTATATTTTATACTCAAATAAAATGATTAACCTTTTCTTGAGCTTTGCACCGGCGATGATTTATTTTCAGCTGAGATTGAGTGACTCAGATTTCATTTAAATTCGCAATTTTTCTGTTCCATGAAAGGCGGAGGAGAATCAATGGAATCAGGCAATATCCCTGTTTTAAGTGTCAATGAGGATACAATCCCTCGGGCCTATGAAAGGGCAATCAAAGAGGTGTGGGAAAATGGAGTGAGCATCCGGACTGAGTACGACCATCCTGATGACCCACCGAGCCGGGATGCGACGGTGATCATCACTATCCACCATCCTTTTGGCCAGCCCCGGTTTCACCGCTCGTTTGCCGATGGTTTGGGCGGATTGGCTGAGTATGTGATGGAAGTGGTTCACGGAGCTCACGATTACTGGGTGAAGCCGGTGGAAGAGATTTTGAAAGGAGTCGAGAGTAAAGATACGCGCTGGACCTATACTTACCATGGACGGCTCTTTGAATACAGGATCGAAGATAAGGTTGTGAATCAGATCGGCTACATGATTGATAGGCTTTCCAAGACAGGATACACCAGGCGAGCACAGGCCATCACCTGGAATCCCAAGCTTGATCCTCCGACTGATGATCCGCCCTGTCTCCAGCGAATCTGGGGCCGCCTCTGTGAGGATGGAAATGGAGGGTACACCTACAATATGAATACTCACTGGAGGAGTCGAGATCTGTTCAAGGCGTGGTTTGAAAACGTCATCGCCTTGACAACTTTAATGAGAAAAATTGCAGAAGCGCTTTCGGAAAAAACCGGAAAAGAAGTGCGGCTGGGCCGGTATGTGGATATCAGCGACTCACTTCATATCTACGGCTCTTATTTCAGGGAGATCGAGGGAGACCCGGAAAAAGGAATCAAGAGCTTCTTCGAAACGCTGGAAAGCCGTTCCTTCGAGGAGAGAACCTGGGATTCGGAATTCATTAAACCTCACTTCATTGATGACGGAATAGGCAAAGGATTGAAGCCGATGCTGGAAAGGGAAAAAGATATGCCGCCAACTGTCAGGAAAGCCATAGAAGAGGAACTCCGATCGATGGAAAAAAAGGATTATGTTGTTTAGAAGAAAAAAGGGGAAAGGCCCCTTTTTTTTGGCGCTGTTCCTATCAGTCCTTATATTAAAGAAAAAGAGGGGCTGTCTCCCTTCTTGACGAAAAGACAGCCTGTCCCTCTTTTCGCAGTTTTGCTAGGAGGAATGAATGAAAATATTCGAGGAGATAGCCGACGAAGTCGTGAAAGGAAATTCTCCGTCAGTTGCGGACCTCACGAACAAGGCTCTTTCGCAAGATATTTCCGCAGGAGACATCTTGAATAAGGGTTTGGTGGCGGGAATGAGTGTCGTGAGCGAAAAATTTAAAAATAATGAAATATTTATTCCTGAAGTTTTAATATCGGCCAGAGCGATGAACTCAGGGCTGGAAATTATTAAGCCTCTCTTAGCTGAGTCCAAGGTCGAATCAAAAGGAAAAGTCGTTATCGGAACCGTTAAAGGAGATTTACACGATATCGGAAAGAATATCGTCGCGATGCTGTTACAGGGAGCAGGCTTTGATGTCATTGACCTTGGGGCGGATGTATCCAAAGAAAAATTTGTAGAATTCGCCAAGAAAGAGAAGGCAGACATTATCGGAATGTCGGCGCTGCTGACAACAACCATGTTGTACATGAAAGAGACAATCGATGCCCTTCAGGAGGCAGGATTAAGGCAGAATGTCAAAGTTATCATCGGGGGAGCTCCGGTGACAGACGCATACGCTTCTCAAGTCCAGGCGGACGGTTATGCTCCGGATGCCGCTTCAGCCGTAGACCTTTCGAAGCAGCTTCTTAATAAATAAAGCTTTTTAAATATACGGAAACTATTAAAATATTTTAGGAATTCCACGGAAGGGAGAGTAGACTTTTACACTTTTCTATCAGTTTGAAAACGGATGCGGCTCTATCCTTTTCCCGGTCTTCACTATCGGTCAGTGCCTGATACGGACAGTGATCCTCGCAGACTCCGCAGTCAATGCATTTGTCCTTATCTATGGTCGGCGCTTCAAATCCATTCTGAGTCAGGGCATTGACCGGACAGAGAGCGACACAGGGGCAAGGATGGTTCTGCGGACATCTCTCTTCCACCACCACTGGCACGATCAATTCTCCTGAGGCGCCCCTACAACATTCTGTAGCTTCTCTTCGAGTTTATCCTGAGGCATGAATCCGACTATCCGGTCTACTTCTTGACCGTTTTTAAAAACAAGTAAAGACGGAATAGCCATGATCCCGTATTCCTGAGCGGTTTTCATGTTTTCGTCAGTGTTGAGCTTCAGAAACCGGATGTGGCCATTCATCTTCTGAGCTATTACTTCCAGCACGGGTGCCACCATGCGGCAAGGACCACACCATGGAGCCCAGAAATCAACAACCACTGGGATATTCGATTTTAGCACCTCTGATTCAAAGGAATCGTCTGTTAATTCTTCTATTTTATTCATCATTATTCCTCCCTCAAAATATTCTTTAAAAATCCTATTGTTGAATCATTGGAGACTCGGTAACAGATTTTGTTCCTTTCCCTCCAGTTTTCGATCAATCCTGCATCTTTCAGGATTTTTAAGTGCTGCGACACATTGGGCTGAGAAATGGAAAGGCATTTCTGCACTTCTCCTACACAGCATTCACCTTTCATCAATTCTTGCATGAGTTTCAGTCTCATCGGGTGGGCGAGTGCTTTAAGCTTGCGGGCTATATCTTTATGTATCCGTGTATGTCTTTTCATTTTTATACCTTTCGAAATTACCTCACAGTCAAAATCAGTCCGATAAGCATTCCATACAGGATGCTGGTCCAGGGACTTCTGGTGATTGGGCAGTGTCCTGTCCGACAGCCGATAAGTCTGTAATACGAGTATCCGATTCCTCCGCCGATTAAGATTCCAATCATTATTTTCATCTTGACTTCCAATCTGTATATTATATTATAATTATATAATAATATTATTATATTTAATATTGATTGATTGTCAAGATATATTTATAAGAAAACTGCTTATCTCGTTTCGCTGGAGAATTTTTCGCCGGAGTGGTTTTAAGAATATTTTTGCGCAAAGAGGTAGGAGTGCTGTTTGGGATCTCTTGTATTTGGATAGGTATATAAATATAATTGAATTCAGGAAAAGAGAGCGGACATAACTCAGCGTTAGGTTACGACAAAAAGAGCAACCCCCTGAAAATCAGCGATTTATCAATCTAACTGTTTTATTCGGTTAGAGTTAGCCTTTTCTCGTTAGTGCCTGTCATTACCCAGTATTTCCCGAAAAAACTTGTTGTTTCGCATTATTTGTGTCAACTACTTGGCACTATATTGGCACCGGTCTGCATTGGAAAAGCCGGCCGTTGTCAGCAAAAGGGGAGATTTATGGGAACCGGATAGGTGATCATTTTTAAGATATTTATCCAGTTTTATGTAGTCATTATGTACCACTGAAAAATTCAGAATCATGTTAATTGTTTTTGTTGCGGTGTATTCGATGAAATTTATAATGCAACAAAATAGGACATAATAAGACAAAATAGGACATTTTATTGATATCTATAGATTTTTTCTTAATAGTGCCTTAACTTATTAATAGCCCCTTTTAAAGGGGGGGGGTCAATGATGAAAAAATAGGTCGCATTAATAAATGAAAAAATTTTTTAGTTCGCCTTTTATACTTCGGCTTATTGTGGGAAGCATATTCATTTATGCTGGTTTCAATAAAATAATAAACCCCAAATTATTTGAAGAAACCTTAAGTGCCTATAATTTCTTTTCTGATTCTTTTGTTCATTTTATAGTTTTAATTTTCCCTTGGGTGCAATTGATTCTTGGCGCATTGCTAATTTCAGGCTATTTGGCAAGACCTGTGGCTTCTGTCATGTCAATATTATTGTTAACATTTATAATTATGACAATACTAAGCGTCTCGAAAGGAAGCTGTCAGGCATGTGGCTTTTTATCTGAATCGCTGTTCTACAAAGGTGGCAATCCTTTTATATTAATAACGATAAATTACCTACTTCTTGTATTATCAAGCATGATAATTATGACTAAAATATTTCCATTTAGTAAAATTCCATTTTCTTCTTATAAACAAATCCTCCTTCCTCTGTCGATTTTAATTGTTGTTTTTCTCATTCTAATTTTATTCACATCTATAGGGATACGTTCTTATGAAGGAAAATACATATCCATTGTGTTAGAAGAAAGAAACGAAATTATCCAAGAACTGAGACATCCTGAAAATATAACTTTAATTGGAACTGATGTAAAAGGTATTTCTAATATTGAATTTCCAATAAATCCCGATAATAGAATTATAGTGATATTGACTCTTCATTCATTAGATTGCGGTAGTTGTGTGGATGAAACAGTTTATTTAGAATATCTAAACGCTAAATATTGGAGAAATATTTGCTTCTGCGCTGTTGTCTGGAAAATCGGCAAAACGGCAATAGATAATTATAAAAGTAAATTTTCAATTACATATCCATTCATAGAGGACCCTGATATGCTGGACTATAAAATATTCTCAAGATATAAATCCTTAAAAATAATCGTTTCTCCGGAAAATGAAATATTAAGAATAGATCCCATAACCTTCAATATAAAGAAACTCCAAGATGAATATGAAAATGTTTTATTGAGCTATTTAAAATAAAAAAGGATTTTTTTTATCTTGTTGCTTTGACCAGATATCAAGACTTAAATATGATATAAATAAAAATTTTTTAGGAGGAAAAGATGAAAAAAGGAAGATTTATGACTGCTGTGGTGTTTGCGCTTTGTCTAGTGGTAGGAATCGGAATCCTATGTTCAAACTTGTACGCCGCGTGCCATTGCTATGGTGCATGTCAATATTGTGATTGGGAGACAGAAGAGTGCACAGTCTACGACGAGGCCGGAGCATGCTTTTGTACTGACAGAGGAGGGGATTGCAGCCTAGGACGACTTTTATGCTGCCAAGCACATTAAACAAATTTTAGTTCTAGTTTCATTCTAAGTACAGAAAAATAATCAGAAGCTAGGTTTTCAGTTAGAAAGCCAACTTCTAACAAAATAGAAAGGAGATTTCTGCGTTGACGAAAAAAATTCATTTCGTATTTTTTATTATTTTGGTGATATTTTGCGGATATGCTCTTGCTGAAGGGCCACTTATTCTGTTCTTACCTGATACTAAAATTTTAGAAAAGCCCCTCAGGGCTGAACTTGTATTTAAACTAGGCTCAGATAAGGTGAATGAAGATTTTTATAAGCTTCGCTCATTTACAGTAGATAAAAATGGCCAAATTTACATTTTGGATGCCGGGAATAGTAGGATTCAGTGCTTTTCCAAAGAAGGAAAATTTCTATTTAGCTTCGGAAGGCAAGGACAGGGCCCAGGCGAACTTTCGAATAATGCCTCAAAAATAAAAATCCTTTCTGACGGAAATATTTATGTAATTGATAATAGACAACGAAGAATAAATGTCTATAACCTTGAGGGGAAATTTTTGTTTTCAGGAAAAACGTCGGTTTATCATAATGACATTGTTTTACTCAATAACGCTTATTATCTTTCGAGCATTATTCTTGAAGAAAACCATAAGCCCATTCATATTTCCCGTACATTGGGCAAAATCGACATCTCTTTCGGAATATTTGTTGAACCAGCAGTCGGTCTCTTACAACAAATTAGCCAGCTTACTAATCCTCAGCCGTGGCGCTATTATTATAGCAACAGTGATTTCACTAAATTAGCTGTAACAAACAAGAACGAAATAATATTTTCGCAAGTTTATCCGTATCGTCTCATCAAGTATGATGCTAAAGGACAGGTATTGAAAGACATAATGGGCGATGTCGATTTTGATACATATCATCATGTTAAATTTAATATTACAAAATACTCAGTTGCCATTTCTTCTAGCCCAAAGCCACCGGGGATAATATTGGATGTGAGCATTAAAAAAGATAATCTAGTGGTTATCCCATATTTAAATCCTGATCAAGATTTCTTTTATATCGATATTTATGACTTGGATTTGAATCTAGTTTCAAGATATAAAACGACAAGTATAATCGCGGATATTAATAAAGGAGAACACATAGGTGATGTGGTGATTGATAGTGATAATAATTTATATGCTACGGTGATATCAAGAGAAAGTTACCCCCAGCTTGTTAAATACAAACTTATTTTTGATTAAAGAAAGAAATAATAAGGATTTCGTTTTTGGCCTGTCGGCAAATCCCTCTCTTATCAACGAAAAAGCGTACTCTTCTTTTGCTTCGGACCCGCCGAGAGCCAGTTCTTCTTCAAAAGTCAGAATATTTTTTTGGTAAAGCGGTTCTTTCGGATTTTTAATGACTTTAACTCCATTTTCCTCTTCAATTGTGCTTTTCCATCGAGGAACTTGCTGACCTGCAGCTCCAACTAGTATGAAACAGGCCATCACACACAGGATCCGCATATTTTTAGCTGACATTTTCCTTCTCATCTTCTTTTATTTGGCTCAAGCAAAAGCTGATTTGTTCCCGGGCTTTTTTTGCCATCTCTGGATCCAAATTTGCCGCCTTCTCGAAATCCCTGATAGCCTCTTGAAAATCCCCTTTTCGTGCAAGCGCTATCCCGCGATTAAAAAAAACCTTAGCATTTCCCGGTTCCCATTCTATGGCTATGGTGAAATCCTTTACAGCTCCATCGAAATCCTTGATTTTCACCCGAGCTAATCCGCGGTTATTATAGGCCAAAGCCGAATCCGGGACCAATTCGATCGCTTTGGAAAAATCTTCTATCGCCCCTTGATAGTTGCCCAAACGATATCTTGCCACCCCTCTGTTGTTGTAAGTCGGATAATATCCCGGGTTTTTCGCAATCTCCTCCGTTAAATCGGCAATTTCTCCTTTTAAGCCTCCCTGCGCCTTTTTTGTTTTCTTCTGGAATACATCGATATCATATTTCGGCGGAGAGGAATGCGAAACATAAAACTTCTTCTTTCCGTCGATTACCCGGATTACAAAATCATTCGTCTCATACACCTCCTGAAAATCCATCCAGTAGGTGGCTTTTACGTTTCCGTCATCATCCATTTCTGTGATTTCCAAACGAGGAACGTGACTCAGGAGATAAATCTTGTCACCCAGGGTTCTGATATCGATAACTACAGCCCTGTATCCAGCACGGCGGGTTTTTAAGGCGATACTTTCACCCACTTTCTTCAGATTATAATTTTCCTTGGCCTTCATGATTGGGCTTTCGATCCGGTATTCGGCCAGAAGTTTTCCTCGGGTTGAATATTTGCGGACGATCGGGAAATACGTGAAAGCCACGAAGAGATCTCCTTTTTCACTCAGTGCCAGCGATCTTGCATTCAACACCTGCATGCTGTGATGAAAGAAGAGTGGCTTCCCGAAGGAGGACCTTTTCCCATCGGTTGTGTAAACTCTGACAAGTGGAGAATTCTCATTCTGCACATGATGGGCAACGTATAGGCGACCGTCTTCATCGCTCACAAAGTCTGTAAAATCGGAGATTTTCCGGCTTTTGATATGGATGCCCTGAAAATTCAAAAATTCCAGGCACCTCTTATCCGTATCATGAATAATGAGACTGTTGCCGGCTGCCCAAAGATCGTACGGGGCCTGAAGGCTGCCTTTCCCCTTGCCGGGTTTGCCTATTTGAAGAAGAAGTTTTCCCCCAGCATCAAATTTGTACACGGCACTGTTCTTTATTGCAGAGGCATAAATGTTCCCTTCATGATCCGCGGCTAATTTAATCGGCGAGTAGAATTGTTCAGTTCCTATCGTAAATTCTTGTTCCAATTCGATCGCGTTTTCCGGAAGCGGAATAAGGCCTGATTCGGTCAGAAAAATATCATCATAGACAGTAACTTTGGTCGTGACTTCTTGGATAGAAAACAAACCGGCAGGATAAACAGCCAGAGCGAAAAAAAATGCAAATTTATAGGAAATTCGTTTTGTTGCTTGCGACAAATCCCTCACCATTTTCCTCAATTCCCACCCGTTAGCATGCTGAGATAATATTATCACATGCAAAACGCCAAGGTCAAAACACAGAAAGCAGCACAATTCACCCGATGCCTCCAAATTAACAGGTTCAAGATAGACTCGGCCCTTGAATAGGCAGAAAACAGCCGCAGAGGCCCTCAGAAATATTCCCCCATCTCCTCGGCTGCCATCAGGAGTTCCTGCTGGACCTGATGGGGCAGAGGCGGCCGTTCGGCCTCAAAGGTCAGCTCAAGATGAGCGATGATCCTGTCGATAACCTTATGGTCTTCAATGAAAGAGATGATCCTCATCCGGCCGCCACAGGAAGGGCACAACAGGGGATCCACCTCATAGACTTTTCTTATCATCTCGGCCCAGCCTTTGGAAGGCACATAGGACGGATCATCTTCGATGATAGGAGGATGTGAAGGTTGAGCTCCTGCCTTCCGCATCTTGCCCCTATGGGCGTTGGAGTAAAGGCCGTAGTAACGGATCATGACCTGTCCCTTGTCAGGAATATGGGAAGTCACCCGGGCGATAAACTCCAGATAATCCATCGACTCTTCCTGTAAACCATGTCTAGAATATTGATAGCGGATCTTGCCTGTTGTCTCATCGAAGAGGAGCCGCTTCAAACTCAGCAAAGGCCGGATCATGTATGTGCCGACTCTCTCTGCCTCATTCTTGGTCTGAGCTCTGACCTTACTGTGGACTGAGAAACCTGTGTGGCGCCAGTGGAGGATCTTCTGTACCAGGGGCAGCCTGATGAGCTTTTTCCGCAGCAGCAGGGAGAAGACTTCGTGGGTGAAGATTTCCTGGATGACCTCGTCATGGAAGCGAGAGAGACGGTGGAATGAACCATCCGAGGCTGCGCCTCCTTCGGTAATCAAGACATGGATATGGGGATGGAAGTTGATACGGTCACCGAAAGTCTGGATCACGGCCACCACTCCCGGCATGATCTCAAGACCTGTGGCAGAGTGCAGGAATTTCACAAGCGCCTGCACAGTAGAGAGGCAGAGCGAATCGAGGAGCTTTCGCTTGAAGCGGAAAAACAAACGCAGCATCTTGGGGACGGTGAAGACGACCTGACGATGGGGAACATCCAGGAGAAGTTCCTCTCTCATCCACTCTCCCCACTCCTCCCTTCTCTTGGCATGACACGATGGACAGAATCCGCGTGTCTTGCAGGAAAACATCAGGAGCCGCTCTTCCCCACACGAAGGACAGCGGATGCGGGCAAAGCCACACATTGGATTGCCGCAGTCGAGATAGCGCTCGACAACATCCTGGATCACAGGACGGAAATACCCGTACTCCTTCTCGAAACGATCCTCATATTCTGCAACAAATTCGTCGAAATAATGAAACAGCACCCTGTAGAACACAGTCCGCTCCGGATGACGTTGGCGGTAGATTCCTGCCATGGCAGGAAAGATGATTCATGAAATGGGCCAAGAAGCAGATAAAAGCCTCAAACACCCGATACTCCTGGAATAGTTCAGTGAAAAGTCAGGCTGTTTTTGTAATGACGTAATCAGATGTTGACGATGGAAGGTATATTTTGACAACTAGCGGTGTCGGTAAAATAGCTTTCCCTAATTTAGGCTTTTTGAAACCTTTTTTTGTTTTATTCCGTATTAATATATGATATGTTTCTAAATATTAAAAAGAAATAAGACCATGAGGGAAAAAATGAAGAGTCTAACGCGCAAAGAAGAAATCATCATGCTTTCTATCCTCCACCTGAAGGAAAATGCGTATCTTGTCGCCATTGCCGACCACCTTTCTCAAACCACAGAGAAAAAAGTATCGCTCACATCCGTCCATCTGCCTTTGAACCGGCTCGAAAAGAATGGATTGATCCAATCAGAGTTCGGGGAGGCAACCGCTGTCAGAGGAGGACGGAGGAAAAAAATATACATGGTCACAAAATTGGGTTTTGAAGCACTGGAAGAACACAAAAGGATCTCAGACCTTCTCTGGGAGAATTACCTGAAATATTCCTCTTCAAAGGATTAAATCCATGCCAAGACGCGACCGTCCTCTAAAAATATTGGAGTTCTTCCTGAAAAATATCGTCCTTTATGAGGACCAGGAGAATCTATCCGGTGATTTCGAAGAAATATATGAGCGTGTCTCCGGAAAAAGCGGGAAAGCTGCTGCTCTTCTCTGGTATGCCTTTCAAATTATTAAACTGATTCCCTCTTATTTTAAAAATTACACTTATTGGAGCTTAGCCATGATAAAGAATTATTTGAAATTCACCTTCAGAAACTTGACTCGACATAAAGTCTATTCTTTTATTAATCTTTTCGGACTTGCTCTTTCCCTGGCCTGCGTCATTCTCATTATGCTCTGGGTCCAGCATGAATTGAGCTATGACCGATTCCATGAGAAAGCAGACGATATTTTTATGGTACTTCGAGGGGAAGAGGAAACAGTCATGGCTCCCACTTCCTACCTTCTTGCTCCTTCGTTGGTCGCTGAGCTGCCAGAAATCGTCAATGCCACCCGCTTTGCACAAATTCCCGAAACCGAAAAGGTGTTGTTCCGCTCCGGGGAAAAAGCGTTCGAAGAAAATATCAGTTTTATAGATTCTCACTTCTTCGAAATATTTTCATTCCCTTTTCTGAAGGGGATCCCTGAATCAGCGTTAGAAGGTCCCACTTCGATTGTCATTACCGAAAAAACGGCCAGGAAATACTTCGGTAACCAGGAAGCGTTTGGAAAGTCAATTCAGATGTTTCTTTTCGGGGCAAAAATACCGATGAGCATAACAGGCATCATCAAGGATATCCCCTCCAATTCCCATATTGATTGCAATGTATTCGTCACATTCCACACCATGAACTCCCTCGGATTCAATTTGGAGAATTGGCAAAACCAGATGGCCCGCACATATATTTTAACCAGGGAGAATAGTTCCGTTGATGACTTGGCATCGAAAATAACCGGCTGTGAAATTCGAAACCGGCCGGATCAAGATTTAGAAAAATTATTTTACTCGCTCCTCCCTTTAAAAAATATCCATCTCCAGGCAGAGAACATTAAATTTTTCGCCGCGACAGGCAACAGTAAATATGTCTACATCTTCACAGTCATCGCATTCATCATTCTCCTTATTGCGTGTGTGAATTACACGAATCTGTCCACTGCCCTTTCCTTGAAACGGGCAAAGGAAATTGGAGTGAGAAAAGTGGTGGGCGCAAACAGAAGAATGCTCATCAAGCAGCTATTGGGTGAGACAGTCATCCTTTCTTTTCTGGCCCTTCTGTTGGCTGTTCTTCTGGCCCGGTTGCTTATGCCGGCCTTCAATCGACTCTCGGGGAAGTCGCTGACCATCCACTATTTTGACATCCGTTTTCTGCTAGGCGCAGTTCTTATAGCCTTTTTCACAGGGATACTGTCCGGTTACTATCCTGCCCTTCTCCTGTCCTCTTTTCAGCCAGCAAAAATTTTAAAAGCGAAATCAAGTTTTGCTCTTAAAGGAATGGGACTTAGAAAAGGACTCGTGGTTTTTCAATTTTCTCTGTCCATCATACTGATAATCAGCACCCTCGTCGTCTTTAACCAGTTGTTTTTCATCAAAAACAGCGATATCGGCTATGACCGGGACCACATTCTTTGTGTGAGGATAGCCGGTGATATGAGCGGTACCTATGATGTTCTCAAAAATGAATTGTTGAAGAACCCAGATATTCTCAGCGTTTCCCGTGCAGAGCCTCTTGATGCGAATGTCATAACCAACACGGACGGGGTGGAATGGAGAGGGAGAGAAAAAGATAAAACGCAATATTTCCGAGTCCTGCGAGCGGATTTTGATTTTGCACCCACCTACAATATCAAGATGGAAGAAGGAAGGTTTTATTCCCGGGAATTCCCGGCCGATGCCACGGGTTCCTATGTCATCAATGAAGCTGCCGCAAAGGCGATGGGATTGGAATCTCCCGTTGGAGAGGAAATCAACTTATGGGGCAGGAAAGGGAGCATAATCGGAGTGGTCAGCGATTTTCATTTCGG
>Ga0209636_10004375_pt1 | contig 14388 bp, 10 predicted proteins | sample DeeMarSWOR152_54_FD_187464 | JGI IMG/M metagenome (GOLD analysis project Ga0209636, IMG submission 187464) | Marine sediment microbial communities from White Oak River estuary, North Carolina - WOR-1-52-54 (SPAdes) (version 2) | ecosystem: Environmental > Aquatic > Marine > Intertidal zone >...
GTTTTTATTAGAGATGGATGTTGTAGGCAAAAACGGGGAAGTAAAACCGGTTGATGAAAGAGTTATAGAAACCGAGAGCAGAGGTTATGAAGAAGCTGGGCTAGAAAATAGTTCAATCGAAAACGCTGCAGAGTCTGAAGACGAAATAGACGCGGTTGTGGAGGAACCAGAAATTTTAGAGGAAAGTGGAAAGAGGCCTCAACATATGACAGGCCTAATAACATCTTTGCTTAAAAATAAGTTTTTGTTATCAGGTTTATTAATCACGACTCTGGGACTTGCGACAATTGGGTCTTACATAATTTATAAAAAATACACCAGTTCGAATAGTATAAAAGCGTACGCCATAAATTCTCGACTTACTTGGGAACAATTAAAAAAGAAGTGGTCAAGATAATTCGAATATTAGTCGTTCTATCCATATATTATATTTATGCGGAAGTCCTCGCAAAAACGGTCGGTTTCAAGACACTTTATTTCAAAAAATCGCTTTGTAGCGGTTGTTCTTGCCGTGATTTTTTCAATAATTATTCTGTCGAATTATGAAATGTTAAAAATAAGAATAACGAGTTGGGGAACGCAGCCTTCATTAAATGTTTCTATTTCCACTGTAACAGACGGTAAAATATTGCTGGTGTTTGAGCCGATGTTGGAGTATGGGGAAAACCAGAATATTTTTGTAGAATTCATAAACACTGGTACAGAATCGTACACCGCTAAAATAGAAGAGCACATATACTATATAAATGAAACCAAAATGGACCTTCTTGTTTCTTACTACGATAGCCTAGTGGACCTCTACGCAGGCGAGAGGAGGGGCTTCAGCACAATATTCAGACCACCCTACCCAGGAGGTTATTATATCAAAGTAAAGGTACCTTACGATTATAAAGTGGCCCAAACATGGGGAACGTTTTTAGTCTGGACGTACGTTCCAGTGACAACGACCGTCACAGCGGCGCCCACTCCAGCCCCACCGGCCCCTCCCCCAGTTTTGCCAGGACCTGCAGATGTGCTTATGGAGTGCCCAAATAATGTGACCCTCATACAGGGTAGTTCTCAGATTTTTGGTTTAACTATCACAAACGTAGGCGAGAGGACGCTAAACAATTTGAAGTTCTACACTTCTGCGCCTTATGTCTTGGACGTAGACATAACCCCGAAAACTAGAGCAAAGCTTGATTTGAACGCTTCTTCTTTGTTTTTAATTACTGTGAGCGTGCCCACGGACGCGGCCGAAGGTACTTATCCATTGGAGATCGGGCTTACAACAGACGAATTAAGAGCGTATAAAACTGTAGACGTAATGGTCGTCTCTTCGAATATTTCTAAAATAGAGTATTTGGAAGTTCTATTCTCAAACTACAAGTATTTGATAGATAAAGTAGAGAGTGAGATATACGCAGCGGCCTTGGAAGGGTACGATGTCGGATACGCTAATGAAAGTATAAAAATGGCGAAATTGAGCCTAGAGTCAGCTAGAACTTATTTTGAAGCTCAAGATTTCGACAATACGATGAGAGAGTTAAGAAACGTTGTGAAATATTTGGAGGACGCGCTGCTTCAACTGGCCAGCGCAATGATGTATGTTTACAAACCTCCGGTGTACTATCCATTTCTCCTCATCGTCGTAGAAATACTATTAGCCATCGGAATATTCATAATATTCTATCTAAACAGAAGAAGGGAAAGAAGACCGAAGGCCTTAGAGGCGGCAGCCGAAACTGGTGGTGTTACGTAAAATTAAGTGTCGACATTTGTAAATAATAATTCAGGTGAAACGCATAACTTAGGTGAAAAAGTGGCTTTTTTGGGGTTGTATATTTACAAGACAAAGAAAGGAGAAAAGTATTATCTCCACATGAGCAAGAAAGGTAACCGAACGCTCTACTATTTTTCTAAAGAACCGGCCGGCGCGTTGCCGGCATTGCCAATGGGTTATGAAGTTGTGGAAAATCCAAAAACAGGCCTGCCTATGTTAAGGAAGAAAAGTGTTCCTGGGTTATTTGATATGCTGACAGGTGCAAAAATAGGGACCAAAAAAGAAAAATAGTATAAGAATTCTTCAAAAATTATTCACTTTAACTCTTCGACATTCTTCAATTTAAGCCAACGTATAAATTAAATACAGTATAATCCAATTTATTAATTGTCAATTACTATTACATTTAAAAGTGAAATTTAAAGTGAAAATAAAGCGGAGAATAAGCAGAGAATAAAAGGTGATGAATTGGCAAGGATAATTGCCATAGCTTCTGGCAAAGGCGGCGTAGGTAAAACTACGGTCGCGTTGAATTTGGGTACTGTTTTGGCTCATCATTTCAAAAGAAGCATCACACTTATAGATTGTAATGTCACAACGTCACATCTAGGGATGTATCTAGGTATGTACTATTCTCCGGTAACGCTTAACAAAGTACTGCGTGGAGAAGTCTCTATAAGAGAGGCTATATATGATTATTTTGGTGGTATGAAGGTCGTTCCGGCGTCCCTTTCTTTGAGCGATTTGGAAGGCGTGGATGTTACAAAGCTAAGGGAGAAGATAGACTTAATCGCAGATGAGAATGAAATAATTTTGCTAGATTCTGCGCCTGGGCTTGGAAGGGAGGCGATAGCTGCGCTTAAAGCGGCTGACGAGGTTCTATTTGTCACAACGCCTTATGTGCCATCAGTTATGGACATAGTAAGAACTATGGAAGTCGTCAACGAAATCGGCATCCGGCCGTTGGGTATTGTATTGAACATGGTAGAAAAAGAAAAGTATGAGATGACACCGCAGGAAGTCGAACAGCTTACGAGGGTCCCAGTAATCGCGTCGATACCATACGACAAAAACATAAATAAGAGCCTAGTCGAAAAGCTACCCATAATCGTTCAGAATCAAAACAGCAGAGCGAGCAAAGCATTTATATCGCTTGGTGCGGCCTTAGTTGGCTATCCTTATGAGGAAAAGTCAATATTCTCGAGAATTAGGGATAAGTTAAGTTTTGGACGTAAACGAAAGTTAGAGATACCGTCCGCAGTGTTGGGACCAGACATGCAAAGCACACGAAGTATGCAAAATCAAATGGCTTTCAGAGGCCCAGATACGACAATTTTAGCCTCGCCCCTCGACAGGCCAGACCGACCAACTTTGCCGGGGTTTCCAAAACCAGAAGAGTAGCCAAAGAAGAATAGTCAACCGACTAAACTGACTAGTTAAATTAAATAAAATAAGTTCGGTTGCTTCTGAGTTCCTAAGTTTCTAATTCTAATATAGCAACCGTAGCAAACCGAGTTAGACTATAATTTGACAATGTCTAAGCAAACGCCTGCTGCGACTGTAGTGCCCATGTCTCGAATAGCGAATCTCGCTAATTCTGGGAAGTCTGCCTGTCTTTCTATCACCATCGGCTTAGTTGGAATCACACGAATCTTTGCAGCGTCGCCCGTTTTTATGAAGTCTGGTTTCTCTTGTACTACTTGGCCTGTCTTTGGATCGACTTTTGCGATTATCTCTTCTATTCTGCATGCTACTGATGCAGTGTGGCAATGGAACACGGGTGTGTAACCTGCTGTTATGACTGTTGGATGCTGGAGTACAATAATCTGTGCTGTGAATTCTTTTACGACTGATGGTGGGTTGTCTGGATGTCCTGCTACATCACCGCGCCTGGCATCGTTCTTGCTAATACCGCGCACGTTGAATCCTACATTGTCGCCTGGCACTGCCTGAGGTATTTGCTGATGATGGACCTCTATCGACTTCACCTCGCCCGTTACGCCCGAAGGCATGAATACGAGCGTATCGCCGATCTTCATCACTCCAGTCTCTACGCGGCCCACAGGCACTGTACCCACGCCCGTGATCGTGTACACGTCTTGTATCGGAACGCGCAGCGACTTTTTGGTTGGCTTTTCAGGCTCTTTTATTGTTGCGTCCAATGCCTCTAAAAGAGTAGCACCTTTGTACCATGCCATCTTGTCTGATTTTTTGACAACATTGTCACCAACATACGCAGATACAGGAATAAAGGGTACCTCATCGACCTTGTACCCTATGCCTTTGAACAGCTTAATAACCTCTTCTTTAACTTCGTTATATCTTTTTTCATCGTAATTCGTTGTATCCATCTTATTCATAGCTATGACTATCTGGCCTACACCTAGGACTTTTAACAACCAGGCATGCTCCTTTGTCTGCTCTTGTACGCCCTCACCTTGCTTGCATGATACGACGAAGATAGCAGCATCGGCCTGCGAAGCGCCTGTTATCATGTTCTTAACAAAATCCCTGTGGCCTGGCGCGTCTATCACAGTGAAGAACCATTTCTTTGATTCGAAAGGCCTGTGCATTATGTCAATTGTCAGGCCTCTGGCACGCTCTTCTTTAGTAGCGTCCACAGCATAAGCAAATTCCCATGTTTCTTTTTTAAGCTCTTTAGCTGTTTCTCTTAGCTTGCGAAGCTCTTCTTCTCTTATCGCACCCGAGTCGTATAATAGTCTACCCAGTAATGTGGATTTTCCGCTGTCTACATGTCCTGCTGTTATCAGATTTATATGTGGTTTTGCTGGCATCCTTACACCTCCAAATTTTCTATTTTTTATATTTCATCTGTCAGTTTTTAACGCTGTTTCAGCGCAATAACCGCCAATTGTATTATACTAATAATAAGAGGAATATTTAAATATATTTTCTTATTTCGCTGTTACTCTACTCTTCTTCTGCGCTTACCGACGGCAGTTTTTCAGTGAGGCCTTTGCGTTTGCGTACTGCGACGATGGTCTGATCACGTAGGGATTTGGGGATTCTTTCAAACACAATGTCTATCATGCTGTAAAAACCACGGCCGCTTGTTGAAGATTTGAGCGAGTCGTCCATGCCAAATATGTCTGCTACTGGTACTTTCGCTGTGACTATCGCAGCCCCGCCCGATGTTTCGATGTTTTGTATTTGGCCGCGCCTGTTTTCCACTTCGCGCGTGACCACGCCGATGAGCTCTTCGGGCGCATCCACGCGGATTATCTGCTTTGGCTCTAATAGAGTAGAGTCTGCACGTAGCATACCCGCACGGATTGCATGACGGAATGCCGGTATTATCTGTCCTGGGCCGCGATGGACTGGGTCTTCATGCAACGCCGCATCCATTAGTTTTACTTTTATTCCTATACATGGTTCGCGGGAAAGCGGTCCTTCGTCCATTACATTGATGAAACCCTCTTTCATGAGCTCCACCACTTCGTTTAAGTATTGTACGCCTTTCGTTAAGTTGAGGAATATGCATTTGTTATGAATAAGCATGATGTTTTTTGCCTCGTCGTAATCCATTCCGTGCTCAGCAACTTGCTTTGCGAATGTGGTTTTTTTGCCTTTGATTTCGAATTCGCTCGGCAGTTCTCCTTCTAACATTGCCTTGTAGACTCCTTGTTCAAGCGGCTCGATTATCATTTCGAACCGGTTGTGTTTGTTCGGGGATCTGCCCTCTATTGCCGGTGATTGGCCGAAGACTGTTTCTCTGTATACTACAATGGGTTTGGACATCTCAACGTCTACGCCCATAGCTTTCAACTTGTTTTCCACCTTTGCCTCAATGTGCAACTCGCCTAGGCCTGAAACAAGATACTCGCCTGTCTCTTGGTTTATTTTAATTTGCAAAGTCGTATCCTCGCGGCCAAGCTGTTTTAGCGTGTTTATGAGCTTTGGCAGCTCCATCGGGTTTTTCGGCTCTATCGACTTAGTCACAACAGGCTCGAATATATGCTTGATTTCTTCGAACGGCTCCATCACATGACCAGCGTTTGTTACAGTTTCGCCGCTGAAGGCGTCAGGTATTCCGATAATTGCGACTATATTACCTGCTGTTATCTCCTCGACTGGTATACGTTGTAGTCCCTTATAGATTGCGACTTGCTGTATCTTTTCGTCTTTATGCTGTCCAAGCAACGACACGTCCATCCCTTTTGACAGCTTGCCAGAAAACAGCCGGCCTGTAGCGACGAACCCCACGTGCTGGTCCGGTACCATCTTCGTAACTATCATTGCAAGCTTGCCACTTGCATTACATGTAAGCATATACTTTCCAATCTCACTATCCAATTCGCCTTTCCATATCTTGTCCAACCTGTATTTCTGCGCTGTTTTTGGGTCTGGGAGATGCCTTATAATCATGTCCAGCACAACACGGTGCAGAGGAGCTTTTTGGGAAAGCTTGTCTTCTTTGTCCTGCATAGTCAAGTCTGTTATGTCTTTAAACGTCATGCCTGTTTTTTGCATATAAGGAATAGATATGGCCCATTTTCTTGTTGCAGAGCCGAAAGCAACGCTGCCGTCTGCGACGTTGACCTGCCACTTGTCCTTATATTCTTTTTCAGCATATTTTTCGATAAGCATGTTTACGTCTTCTATAATTTTCTTAAAGCGGTCCTGCATCATCTCCGGTGTAAGTTTTAACTCTCGTATGAGTCTGTCGACTTTGTTTATAAAGAGCACAGGTTTCACGCGTTCTCGCAACGCTTGGCGGAATACGGTTTCAGTCTGCGGCATTATTCCTTCAACACCACATACAAGCACAATCGTCCCGTCAACTGCTCGCATGGCCCGAGTTACGTCTCCGCCAAAATCCACATGCCCAGGTGTATCCAGCAGGTTTATTATGTAATCTTTGTCTTCGTATTCATGAACCATCGAAACGTTCGCACCGTATATTGTAAGCTGGCGCTCGCGCTCTTGCGGATCAAACCATGTGAACATTCCAGTGTCTACATCGCCTGCTACTTTTTCCGATAGCATTCCAGCACCGGCCATAAGATTATCTGTGAGAGCGGTTTTGCCGTGGTGCACGTGAGAACTGGTGGCTACGTTCCGTATCTGGGCAGGAGTATTCATCACTGTTTTTATTCTTTCAACAATATCTTGCTTTGCCATCATAATCACAATCTAAACATCAATTTAAGGCATTACGTAGTAGGAATTTTGTTTTCTCCACTATTTTTATCTTTTTTATCTTGCCCCTTCTGCCTCGCGTTCTATTCTTTCTTTTTCTTTCACAGCATCAGATTTAGACGAATCATTAGAAGCTGCTGCTATTAATTCGCCTGCCAACACCTCTGCCATGCTGCCTCTCTTTCCAAAGCTCTTTCTGTAGGCCGCTTGTACTATCACCCTCAGCGCCAAGTCAACACGCCTCTGCGGGCTTGTGATTACAGCCCTACGGACTATTATACCGCCAACTTGGTAAGCTGCAGTCTCCTCGCGCAATGCTGCGTTCTCAACTGCACGTACTAAGACTTCTATTGGATTTTTTTTAGTCCTTTCTTCGATAATTTCAAGCGTTCTTTTCACAGTTTTGTAATGTTTGGTATATTTCCCTGTGGCGTGCCCGGACGACAAAACATGTTTTTTACTGCGATGGCCAGGCACCATAAGTTTTGTTATTAGTCTCTCTATTATGCTCATTTTGTGTTTTCCATGGGGACTGCTTGAGAGCTTGCCTCCGCTTTTCGGCACAATAGAGGGATGAAGACCTATATATCTTTCCAACCCTGGGTCTTTAACTTCAATATTAGTTATCGGCCATTTATCAAACGCCTTTAATTCTTCGTTCATTTTATTACCTCGCCGGTTTCTGCTTGCGGCCTGCAACTATTTCCGGAAGCGACACATTGTTCACTTTGACGACCTTGAACTTTATCCCTACCATAGTTCCTTTTGGGCCGCCCTGTGCGCCGCCGATTTTTTCAATAACAACTTCATCGTGCTCATTTATGTGCTCTATTGCTTTGTTGCCTGGGACGTGAGCTGTCACCTGTATGTTGTTCTTAAGCATCTGCACACGAACGCACTTCAGCAGGCCAGATGTCGGCTTACGCTGTTCGACTACTCGCTTATCAATTACAATACCCTTTGCCTGAGGCGCGCCCTCTAACGGGTCCTTTTTCCATAGTTGTAGCTGTCGCCTTTTGTATTGAATATCCTTCCATCTGAATTTCTGCCTCTTTTTCTTAAGCTTCCTTCCTGCAAATTCTCCTCTTGCCATATACGCACCGTTTAAATCTTATCACACTGTTTAAATCTTGTTTGTGAATATTTTTTTCCACTAATTTAAATAATTTACTTTGGACCTATTTTACTGTTGTTTTATTTTTATCTTACTGTTAAGTCATCAACTTTGTGGCTTCTCTTGAGCAATTGTTTGTATAACTTTAAATTTCTCCCATTTCTACCTATTACCATTGCGCGGTTTTTCTTTTCAACGTGTATTTCAACTGTCACTTTACCGTCCATGTTCCTAACTTTTATAGAAGTCGTCTGCGGTATCAATTTTTTTACAAATGTCACCAAATCTCTAGAGAATTCAAAAAGTTTTATTGTCTTTCCAACCGCGCGCTCGGCATGTTTTACACTACTCCCGTTTTTACCAATAGCTATGCCGATCTTCCCCTCTTCAACCACAAAATATATGGTGTTTGTATTTTGGTCTATTAGGCAATCCTTTACAGGCGCGTGTGTTATATTCTCGAAAAGTGTTATTATTCTGATTGTGTCTGTATCGAAAGTTAATTTCATGCATATCCCTGATTATTTTTTGTAAACCACTTTATTTTTGTTTATTTTTTTATTTTTTAATGACCAATACTGATATCGGAAAAGGTTTACCGCAAATTATTCCAAGCTCTTTGCTACTACCATCAAATATTTTAATGGTTGCGCTGGAGATTTTTGCGTCGTGTTCCAATTCTTCTTTTTTGTCATCCTCTATATTATTCGAAATAACTACTAGTTTTGGTGAGTTATTTTTTATATACTCTAAGGACTTTTTATAGCCTATTACTACATCGCCGGCCTTTATTGCAGATTGTATTTGGTCTACTAGTGTCATCTAAAACAGCCTCCGTTTCAAAACTTTTAAGTTTTTCAGTCAGCTTTTTCGCCACTGGCCGATTCGCCAACATCCTCGAACTTTGCAATTAGATCAAACATGCCAGTGCCAGAGGGTATCACTTGGCCTATCATAACATTTTCAAAAATCCCATTAAACTTATCTACCTCTCCTCTTATAGAAGCACGTACAAGATGCTTAATTGTTTCCTCAAATGCGGCTCTTGCCAGTATCGAGCTTTTAGCACCAGCCACACCATATCTCCCTATAGAACGAACGTCTCCTGCCATTGTCATTATATCAGATACAAGCATTATGTGTCTGATATCAACATCCAAGCCTTGCTGTTGCAATGTCTGCAAAGATTCTTCTATTATGAGGTTTCTTGCAGCCTCAACACCAAGAACCTTTTTTGTTTCATGCAAATCGTTTGTAAAAGTTCTCGCCTCGTCCACTTCCTTTATTTTCAAAACCTCTTCAAGGTTCGAACCTATTGTGTTTATAACCCAATCGTCACCAGACCTTCTAACTAAAGCATTTGATACGCTCTTTATACCTTCGACTTGTGTTTGCAAAATTTTTTCTCTTATTTTTTGCAATTCTTTAACATCCACTTCTTCTTTCGGGGCAACAGAAATTTCTTTAGTCTTTTTCTTAATTTTCAAACCTTTCAGGCCGCTCTTTGTTTTGGAAACATCCTTAAGGACTTTTTCTATTGTTCCTAATTTTCTGAGATCAATTGGTTCTATCTCAATGGAGTTTTCATTTAAATTCAAAGTGATACTTCTAGATAGATCTTCCACGTTCTTCTCTCTTATAGAGTCAGCTATTTTTTTAGCAGTTTCTAAATTGTTGTACTGTTTTTTTAAGTATATTGTGACCACAGGTGTATCTGGTTTCCTTTTAGCGTCAAAAATTTCTATTAATCTGGGCAGTCCGTAAGTAACTTTTATTCCAGCAGATCCCGCAAAATGATATGTCCTCATCGTCATCTGCGTCGCGGGCTCGGATATGCTTTGAGCTGAAATTATACCTATCGCCTCGCCTGGTTCGAATCTAATTTTCATAAATCGTTTTTTGATTTCTTCTATGAGTTTGTCCTTTTCGTCTTTTGTTAATTTCTTTTCTTTTACGACATCCTCTATTTCTTCTATCAAATAGTTTGGAAGTTCTGTGCCATTTGTATCATTATCTTTCATGTTCTTGGCCATTTTATCACCGATTTTATTACCAACCTCTCTTTACCTCTTCCCACACATCTACGAAGTTTTAATGTCATCTGCTATTGAACCTATGTCTAGGCCTATTTTTGTTATCTTAGACGGGTCCAAACCATCCTCTCCTGGCATGAATTGAACTATACGTTTTATACTGTCACGTACAGTGCCGTCATATTCAACTTTCAAATCTTGCAAAGCCCCCACCAGTCTTCGCTCCATATAACCCGAGTGTCTCGTCTTCAGCGACTTGTCCATCAGCGACTCGCGGCTATTGATTGCATCGAAGAAGAATTCAAAGGGCGTTAATCCATCCTTGAATCCGCGTCCTACAAAACCTCTGGCTTCTAGGCTTATATCTCCGCGCTTGAAGTGTGGAAATGTGCGTTCATAATAGCCTCGCTCCATTCGTTCTCCCAATATCATCTCTTGCCCAACCATAGCGGCTGTCTGTACGAGGTTTACTAAGCTTCCTCGGGCGCCGCTTCTTGCCATCATCACAGTAAAATTATCTTTTATGTATTTTGAAATCACTTCTTGAACCTCACTAATCGAACGGTTCAACCTAGTCTTTATATGGCTCTCTAAACTCTCTTTCTTGTTTCTTCCAGGTATTATCTTTACGACTCCGTGTTCATAATCTTCTATCATTTTGTCTACGTCCTTTCTCACTCTACTTATTATTTTCTGTATTTCTTCTTTTGCGATATCTGGCAGGTCTTGGTCGGATATGCTTATCGAAAATGCCGACAGCATAAACGCTTGTATCGAAAGCTTGGTTATATCATATATGAATTTTTTAGCTGCTTCAGGTCCGAATTGTTTTTCTATCTTATCTATTATTTTGCCAGAAAATGCACCGACCGCTGCCGAGTCTATGGTACCGTGCGTTAGTTTTCCGTCCTTAATAACTACAAAAGCGTCTTCTGGGCATCTTTCTACCAAACATTTTTCACACCCTATGCATGACTTTGATTTGTGTTTTATGTTTAAACCTTTTGGTAAGAATAGACTGAATATTTCCTTTCCTGTCATTGTCTTTTTGTTAGGTATTTCTATTTCTTTGTCAACAGAGCGTATCATCTGGACAAATTGGTCACGATTGAATTTTCTGTCACCACATGTTAAATAGAATAAACCAGATATGTGGTCTCTGTGCGCCCCTATTATGGGGCCGGAGAATCGTGGGCTTCTTATATTGTATGGAACTAACATCAGGGAACGTGCTTCAACTTGTGCTTCTTCTGTCTGCGGTATATGCACATTCATCTCGTCCCCATCAAAATCAGCATTGTACGGCGGGCAGACTGCAACATTCAAACGAAATGTCCTAAACGGCATTACACGAACACGATGTGCCATTATACTCATTCGATGCAAGCTCGGTTGACGATTGAAAAGTGCCACATCCCCGTCTTTGATGTGCCGTTCTACTATAAATCCAATGTCAAGCTCTTTGGCTATATCCTCTTTATTGAGATCTGTTATTTTCTTTCTCCTACCGTCTGGCCGTATGACATAATTTGCTCCTGGCCATTTTTCAGATCCGTTCAAAACCAGTTCTTTGAGTTGCTCTAAATTCTTTTGATTTACACGGATAGGCAATGTAAGTTCTTTAGCAACTTCATCTGGGATTCCAACCTCGTCCAAATCTATCATCGGGTCTGGACTTATGACTGTTCTTGATGAAAAGTTCACTCTTTTACCGGCCAAGTTACCTCTGAAACGTCCCTCTTTTGTTTTAAGCCTTTGTGAGAGTGTTTTCAAAATGCGGCCTGAACGGTGCCTGGCGGGCGGCACACCCGAAATCTCATTGTCCAAATAAGTCGATACATGATACTGCAAGAGTTCCCACAAATCTTCTATAATGAAGTCGGGTGCGCCAAGATCTATATTTTCTCTGAGTCTCTCATTTATTCTAACTATATCAACAAGCTTATGTGTAAGGTCGTCTTCTGATCTTTCGCCTGTTTCAAGCGTGATTGAAGGCCTGACTGTTACAGGTGATATTGGTAAGAGTGTGACGATTAACCATTCTGGTCTAATATTTCCTAGACCTATAAACTTTAGGTCTTCTTCTGGTATTTTCTCTAAACGCTCACGAATCATAGCTGAAGTTAAGTGAGTTTTGTTTTCGATTATAGTATAAGGTTTTATGAATTTCAATTTTTTCTGTTGCTCACCACAATGGGGGCATTTCTTAGATGCAATTTTGACAAAATCTCTAAACTTCTTCATCTTTCCGCTGACTATTTTTTCCTTGGTGCCCTCGTCAACCAACAGCCTACTACATTTATCACATACCAATTTAAGCAAGCTGAAGATGAATCTAGCGTAATGTACATGAATTACTGGTCTTGTCAAATCAAGATACCCGAAATGTCCTTGGCAGTCGCCAACACCTCCACCACAGACCCTGCAGCGGACCCCAGGGTCCACTACACCCAGTCTCGGATCCATCAATCCTCCTTCTATAGGATAGCCTTCTTGATCGTAAAGCTCAGTTTTTGTTATTTTTGCAACGGCCATCTTCCTTATAACTTCTGGACTTAACACACTAAATTCGATGCTGTCCACGAGAGTGGAACCGGGAGTTATAACAATTTTTGGGTGTATCAACATGCTCTTTAATTCATCCAACATCAGTTTGAATGCGTAGCTCATCTCTACATTCACTATTCTAGATTCACCGCACACAGTACAATAACGCTTGTTTTTTATTCTATCGTACACAGCGAGCATTCCACAGTCTGTGCATATAGGAATCGATGTCTTATCAGAATCGAAACGTTCTTTCAAAACCAACGCTGCTCCGTGAGCTATTAAACAATCTTTTTCCATCTCACCGAGCCTGAGTCCGCCTTCTTTGCTCCTGCCTTCTGTTGGTTGTTTTGTTAGTAGTGCAACAGGCCCACGGGATCTTGCATGAATCTTATTAGATACAAGATGATCCAACTTTTGGTAGAAACAGCTGCCCATAAATATTTGCGCTTCGAATCTTATCCCTGTCCGGCCGTCATACATTGTTTCTTTCCCATCATTTCTAAATCCATTGTCGACAAGAGAAGATCTTATATCAAACTCGTCAGGCGAGTCAAAAGCAGGGGCATGTAGAGGTTCGCCTGAGGCGGCCACTAGCTTGCCGCCCAAAATTTCCAACAACTGGCCCATCGTCATTCTAGAAGGCACGCTGTGTGAGTCGAATATTATATCTGGCACTATACCGTCTTCTGTGAATGGCATGTCTTCTTCTGGCACTATTAAGCCTATTACGCCCTTTTGTCCGTGGCGACTAGCAAATTTGTCGCCGATCTCTGGGGTTTTTGTGTTCCTCACAACGATTTTTATCAGCTTTGTGCCGTCTGTTGTCTCAGAAATAAACACCCTATCAATAACACCCTCGTCTCTATGTCTAAGCTTTATCGAGGTCTCGCGTATGTTTTCTATGCCAGTTATGAATTGGTCCATCGTGCCTAGGAAACGCAAGGGCGATATCCGGCCTACTAGTACGTCATCGGAATTTACAATAGTCTCAGGGTTTATTACGCCGTCTTCTGGTAAATGTTTGTAGGCATCTTCACCAGCGTATCCACGCACACCGGGTCCAGGTACTCCAATTATGTCTTCCTGGCCTCCCATATACCTTTTTTGCTCGGCATCATAGTTTCTCATCATTATAGACCAGAAAAGACCGCGTTGTATGGAACTTTCATTTATTACTATTGCATCTTCCATATTGTAACCGTCAAAACAACCTACCGCAACTATTACATTTATGCCGTTCGGATGATAGTCATAGTTTATTATTTTATGCCCGTGCGTCTGAACCAATGGTTTTTGAGGATAAACTAATATGTTTGATTTTGTATCTACCCGGCTAAGATAATTTGTTGAAAACAACCCTATACTTTGACCAACCATTTTGGCCCCATAATTTACTCTATCTCCACGATTGAATTCAGGAAATGGTATGAAGGACGCTGATAGGCCAAGTATGATTGAGGGGTCAAGTTCGAGATGTGTGTGCTCGGGCGTTAGATCCTTTGCCTTGAGAGCTATATAAGTGTTCTCTTCTTCTTCTGCGTCTAGATACTCTATAATTCCCTTTTTAATCAAATCCACCCAGATTATCTCTCCTTTTTTCAATTTTTCAACAATGTCGGGCGTAAGTTTGGATTTTCCGTTCTCCACAACAATAGTCGGTCTCCTAACCCTACCAGAATCTGAAAGTATATGAACCTCGCTTAAATAGGGATAATATGAAACATTGACCTGATTAGACAGTAATCCTGCTCTCCTTTTTTCTCTTATTT
>Ga0209636_10004376_pt1 | contig 14387 bp, 9 predicted proteins | sample DeeMarSWOR152_54_FD_187464 | JGI IMG/M metagenome (GOLD analysis project Ga0209636, IMG submission 187464) | Marine sediment microbial communities from White Oak River estuary, North Carolina - WOR-1-52-54 (SPAdes) (version 2) | ecosystem: Environmental > Aquatic > Marine > Intertidal zone >...
CAACCACTTTGCCTGTAGCAGGGATTCCTTCAACTTCCCCTTCAAGAGTACCCCTGAAAGTATACCTCAATACTGCCTTGTCTCCTTTCACAATTGTATCATCATTAATAAAAGCCATATCAGGAAATGCAACTTTTAACTGCTCATTTTGCTTTGTTATAATCTCCATCGTTTTCTCTAAGGAAAAATCTCGTCCGTCCGTTCTATGAAAAACATAGTCGGGAGAAAAGATTTCCTTTATAGCCTCAAAATTTACACTGCCCCATGCTCCAAAGTAACGCAAGACTAGAGCCTTATTCTGCTCCTCAATCTCTGCCTGGGCTTTCATCGCTTCAAGCTCTGCCATTGCTTCCTTGTCCTGGCAGCTAACCATAAAGCATAAAATCAGAGCCAAGGGTAGAATTAAAAATAGTCTTTTCATGTTGCCCTCCAGCAAATTAAAATAGAGAAAAATATCTATTATTCACTTCCTCTTGGATTAAGGGACCAGTGAGCATGTACTATAATCCAGTTGTCATTTCTCTTCTCAAGGACAAAGGTTGTTCTTATATTTTCCGGACTAGATGGTTGACCTTGATACTTAAAGTTCCAATCCTCATAGCAGGATACCCAGGTAACTTTACCTGAATCATGCACTTTAATAACTATATCTTTGAGAGTACCTTTGAAATCTGTATATTGCTCCCAATTTTCGTATGTTTCCTTTTTTATTGCTTCTGTAAACTCTTCCCACCCAAAATAACGTTCATTAGGGACAGCACTGAATATAACCATGTCATCATCATGTGAAAAAATCTCTGAATGCAGCTTTCTATGCATTTCTTTATCCTCTGATTCTTCAGTTTTGACATATTGATTCAGAAATAATTGAATATTAGCTTTTTCAGCCTCTATATCCACAGCAGGCTTCTCAGCTACTTCTTCACCCTGCTGGCAGCTAAAAGTAAAACAAAACAGAAAGACCAAAGGAAAAACCATGAGTAGTTTTTTCATTTTTCCCTCCTTTATTCTCAATGATATAATCCCTTGAATTGTAATAATTAAATCCGTCTTATCAATCAATGTCAACTTTAAAGTTTTTTGCTGGTATCGGATCTCATGAAGCGGTAGAGGCATTTTATATGCATGTTTGAATGCTTAGAAAGAATCGGAGGCTGAAGAGGGTTATGAAAGATTGTTAGCTTCGTATGCTTCATGAGCTTTCGAGAGTTGTAAGACTTGCTGAGACTCCTGAGATTGTTTTGGTTAGGCAAAGCCAGTATTTTCGGTAAAAAAATGGCGTTTTTGGGTATAACTATCTCAGGGTACGAAAGGATACCCTTAAAATTCACAGATTTTGGTTGGATTTATCAGATGCAAGCTCAAAAGTTTCGTTCTGCAAAGGAAGCCAGTATCCGCTATAACATACCCCTGAAAACTCTGTATAAATATAAGGATGATATCGGTTATATAAAGAAAAAAGGACTAGGTATCAGGTTTAGAGATGAAGATATTGAGAGCTGGCTGAAAGGCGGTTATCATAAATCTGCTCTATCTGAAGTTTTACCGAAGTTTGATATTTCGCTTGACGGTTGTAAAGGTTATGATAAGCTTTTCCTCATAAGGAGGAAAGAGTTGAACGGTATAATCAGATGGACTTATCCGATTGGCTCTATTCTCCAAAGGAAAACTAAAAGGAAGGAGGCAAAGTATTACATTCACTTCCACAAAATATAGGAATTTCCTTTTTGTGCTTGCGGCAAATCCCTCGCTATTTTCCCCATTTTCCACCCACTGACATCTTAGAATGAGAATATCACACCGAAAACAACAAGGTCAATGACTCAAAAAGCGACACAAACCAACCGAAAACCTCCAAACCACCCAGTTCAAGATAGACTCCGCCCTCGAAGCAGCCATGGAAGCCATCAGAAATATTCCCTTCTCCTCGGCTGCCATCAGGAGTTCGTGCTGGAGAACCTGCGGCGGAGGGGGCCTCTCAGCTATGAAGGAAAGCTTCAGGTGATCAATGATCTTATCAATAACTTTATGGTCTTCAATGAAAGAGATAATGGACATCTTGCCTCCACAGGAGGGGCACAACAGAGGGTCCACTTCATAGACCTTACGGATCATCTCGGCCCAGCCCTTTGATGGGGCAAACGGCTCCTCCTGCTCGATGATCAGGAAGGGGTTTACTTTCTCCTGATTCTTGTGCATTTTGCCCCTATGAGCATTGGAGTAAAGGCCGTAGTAGCGGACCATGACCTGACCTTTGTCAGGGATATGGGAGGTGACTCTGGCGATGAATTCTGTATAATCCATCAACTCTTCTAGTGAGCCATCTCTTGAATACTGATAGCGAACCTTACCTTCTGTCTCATCAAAGAACAGTCGCTTCAAAGACAGAAGAGGGCGGATCATGTATTTGCCGACGCGTTCTGCTTCTCTCTTGGTCTCTGCTCTAACTTGACTGTGGACGTTGAATCCTGTGTGGCGCCAGCGGAGGATCTTCTCGACAAGGGGAGGGCCGATGAGCTTTTTCCGGAGCAGCAGGGAAAAGACTTCATGGGTGAAGAGAGCTTGGAGGCCTTCATCATGGAAACGACAGACACGATGGAAGACACCATCTGAGCCAGTGCCTCCTTCGGTCACCAGGACATGGATATGAGGATGGAATTTGATACGATTAACTTCCGTTGACGCTCAAGATAGAGATATAAACACTGTTCAATATACAGGATTCAAACGTGTGACTTCGTCGAGTTTTCAAAAAGCATACAGGTATGACTCCCACCGAATATAAAAAATCGCATCAGAGTTGAGATTATCCTTGTAACTTCGTCTCCTCTTGTTTCCGAAAATTCAAAATTTCACTTGATAGTTGGTAGGAGGTAAAGCAAAATAATTAAGCGAATTCTGTCTGTTTTATTCAAGGAGGCGTTCAAATGCCCAATAAAAAATTCATATTCTTCCTTATCTTATTGATCGGTCTTATGCTCATCCCTGGGAATAATTTCGCCGATGATCAAGATCGGTTCAATCAGGACCTGCTGAAAAACTTCAGCTACCGGAACCTGGGTCCGTTCCGCAGCGGGGCCTGGATCTCCGATTTTGCGGTCCCGGAATCCCCGCCTGAAGCCCACCTTTACACCTTCTACGTGGCCGGAAGGAACGGCGGGCTGTGGAAGACGACCAACAACGGTACCACCTTCGAGCCCCTCTTCGACGACCAGGATGTGTTCTCGATCGGTGATATCGCCCTGGCGCCGTCCAACCCGGATATCCTCTGGGTGGGGACCGGCGAGCATACCACTGCCCGCAGCGCCTATTGGGGAGACGGAGTCTACAAATCCACGGACGGCGGCAAAACCTGGAAGAACATGGGACTAAAGGACAGTCATCACATCGGAAGAATAGTGGTCCATCCCACTGATCCCGATATCGTCTATGTGGCGGCAGAAGGCCATCTTTTCTCCGACAATGAAGAACGCGGCGTGTTCAAAACAACCGACGGTGGCGAAACCTGGAAGAAGGTCCTTTATATTAACGAGAAAATCGGCGCCATCGACCTAGCCATGAACCGGGACAATCCCGAGGTGCTCTACGCCACTACCTACGATAAGCAGCGTTTCCCCTGGCATTTTGAGGCTGGCGGCCCGGGAAGCGGGATCTATAAAACGATTGATGGCGGACGGGCCTGGGATAAACTCAAAGGCGGCCTGCCCAAAGGTAAGATCGGACGCATAGGCCTGGATATCTACCGGAAAAATCCGGATATCGTCTATGCTGTGATCGAGAACTGCAACATGCGGCAGCCGACCAAAGAAGAGGCGGAGCAGGACCGCAGGAGCGGCCTCAAGCCCCAGAAAAGAGAGATCGGCGGCGAAGTCTACCGGAGCGAGGATGCGGGCAAGACCTGGAAGAAGATGAACTCGATCAAGGACAATGTCGGAGGAAAAGCGGCCTACTCTTTCAACCAAATCCGGGTCGACCCCAACAATGACCAGAATGTGTATGTCACCACCATCTCCATAGCCTGCTCCTTCGATGGAGGTAAGACCTGGCACGACATCAACTGGCCGCCGAGAAAAATGTTCACCAGCGCCTTCGGCGATATCCGCACCCTGTGGATCGATCCCCAGAACTCCAAACGCATCTTCATGGGAAGCGACGGCGGCGTCCACATCTCCTATGACGGGGGCAAGACCTGTGACTTCTACGACAACCTCCCCATGGCCCAGTATTATGCCATCGGAGTGGACATGGAGGATCCCTACAACATCTACGGCGGTCTTCAATGCCATGACTCGTGGAAGATCCCCAGCAACAGCTGGTCTGGAAGCGTCACCCTGGAGGACTGCATACCGCTCGGCTGGGGGGACGGCATGTACAATGTCATCGATCCTGTTGACAGCCGCTGGGTGTACAACACCATCCAGTTCGGAGGTCACAGCCGGGTGGACCAGAAACTGGGAACCCGGACGGACATCCAGCCCCAAAGAGAAGAGGGAAAGGATCCCTACCGGTTCAACTGGTGTCCCCCGCTCCATATCTCGCCACACAACAGCGAAGTCATCTATGCCGGAACACAGCTCCTGCTGCGTTCCATGAACCGCGGCGACAACTGGCAGGAGATCAGCCCTGACCTGACCTTAAACGACTCGGTAAAGATCGCGGGTAAAGGACACATTCAGTACTGCACCATCACCACAATCTCAGAATCACCGGTCACTCCTGGTGTCATCTGGGTGGGAACAGACGACGGCAAGGTCTGGTTGACAACAGATTTTGGGGCTCACTGGCATGACCGGACACCGGCAATCGTCAAGTCCGGAGCTCCGGAGAACTACTGGGTCAGCCGGGTTCTTGCGTCCAGCCACGAGGAAGGAACAGCCTATGTCTGCAAATCCGGATTCCGGAGGGACGACTTCCGGCCTTTCCTCTACAAGACTGCCGATTTCGGCGAGACCTGGATGGAGATCAACGGCAACCTTCCGGACAAACCGATCAACGTGATCTTTGAGGATTGCCAGAATCCAAACCTCCTTTTCCTGGGCAACGACAAAGGCGTTTATGTCACTCTGGACGGTGGGGAAAATTGGGTCTACATGCGCAACAACATGCCCACCATAGCTGTCCATGACCTTCTGGTTCATCCCCGGGAGAATGACCTGGTTGTCGGGACTTACGGCCGCGGCATCTTCATCACGGACATCTCCCCTCTTCAGGAGCTGAACGAGGAAATCCTCGATGAAGACATCTATCTTTTCTCAATCGAGCCCAAGGCCCAGTGGATGACTCGCCACTGGGGAAACTATGACCTCTACGGAGACCGGCATCTCTCCACGCCCAATGAGCCCAACGCCATCGTCATCAATTACTATCTCAAGGAAAAAACCAAAGAAAAAGTCAGGATCACCATCACCGACCCCTACGGCAAAATCCTCAATCAGCTGAACGGGAAAACTGAAGCCGGGATCAACCGCGTCCTGTGGAACATGCGGATCCAACCCCCTGAAGAGCCATCATCCCAGCCTCAGAGAAGATGGGATCGACCTCTGGCAGAACCCGGAGAATACGTGGTGATCCTGGAAGTGGGAGACAAGAAATTCACGCGCACGGCTCTGATTAAAAAGAGAGCCGGCTGGTCAATCGGCCCTTATTCGTCAACCATTACTAAATAAAAAATCCCGGACTGAATTAAAGCTGATCTCCGTGAAATCCTTGACTACCATTTCAGCGCTTTGAAGTCTTTCCGCAGGATGGGAGGTGGCCAGGGCGATGACCTTCATTCCCGCCTTCTGCGCGGCCTGGATTCCAGGCATCGAATCTTCAAAAACGAGACAGCATTTTGGCGGACAGTCCAATTTCTCCGCGGCCTTTAGGTAAATCTCAGGATCGGGTTTTCCCTTCATCACCTCAGAAGCATCTATCAAGACGTCAAAATAGTACCGCAACCCGGTCTTTTCAAAAACAAATTCCATGTTAATCCTGGGTGCAGCCGTGGCCACTGCTGTCTTGACCTTATTTCCTTTCAGGGAGGTCAGAAACTCGACCAGCCCGGCAGTAGGAACCATATGGTCGGCGTATATTTCTCTGTAGATGGCTTCTTTCTCTTCTCCAAAACGAGCCTCTTCCCGCCCGGAAACTTCCCTTTTAAAAACGATCTTCAATAAATCCTTATTGACCTTGCCGAAATGCCTCGAGAATTCTTCCAGTTCAACCTCAGGTGCGTATTTTTTCAGGAAAAAGCCCCAGGCCTTTTTGTGGTATTCCATGTTGTCCACGATCACGCCGTCCATGTCGAAAATGACGGCGAATGCCTGAAATTGAGTGTTAGAGATGGCCTTTTTCCTCTGAAAAACAGATGGTTTCTGACTTCTTGATTTCATACTTTCCTTCCGAAATTCAGAGGGCATATATACCATAGTGGAATACGCATATCAAACACTCCATACTTACTTCATTGGTTCTCTTCCAACATGGTTCTCTTCCAAATAGTGTCTTTTGGATCAGGCCTTGTCAGGGAAAAGAGTCAATACCTGATTTTCGCTCTTCAGGCAACAAGCTTAATAGGGTCTGATCCCGACGTGGGCGCCATAAGCGACGGTGAGGGAAGGACGTTAAAAATCTGAAGGGAGCAAAGCCCTATCGGTGTATACCTGTCTTGTAATTAACTGCATACAATGGAATAAAATCCTGTTTGTGATATGATAGGGCTATGTTAACTTCCCCAAAAAGGAGGAGCTATGAAAAGGATCTTGGGGATAATATTATTCACTGCACTTATAATATCATGCTTTACGGTTTGTAAGAAATCAGGGATACAGAAGGACTATCCCTTCCAGCCTATCCCTTTTACCGAGGTCCGCATCACCGACCAGTACTGGTCTGCCCGGCTGGAGACCAACCAGAAGGTCACCATCTCTTACGCGTTTCAGCAGTGTGAAGAGACCGGTCGCATCCAAAATTTCGAGGAAGCGGCTGCTGTCAAATCAGGAAAAAAGGAAAGGGGGACATTTTCATCGGTCTATCCTTTTGACGACTCAGATGTCTATAAGGTCATCGAAGGCGCGTCCTATTCTCTGAGTGTCCATCCTGACCCGGAGCTGGAAAAATACCTGGATGATTTGATCGCTAAAATCGCTGCCGCTCAGGAGGATGACGGATACCTGTATACAGCCCGGACCATCAACTCTGACCCTCCGGTCCGCTGGGTGGAGAAGGAGCGCTGGGGGAACATGTATCTGGGACACGAGCTTTATAACGCCGGGCACATGTATGAAGCTGCGGTCGCCCACTATTTGGCCACGGGCAAAAGGAATTTCCTGGATGTGGCCCTCAAAAACGCTGATCTGATCGCCAGCGTCTTCGGCCCTGGCAAGAGTCACGGTGCTCCCGGTCATCAGGAGATCGAGATCGGATTGGTCAAGCTGTATCGAGTCACCAGAGTCCGAAAATACCTGAACCTGGCGAAGTTCTTCCTGGACGAACGGGGAAACTCTACGGACCGCAAGCTATTCGGTGAGTACTCCCAGGACCATCTGCCAGTGATCGAGCAGAGTGAAGCGGTTGGACATGCTGTCCGTGCGGCCTACATGTATTCCGGCATGGCGGATGTGGCAGCCCTGACGGGCGATTCCTCCTACATTCAGGCCATCGACAGAATATGGGAAGATGTCGTCCAGGGGAAGATCTATGTCACCGGAGGCATCGGGGCCACTGGCGCCGGCGAAGCCTTTGGCGGGGATTACAACCTTCCCAATGCCACGGCTTACGCGGAAACATGCGCCGCGATCGGAAATGCTCTTTGGAACCAGCGCATGTTCCTCCTCCATGGAGACGCCAAGTACATTGATGTGCTGGAGCGGGTTCTGTACAACGGGCTGATATCCGGAGTGGCTCTAACCGGAAAACTTTTCTTCTATACCAACCCGCTGGAATCCTATGGACAGCACCAGCGCAGTCCCTGGTTCAGCTGTGCCTGCTGCCCGAGCAACATCTCCCGCTTCATGCCCTCTGTTCCGGGATATGTGTATGCCCAACGGGACGACACTCTTTATGTCAACCTTTTCATCGACAGCCAAGTCAAGGTTGACCTCAAGGGACATCAGGTCAACATCCAGCAGGAGACCGAATATCCCTGGGAGGGAAGCGTAAAAATCACTGTGGACCCGGAGGAGCCGGGCGAATTCGCTGTCTTTGTCCGGATTCCGGGATGGACACAAAATCAGCCCATTCCCAGCAACCTCTACCAGTACTTGAGCAGAAGCGAGGAAAAAGCTGTGCTCAAAGTCAACGGGGAACAGACCGATTTTAACCTGGATAAAGGATATGCGCGTATCCGCCGCACCTGGAACAAGGGAGATGCTGTAGAACTCGATTTTCCGATGCCGGTCCGCCGGGTGATCAGCCATCCTGAAGTCAAAGAAAACATCGGCAAAGTGGCACTCGAACGGGGTCCACTCGTCTACTGTGCGGAATGGCCCGATAACCAGGGAAATGTCAGCAACCTGGCTTTGCCGAACGGCACTGAACTGAAGGCAGAACACCGTGAAAACATGTTTGATAGCATTACTGTGATCAAAGGCCAGGTTCAGGCTCTCCATCAGGGAAAGAATGAAAATGAAACGATAACCACGCAGCAGGAATTCATGGCCATCCCCTATTATGCCTGGGCTCATCGCGGCCAGGGCGAGATGGCGGTCTGGCTGCCCCGTCAAGAATCCCTGGCACGGGCCTTACCGAAGCCATCGATCGCTTCGACAAGCCAGGTCAGCGTCTCCCGCGACAAAAACGGATCAGCTGTCAACGACCAGTGGGAGCCGAAAAACTCCAATGACCATAGCCATCCCTATCTTCACTGGTGGCCTACAAAAGGAACTATGGAATGGGTACAGTATGACTTTAAGAAGCCAGAGATCGTCTCCGCGGTCGAAGTCTACTGGTTCGATGACACAGGCCGGGGTGAATGCCGGGTCCCTGTTTCCTGGAGGGCACTCTACAGAAAAAACGGCGAATGGATCCCTGTGGTCAACAAAGGCTCTTACGGCGTGGAAAAAGACACGTATAACCGGGTGACCTTCGAGCCAATCCAAACAACAGGACTCCGGCTGGAAATCCAGCTCCAGGAAAAATTTTCCGCCGGAATCCACGAGTGGAAAGTACACCTGTACGGGGTCAGGCTTCCATAACTTCAGTAATTTTATAAAAAAGGGCCTGACCTCTTTCTCTATGATCCTCGATATCCTGATAAGGCTCAATCCCAATCTTAAAGATTCTCTTCCAGATAGAGGTAGTAAAATACACGGGGACGGTGAGGGAATGGCGTTAAAAACCTGACCGGAGCCATAACATCCCTGATGATTTTCTAATCATTCTCATTTAACTTCCTCCATTTTGGGTCACCATCTGAATAAAAAAGATTATATTGGTTTATTTCATTGGTGAAATATCATGATATCGGAACGTTTTCCGGGCAGGAAAGCAGTTAAATTAACCGGCAACCTTTTTACGTAATTTACGTCTTATTTAATATGTGTATTCTACGTAAAACCTGATCGAGAGTGGACTGCCATGAAAGAGCTAACGGTTTTGGAACAAGTGATCCTGGCTGCCATCGTTGCCCTTAAACAGGAGGCCTATGGGGTTTCCATAAGGAAAAGGGTCGAAAAGCTAACCGGAAAGCGCCTGATGTACGGGACTCTTTACAATGCCATGGACCAGCTTTTCCGGAAAGACTATGTCACAAAAACAAAGGGAACCACTACTTCTTCTAGGGGTGGGCGGCCGCGCATTTATTATGACCTGACAACTACCGGAAAAAAGGCGCTCAGGGCCTCCTACGATTTCCAGAGGACCATCTGGGAGAGCATTCCCGAGTTTCTAGGGGAGTAAAACGAATGGGCAGGAGACGAATTCATCCTCCTTGGTTGGGGCAGAGGCTTCTCTCTTTTCTGATACGCTATGAGGAGGAATATTCGGGCTCAGGGGATCTGAGCGAGGAGTTCGAAGAGCGTGTCCAGGAGAAAGGGAAGACCAGAACCCTGATGTGGTACTGGGGGCAGGTTTTGTATGCCCTGAGCACATATTTGAGACTTTCAGCGATCATAGGAGGGGCTTTGCTTAAAAACTATATTAAGATCACACTCCGGCATATCAAGAGATACAAAACTTATACATTCTTAAATATATTCGGACTTATCGTTGGGTTCACCTGTTCGTTTCTGATCTTTTTGTATGTGCGCTATGAGCTGAGCTATGACCAATATCATGAGAATGCTGAAACCGTGTACCGGGTAGTTCAGAAGCAGACCGGAAATGTTTGGTTAGGAACGGATATGTGGAACGCAACTTCAGGTATGTTGAAACCGACGCTACTAGAGAATTTCCCTGAAGTAGTAAAGGCCGTGAGAGTGTACCACAGGGGAGGAACTGTCTATCACAACAAAAACTATTTTTTAGAAAGGAGATTTTTCATCGTTGAGCCCGAATTCCTGGAGATCTTCACTTTTCCTCTGGTCAAGGGGGACCCCGGGACATGTTTGAGCCAACCCAGATCCATTCTCTTAACCGAGGTAATGGCTCTAAAATATTTCGGGAATGAAGATCCGATGGGAAAGACCTTTACGGTCAGCAATATTGATTATATGATCACGGGAATATTGAAAGACATTCCTAAAAATTCGCATTTCACTTTTGATTTTTTGGCTTCCTTCAGTACCATATATTCCGAATCGCTTGTCAGAAGAGAAAGCATTGAGCAGTGGGGAAACAACCATTATTCGACCTACATCCAGCTCCGAAAAGGGGTCGATACGGATGTATTGGAAGAAAAAATAACCGGAATCATAAAAGATCTCAGGGATTCCCGGCGCTATACCGAATATCATCTTCAACCAATTACGGATATCCATCTGCACAGCCGAGTCAACAGGGAATTCGAGCCCAACAGCGATATCCGGTATGTCTATATTTTCTCAGCCATCGCTTTTCTGCTTTTGCTGATCGCCAGCTTCAACTATATGAATCTCTCCACAGCCCAGGCGTTTTTCAGGGCCAAAGAAGTGGGGATTCGGAAAGTGATAGGGGCAAACAGGAGGCAGATCTCTTTACAGTTTTTAGGAGAAGCCGTGCTTTTTGCCCTGATCGCTCTGGTTGTGTCCTATTTTCTGATTCAGATTCTGCTTCCATCATTTTCCAGCTTTGTCCAAAGAGATCTGGATTTCAACCTGGTTAAAGGCCTGGGTGTGGCTTTTTTATTTATCCTTATTGCATTTTTAGCGGGCGTTGTTTCGGGCAGCTATCCGGCAATTTTTCTCTCGGCCCTCCATCCTTTGGGGGTTTTAGGAAGATCAAAGGCAGGCGGATCCAAGAAGTCTTTGGTTTTCAGAAATACTCTGGTTGTCGCTCAATTCATTATCTCGATCTCTATGATCATCAGCACCATGGTCTTGTACAGGCAGCTGAACTACATAAAAAACAGAAATCTGGGATTCGAAAAAGAAAACATCGTCAATTTCTATGTCTATGACAGGGGATTGAGAAACAAATATGAGACCTTCAGGAATGAGCTTATTCATCATCAGGGAATTTTGGATCTGACCGGTTCGTCATCTTTATTCGATTATAACAGTACAGGAGGCTCGGGTTGGTGGGAAGGAAAGCAGGAGAATGAGAATATAAATTTTTACAGACTGTTTGTGGATGACAATTTTTTTGATTTTTATGGGATAAGACTTTTAGAAGGACGTTTCTTTTCAAGGGAGATGGCCACGGATCAGGATGAGGCCTTTATCCTTAATGAAACGGCGGTGAAATCCATCGGTTGGGTCAAACCCCTGGGGAAATTGTTCAGGCACTGGACACAAAAAAAAGGGGAGGTGATAGGAGTGGTCGATGATTTTCACTTTCAATCGCTCCGGCTGCACATAGAATCCCTGGTGATCACCCTGCACTCAGACAGTTCAAGCAGAAGTTATTTCTCGGTCAAGCTGAAGGCAGGTGATGTATTCAATACCCTGAAATTCATCGAGGCGAAATACAAAGAATTTTCTCCAGGGTATCCCTTTTCTTATTCTTTTTTGGATGATCGGTTAAATGATATCTACCTGACTGAAAGAAGGCTGGGTTTGATCTTTTCCAGTTTTACCGGTATTGCCATAATCGTTTCCTGTTTGGGTCTCTTTGGGCTGGGATCTTTTACAGCGGAGAAGCGGACCAAGGAGATCGGTATCCGTAAGGTTTTGGGGGCTTCTATCTTTAAGATCGTATTTATGCTGTCTAAAGAATTTATTCGGTGGATCATTCTGGCTGCCGCAGCGGCCGTTCCCATCGCCTGGTATGCCATGAACAAATGGCTGGATAACTTCGCCTACAGAATTAATATTCGGGTAAATATTTTTGTTTTGGCCTTTTTTATAGCCTTGCTTATCTCCTTTTTGTCTGTCGGATACAAGTCGTATAAAGCTGCTGCCGCGAACCCGGTCAACTGCTTGAGGGATGAATAGGGATATGCATATTCATTACAGAGCCTTGGGCAGGTAAAGTAACTGAGTGGAAGAGAACCATCTTAAATTACTGAAGTTATGGAAGCCTGACCCCATTGACTTCGAGGACAACCACTGACTTTGACGGGAGGGCCGTCACTATCGTCTCCTTCTTCAGTTGAACTGACTTGAAGACAGAGGGTTTGAGATTTTCGGGATTGGCAAAAGAATTATGAGCTGTCATTTTATCAGCGGTTAAAATCCGTCCGGTGACATTCTTTATGTTTACGCCCCGAAATTCCAGAATAACATCTGCGGAATGATGGGGATCGAGGTTGCAGAGTGAGACGTGGATCTTTCCGTCCTTGTCAAGCGATGCCGACGCGCTCAGAGAGGGAATGCGGTTCCCTTCGTGTTCGTACTGGACGCACTCCAGGTCAACGGGAAGCAGCGTTGCCTCCTGATGAACCTGGTACATGTCAAAGACATGGTAGGTCGGTGTGACTATCATCTTTTCCCCCTCGGTGAGGATCATGGACTGGAGCACATTGACGGTCTGAGCCAAATTAGCCATCTTGACCCGCTCACAGTGGCTGTTGAAGATATTCAATGCCACGCCAGCCACGACAGCATCCCGCAGCGAATTCTGCTGGTAGAGGAACGAGGGGTTGGTTCCGGGCTCCACCTGGTACCAGGTCCCCCATTCATCGACGATCATTCCCACCCTCTTATTCGGGTCATACCTGTCCATGATAGCCGAATGCCGAGTGATCAACTCATCCAGGAACAGCGCCTTCTGCAAGGTCTCAAACCAGTCCTTCTCTTCGAATTTGGTCGCCGAGTTCTTGTTTCTCCAGCCGCCGGGAACGATGTAGTAATGGAGGCTCAGGCCTGACATCATCCAGCCGGCTTCGCGCATCAGGACATCGGTCCAGTTGTAATTCTCACTGTTGCTTCCGCAGGCAATCCTGTAGATCCGGTTGCCGGAAAAATTCCGCACATAAGTCTGATAGCGGCGGTAGAGATTCGCATAATACTCCGGAGTCATGTTGCCTCCGCATCCCCAGTTCTCGTTTCCGACGCCGAAGAACTTCAGCTTCCAGGGCTCTTCCCGGCCGTTCTTCCGCCGGAGGTCGGCCATCGGACTCTGCCCGTCAAAAGTTATGTATTCGATCCATTCCTGCATCTCCCGGACCGTGCCGCTGCCCACATTGCCGCAGATATAGGGTTCACACCCGAGCTGCTCGCAGAGGTCCAAAAATTCGTGAGTGCCGAAATGATTGTTCTCGGTCACACGCCCCCAGTGGGTGTTGACCATGCTGGGACGGTCCTCGCGCGGCCCGATACCGTCTTTCCAGTGGTACTCATCGGCAAAACATCCGCCCGGCCAGCGGAGGACCGGTATCTTTGTCTTTTTCAAGGCTTCCACCACATCATCGCGGATTCCACGGGTATTCTTTATCGGACTGCCCTCCCCTACCCAGTATCCGCCGTAGATGCAGCGGCCCAGATGCTCGGAAAAATGGCCGTAGATGTTTCTGTTGATCGTATCTTTTCCCAGGTCAGCATTGACGACTATTTTGTTTCTAACCGGCTGGCTCTCTTTATCTCCGGCCAAAACAAATCCCATTACCATGACCAACACAAACGCCAAGCATCCTGAGATATTTTTCCAGTTTCTCATGATATCCCTCCTTATCATGCCCGATGAAGAGGCGCGTGTCATTTTAAAAAGAGTTTATCTCTAATGTCAAACCTGGAGACCAGGCTTGCCTAAAAAAAGAAAATTTAAGTGAAAGGTTCTCTTCCATTTTGTGTGGGTAAAATACACGGGAATGGAAGGAGCGACCTTGAAGATTTAGCCTTCCCGATCCATCCACCGAGGGAAGCCGATGAAATCGGCCGCCGAGGATGTTT
>Ga0209636_10004377_pt1 | contig 14387 bp, 19 predicted proteins | sample DeeMarSWOR152_54_FD_187464 | JGI IMG/M metagenome (GOLD analysis project Ga0209636, IMG submission 187464) | Marine sediment microbial communities from White Oak River estuary, North Carolina - WOR-1-52-54 (SPAdes) (version 2) | ecosystem: Environmental > Aquatic > Marine > Intertidal zone >...
CGAATTCCAAATAATTCGCGAAAACACCTCTTAATAAATCTCATGGAAATTTTGCCAGGATTTTTGAGGAGTTCCGCCTTTTATCAGTTGTATTTTCATCACGTTTTATGGAGATGGGTAAGGGATGGAGGGGTGTTGTGTTCTTTTTATAAGCTCTAAAAAAACATTTTTTTGCGATAAGTTCACCATAAGGTTAATAATAGAGGTTAAAGCGTTTGTTTTAAGTTTCTTTTTTGTCGGAGATTAATGTCATGTCTAAAGAGTTACAGAAGTTCAGAAAAAAGATAGATGAGATAGACGATCAGATTATAAAAATGTTGAGTGAACGTATCAAAATAGTTGAAGAAATAGCAAAAATAAAAGAGAAATATAGGCTAAGCACCGTGGATAAACCCAGGGAAATAGAGGTTCTGGAAAAAAATGAAAAACTCGCGGAAAAGACAGGTTTAGGTGGTGCTTTCGTAAGGGAACTTTGGAAAAAAATAATGGAATATTCAACTTCTCGCGAAGATCTCCTCCGAGGAAAAAGATCTCGAGTGGCTTTTTTGGGACCTAGGGGTACTTTTACTGAAGAAGCTGCCCATAAGTTTTCTTTAAACATTTCTTCAGAATTCATCCCCATAAACACTATTGAAGGAATCATAAGGGGTATAGAAAAAGGGAGGTTCGATTATGGCGTTATACCTATAGAAAACAGCGTAGAGGGTTCAGTAACCGCCACATTAGATCTCCTAGCAGAAGCGGGTGAAAATGCCAAAATATGCGCCGAAGTAATCCTTCCAGTAATCCACTTTCTTGTAGCAAAAGAAAAGATCGAGTTTGAAGAAATAGCGGAAGTATATTCACACCCTCACGCTCTTGCTCAATGCAGAAGTTTCATAACGAAAAACCTACCCCACACAAAACTTGTCGACACATATTCTACGGCTGATGCAGCGAAAAAAGTGGCCATGAACGAAGAGATAAACATCGCCGCAATCTGCAGTAAATACGCTGGTCAACTCTACAATCTAACAATCCTTGCGGAAAACATACAAGACCTAAAAATAAACGCTACAAGATTCGCCATCCTTGCAAACCAAGACGAAGAAACAATAAAACCCAGTGAAATCTATAAAACCTCCATCGTATTATACCTCCTAGAAAACCGACCAGGAGCTCTTCATGACGTACTAAAAGAGTTCGCAACACGACAAATAGACCTAACAAGAATAGAGTCAAGACCCACAAAAAAAACTATGGGCGACTACCTCTTCTACTTCGACATCATAGGACACAGAAAAGAAACCATAGTAAAAGAAGCCTTAGAAGGAGTAAAAAAATACGTCGGAGAACTAAAAATATTAGGCTCCTTCAAAAGAGTATCTTAACCCTGAAACCTTAAAAACATGATATGTTTTTTATAATAACCTGTCTTTCTTCTTCTAATCAGAGTAACTTTGCAACCTTTCATTTCTAATTACTTCTTCTTTTAGTGTTTCTATTAGCATTTCAACATAGTTTATCACAGGGTCTCTTTCTCTTTCGTTTTTTTTCTCAATATTTCCTTCGAAATAGTCTCCTACTTGATCTTTTTGTGTATCAACACCCTCTCTTTGAAACAAATTTCCTCACTCCCTATCATTTTTTTTGCGAAAAACTTTTCTCGATTGAAGATTCCAGTCCTCCTTGTCTTTGATAAAATCGATAGTAAAAACTTCAATTAATATTATAGTTTTTTTATAATATATTTTTTTCTAATATTTTTTAATTAACTTAATAAAAGCTAATTTCTTGAGAATTTTAAAGCATTAATCATAAAAAAAAGAGTAAAAGAAGATCTTACCCAAAAAGAGAACCACAGAACTCATAACTTCATTTCATCCACTCTTTTTGATATAAGTTCGAAAAATTCTTCATCTTTAAGCAAATTTTCAATCTCATTTTCTAAGTTGGTGGGCTTTATTATAGCAAACCAGCCTTTTCCATAAGGATCATCGTTAATTATTTTTGGGTCACTTATAACTTCTTGGTTTATCTCAACTATTTCTCCTCCTACAGGGCTTTCTAACTCCATTACCGATTTTAACCCTCATACCTTGTTATCTCCCTAAACTGTTCAACCAAACCCCCCAAACTTACCATAAACTCAACAAAAAGCATATCATCAACTATTCTCTTAATATAATCCGTAACACCCACCCGAACAAAGAAACCTCAACCTTAGCCAACCTATCATGTTCCGTATAATAAACCCCTCTTGGAACCTTAAAAACGTAAACTTCTCGCCATAAAAACACAGATAAAAACTGGTTGATCCTCTTGTAGTTTTTTGAGTTTCCATAAGTTTTTAAGTTCTTTAGTTGAAATCACATTTGTTTGGTTGGTGATAATTTATGGTTTTACCGGATAAGTTTGCATGTAAGATGGTGACATGGGATGAAGTTTACGAGCTTTGTAAAAACTTAGCTAAAATAATCAAAACTTACAAGTACAATCCTGATGTCGTTATCGGCCTGTCTCCAGGCGGATGGTTTCCTGCACGCATCCTAGCAGACCTTTTATACATTCCTGAACTCATAAGTTTGGAGATTGAACACTACGACCCCCTATCTTACCCGCATGTGGTACCTCCTCCAGTTGAGATTAAATACCCGATCCAAGAAAGTGCTTGTAAAGGGAAAAAGGTGCTAATCGCTGATGACTTAACAGATACAGGGCGCAACTTAGAAGCAGGTGAAAAATACGTCAGAAAGTTGATGCCCAACGAAGTAAGGACCGCGTGCCTTCAGTTCTTGTATGTAAGTGAAGCAAAACCGGATTACGTAGCAGAGTATATACATGAATGGTACTGGTATGTCTATCCTTGGCGAAGACATCACGACTTAACCCAATTAATTTACCGGATTTTTAAGAGGAACCCACAACATTCTTTGGCTGTTAATGAAATAGCATATCAGTTGAAAGAATACTACGAACTTGAACTATCAAAAGAAGAGGTCCTTGAAATCTTAACCGAAATGCTTCACAGAGGCATCATATCCGCCAAAGGAGACCCTATTAGACGCACCATCCTCTACAAGAAACCTTCTGAAGAAGAAAAAATAGAAACCTAAGTAAAAACAAAATTAACTAATTAAAATACTACCAAACCATGTTTTAGTCTTTTTTCTTCTTTTTCTTATTTATTTACAGCTTTTTTCTGCAATGTTTGCATAGACAAGAGACAAGACGAGTTCTCATGAATCCATTTCATCTACCTTTTTGATATAAGTTCAAAAAATTCTTCATCTTTAAGCAAGTTTTAACCTCTTTTTCCAAGTTAACGGGTTTTTATTATGCCAAATAAACCTTTTCTATAAGGATCCTTCTTGATTATTTCCAGGGAATCTATAACTTCTTGCTTTATCCCAACTATTTCTCCCCCTACAAGGCTTTCTAACTCCATTACCGATTTTAACCCTCATACCTTGTTATCTCCCTAAACTGTTCAACCAAACCCCCCAAACTTACCATAAACTCAACAAAAAGCACGTCACCAACCATTCTCTTAAGATAATCAGTAACACCCACCCTAACAAAAGAACCTTCAACCTTAGCCAAGCAGTCATGTTCTGTGTAATAAAACCCTCTTGGGATCTTAAAAACGTAAACTTCTCCTTTTTTATCCAAGAATTCAAGCTTTTCACACACTAAAAACCCACCATCCATCAGTAACCCTTAGGTGTTTTTCCTTTTTTAAAAGTCGAAAAAGGACAAATATTCTACCTAAAAGAACAAATGTGAACCTGAATGATCTATTTATCAATTTTATTAATAAGAAACTTGAAAATTAAATAGATTCATAGTAGCTTTATCAAAAAATAGCTAAAAACCTAAAAACCCTGAAAGAAATATGTTTCGCAACAACTTTATTTATAATCCTATATATTATGGGTAATAGATCATCTGAAGGAGGTTTCAATACGGGAATATCAGACAATTTCTTTAGAAAGAAAAAAGATCCCTCGAATGAAAAAGAGCATCTAATTCAGAATTTAAAGAATAAACATGTACATGTTCGAAGGGAAGCAGCAAAGACCCTTGACAAGCTGGGATGGAAGCTTGGAGATAATATGGAGAAAGCTTATTACCTACTTGCGAAGGGACTATGGGGTGAATTGATTAGATTAGAAGAACAGGCTATAGAACCTCTTATTCAGGCTCTTAAGGATGAAGATAAAGGCATTCGAAGGGAAGCAGCATCAACTTTGGGTAGAATAGGTGATGTGAGGGCAGTAGAACCTCTTATCCAAGCTCTGAAAGATATAGATAGAAATGTTCGAAGAGAAGCAGAATGGGCCCTCGGCGAGATAAGGGATAAAAGAGCGATAGAAGCCCTTATCCAAGCTCTAAAAGATAAATATAGAGGTGTTAGAAGAGGGGCAGCAGACTCCCTTGCTAGGATAGGAGATTCAAGGGGTATAGAAGCCCTTATCCAAGCCTTGAAAGATGAGGATAGCGAAGTTCGAATGGAAGCAGCAGACGCCCTCGGAAAGATAGGGGACGCGAAGGCTGTAGAACCCCTAATAAAGGCTCTACAAGATGAATATAGTATTGTTCGGAGAGAAGCAGCAGACGCCCTCGGAAAGATAGGGGACGCGAAGGCTGTAGAACCCCTAATAAAGGCTCTACAAGATGAATATCCTATTGTCCGATGGGGAGCAGCAAGAGCTCTCGGAAAATTAGGGGATCCTAGAGCTGTAGAACCACTCAAGCAAGTCCTAAAAGATGAAGACGAGGATGTCAACAAAGCTGCAAAAAAAGCTTTAGAGAATATCAAGAAAAAAGAAAGCTAAACATGAAACTAAATCTATTAAGAGATATAGTAAGAAAAAACTATAATACGTGTTTTTGACCCTTTTTATTCGCCTAAATACCACCTTTAACAAAAACTTCGATACATTCATCGATACCATTACAAACCAATAATAACTTGATAAAACCACCATAAAGGCAATAAAACTTTGTTAGAAAATCTAACTACCAATGTTAATCCTACCAAATAATATGTGAAAATGATTTTAACCAAATTAAAAACACTTAGCCTTCTCAGAAGAGAAGAAATTTAATATATCAAAGTTTAGTAAATTTAAAAAAATATTAACAAGGGAGTTGAATAGTCTTTACAGAAGAAAAGAATGAGAAAAATACAGAAGAATGCGAGGCACCACCAGTCGCATTCGATCTTGAATCAAAGATAATAGAAATGGTCAAAGAAAACGGCGTTGTTACCCCTGCTGCCGGAGGCGTAAAAATAATCGTTTACAATCCTTTAGAGTTTCCGTGGTGCGAAGTTTTAACCCTCCTAGTTGATCTCGATCAAGATGTTTGGGTATCAAAAAGAGAAGGAATCCTCACAATCCTTTCTAAACCACCATCAGTGTAAATACTCTTAGCCACCTAGAACGTTTATTTAATCAGTTTTAGTGTTAGGATGAAGTGACGGTTTGAACTAGCTTAAGAGGATTCTCATTCATGTGTTATGACTTCTATTCCCAGTTTCTTACATAATTGTTTTGTTTTTTCGTCTATGTGCCAAGTTACCATTACTTTTTGAGTTTTAACTTTTTTCTTTTTTTCATAGAAAAGTGACTTTGAGAAGAAGTCATTAACATCTTCTTCATACACATAATTTTTTATTTCGAATAGTACATGTTTTCCGCTTTGAGCGTAAACTTCATAGTGTACTTCGCACCCCGGATGGTAAAGTTCTCCTTCTCGATCCTTTATAATCACTGTCTCGACTTTCTTAATATCAATGTTCTTTGCCTGCAAAGCTTCATTAAAAATGCGCTTTTTCCTCCAAAGGTTCCAGATCAAAAAGCTACACAATTACAAAATCTCCTTAAAAATATAACCAAAATACTCGTTCTAACAATATATAAAACAATTTACAAAAGATCAAAACCACATAACTTCAAGGATGATTCCACACACGCTTTAATCTACCATTCTGGCATTATTGGTATCTGAATGTATATTAAAAATATTGCCAACAAAATCGTTGGTATCGAGACTAAGACACCTGGCTTTACCCAGTCTTTAAAAGTTATATGTCCCATCTTTCTCCGTTCAACCATCCCTATAGCCACTATGTTGGCAGTACTACCAATCATGGTAAGATTTCCGAAAAATGTACCAGCAAACAACATACCCCACCAGAAAGGAAAAACATCAACACCCTCTGCACTCAGCGCATAAATAATGGGTGCAAGGGTGGCTACAGCTAAAACATTGTCTATAAGTGCACTCAATAAACAAGCAATAATCATAAAAATAAGGAAGAGGAGAAGCTCGTTCTTTCCCGAAAGGGAGAGAAGCCAATCTGCAATAACCTCAGTTGTACCGACAAAAGCAAGCGTACCAACCGAAGCAAAAAGCAAGAGAAAGAAAGTCAAAGTCCACCAATCAACACGTTTCTCAACAAGCTCCCTAGCCCTGTCTTGTTCAATCATCAATGCCAAACCAGCAGCAATCATAGCAACCCCTAAAAGCATCGAATTCTTTTCAAGATCAAGAATCTTCTCTATAAAGGAATGCATAGTAAGAGAAAATATCGTCCCCAAAAATAACGACCAACAAATCTTCAAATCCCTCTTGGAAATCAAAATCTTAGCCTCTACATAATCATGGCTAACTTCCTCTTCAGTGCCGCCATCTGTCTCCTTTTCTCCCGCTTCCTCCTTTTTATTTGCTTTGAGATCACTTCCTTTTATACAGTTATCGAGTTTCTTGATATCCTCGGCAAAATAGCGCATACATATTAATATAGTTAAGATAAGGGCTAGGAAAGATATCGGTGTTGCCCACCTGAGAAAGTCAATAAAGGTTAGTTCAGCTTTTAACGCTATGATCACGCCTACAGGGTTACCGACAACTGTCGCACTACTCCCTATATTAGTTGCAAAAACAATCATGATAACGAAAGGGATGGGATTAAGCTTATACCTCCCTATCAAATGAAACATCGCTGCAGTCATAAACAGTATAGAAGTCACCTCATCCACAAGAGCAGCAAATAAAGCCGCCATAAGCATCATAACCACAGTCAATTTCTTTCCATCAGGACCCACATGATGTATTATTTTACCTATCAAATACTCGAAAAACCCTCTTTCTTCCAAAAAACCTATAATTATCATCATAGAAACAAGAAACAATATGATGTCCAGTCCGGCAAACTCGATCAAGTGCGGTATATCTATCAAACCAAAAGCTAAAAGTCCAGAAACACCAATAAAAGCATAAGCCACCCTATACTTCCAGAAAAAAATCGCTCCACCAATTATAATTGAAAGAATAGTCAAAGAAAGCACTTGATCAGAATTTAAGCCAGATAAGGCAGCCATAACAGAGACTACGCTAACCGCGCCTAAAAACAAAAATGTCTGTTTATCCATGGATATCTCTCTATAAAAAATCCTTAACAATTAAAAATTTTACTTTCTTCTCTAAGCTAATAAATTTATCATTAAATCAGCCTGGTTAATAGGATTGAAATATACACGTTTATACTCAATTGGTCGTTAAGAAGGAGTTTTGAAGATGTCAAAATCCGATGCGTTGTTTAAAAAGGAAAAAGAGGTCGCGGAGAAAATAGAACGTCTAATTCAAGCTTTGAAATCAGAGGAAAGCGATGTTCGAAAGTATGCAGCAGAATCCCTCGGCGCGATAGGCGATCCGAGGGCAGTTAACCCTCTCATTCAAGCTCTGAAAGATGAAAATTGGAAGGTTCGAAGGGAAGCAGTATGGGCCCTTGGGAAGATAGGAGAAACAGCCATAAAATCCCTCATTAAAGCTCTAAAAAGTGAAGATAGCAGTCTTCGAAAGAAAGCAGCATGGTCCCTTGGTATGATAGGAGGTTCAATGGCAGTTGAATCCCTCATTCAAGCCTTAAAAAGTGAAGATAGCGATGTTCGAAAGGAAGCAGCATGGTCTCTTGGAAAGATAGGAAGTTCAAGGGCGGTAGAACCCCTCTCTCAAGTTTCTTTAAAGGATAAAGATAAGAATGTCCAGAAAGTTGCGAAATCAGCTTTAGAAAATATCTTAGCAAAGAAAATATTAATGTCGCCATGAAAACTTTAAAAAAAGACACAATAAAACCATAAATCCTAAAGTTGTGGATCCTCCCTCTTTTAGAAACATTATATCACTCAAAAAAAACACATAAAAGCAAAAGAAAACTTAGAAATCCGAAAAATAAGCAAAAATCACCCTACTAAAAAAGAAAAAATTAAAAGCAACCTTTATCCCTTTCTTAAAACCATAGGGCCTAAAAACTTTTCTTCTCCATTTTAACGACTTTTCAGATTTTATTTTTCTTTTATCTGAAATAAATCTGTTAAAACATACTTTATCGCATATGTTTTATTTTTGTTAAATACGCTACCTTTTTATGTGTCTTTTTATCGTATTTTTTAGGAGGAGTTTGATATGAGTTTTAAAAGTCCGACTTCAGACGATGTTTTCAATCGATGGTTAGAAAAGGCTAAGGGTGGCTCTATTAAGAAACTTTATGACATGGATAAGGAAAAGGTTAGCGCTGCTGAATCCGTGAAAAATGTCAATAAATCCGTTATTTTTGTTGCCGAAGTAGAAACTACTGCCAAAAAAATCGATGAAAAACCCATTAAACATCCTTTAACTTTTAAAAAAACTTCAGACATCGTGTTTTACAAGCCAGAATCCGCACAAGTATATGCAAATAAAAAGAGCGGAAAAGTAGAAGTACCGCTATTTGACACATTAAAAGAAGTAAAGTGTAAAAAATGCGGTGGAACGGGGAAAATAGTTTGTAAAGTTTGTAATGGTAAAGGACACCAAACATGTAAAACTTGCAAAGGTTCTGGACGTCTAAAGTGTGAGAAATGTAACGGTAGCGGTGCCCTTATCCATGAAGTAGCCGTTGTGGATAAAGAAGGGAAAAAAAGAAAAGAGCAGTTGAAACAAAACTGCCCCGAATGTTTTGGCGAGCAGAAAACCATTTGCCCCACTTGCGGAGGATTGGGAGAACACCGTTGCGATGAATGTAAAGGGGTTGGAGCTCATCACTGTGATGAGTGTCGAGGCGCTGGAACACTTTTAGAATTTAAACAAGCGATTTTTCAATCACCAAAAGAAAAAGAAGAATACGCTGTACACGCTGAAAAACGCTATGAGTTCTTGAAAAAAGACATTCCAGAAGTTATGCCACTCGTGGCAGGAATAAAAATCAAATCTTCCGCAGAACTAACAAAAGACAAAATCGAACCAATACTAGGCTACTACAACGAAATTGTAGACAAACTCTTAAAAGACAGTAAAAACGAGTTCACAAAACTTGAAAAAGAAGACTTAGTGAAAAGCCCTATCCAAATGCTCCCACTTCTTCACTTACAATGCGAAGGAAAAAAAGACAAAAAATTCGACATCTTCTCAATAGGCACAGAAGACGGCTTCAGAGTCCTCGACAAAGGAGTACCCTAAAAATGCTTAAATAACTCATACCTTTTCCTTTTTTTAAAAATATAAAAATAAGATAAAACTATTGTAAACACCCTTTAATTTCCAAGTTTGTTATACTTTTTTCCGCTCTATTTTATCCTTGTCTGAGTAAAAAGTCTGAGAAAGTACGATCTCTAAAACTTTTAAAGGGATAATATCGTTTCTTTTTTAGTTTTGTTTTTCGTATTTTTATCTTCGCAAGACGCAAGAAGACTCCATGCTAGAGCATGGAGATGAATTGCGGCGTGCTTAAATTAGAATTTGAACTATTAAAACTTGAGGTCTGTGGCCTTTGAAGGTTAAGAAGACAATCAAAGCAAAAATCGTGTATCTGACTAAAGTTAAACAACAGCTTCTTGAAGAAGAATACGATAATCTCCAACGCTTCCTAAAAGGCGAACCAGTGAAACTATACTCAGCTAACAAACAGCAAGCCAAACGATTCTACAAAATGATTAAACCTAACAAAGAGTATCCAATATCCGTCAGGAAAGACCTCTTAAAAGTGGAACAAAGGGGCACTAAAATAGGTAAATATTGGGCAAGGATTCCTGTCGCAGGAAGAAGGGGGGAGTATGGGTTGCCATAAAACCTCACTGCCCGATAGAACCAGGAATGGAAATCTGCGAATCCAAACTATTCAAGAGGAAAGGAGAGCTTTCCCTCAATATAACCGTTCAGAAAGAGGTAGACACTCCTAAACTAGAACTAAATAACAAAACAGTCATAATAGCTTGTGATATCGGAGAAACAAACCCGTTAGTTTCTGTAGAGTTATGGAATCAAGGGAAAAAGCGGGAAAACGCCCAGTTTCTAGGAGGGGAGATAAGGAGTGTCAGAGCGCATTATAACCACTTAAAGAAGCGAGTAGGTAGAAAGAAGATAAAACACGCAGTTAAGTGGATTAAAAAACACGTAGGAGACAAGGAGAAGAGAAAAGTAAACGACATCCTACACAAAGTAACAACAAAGATAGTAGATCGAGCTGAAACGCTCAAGAGGTCAGGATACGAAGCTGTCATAGTTTTCGGAGACCTTAAAAAAGTAAGACGTCCAAGGGTTAAAAGAAAAACAAGATGCAAGAAAAACAACAGAAAAATACACACAATGCCCTCCTATAAAATAAAACACATGCTAACCTATAAAGCCCTATGGAAAGAAATCCCAGCAATCCCGTTAAACGAAGCCTATACATCCAAACTGTGTTGGAGATGCGGAAGCTTAAACACCGAGATCAGGAAAAGATCTTTCAGATGCAAAGAGTGCGGGTTAGAATATAACCGAGACTTAAACGGAGCTATCAACATTGGGAACAGGCTTTTAGGCTACATGCTTAAGAGCAGGGCGTCCGTGAACATGCCCCAAACCTCCCCAGAGTACATCGCTCCGAAAGGAGACTGTTAGCGTTTCAGAGAGCGAGGGAGGAAGCTCCCTGTGAAAGCTGGGAGTAGTTCACTTCCATTTTTCCTCTTTCTTCGCATATTTTCGGGCAAATATTGCAAGTATTATGGCTAACCATTGGAGTGGTAGAAATAATTCGATGAAGCGTTCTGTACCATCTACAATTCCGTCTTTCATACCGAGTGTGACGAAAGCTAGTATGACTGAGATTAGACCGAATCCTGCTCCTATTGCTATTAAAAATTTTCCAAGAGAGAGGCGTTCCTTGCCTATTAATATACCGCCTAAAATAATCGTTATACCGCCAAGAGAAGCCAAAAATAAAATCACTAGAAGAAAACCTTTAAACACATCTTCATAGTCGGGATATTCATCTGATAACCATTCTGTTACTTCTTCCCACATTTCAGTAGAAGCATACAAAGTAGTTAATAAGAATAATATTCCTGAAAGAAAAGCAAGAGAAACAGCTTTTTGATACTTCATGGTTCATCGGCACTATTTTTTGGAAAAATCGGTTTTAAATCTTTCTAAGAAAAAATTAGCGAAAATATTAAACCCATTGTAAAACTATTCATTAAAGGTTTCACCATGTATCCTCTCAAAGATTCGAGTTGCTCATAGAAAAAACTTCTATCTTAAGCCCTTTCTTTACCACCAATATGATCATCCAAATCGTCAAATTGAAGGGATACTAAACCCGCCGAAAGAACACTATCACGTAAAGAAGCTTCCCTCCTCCTTTCAGACAAACAAAGCTAGTAGAATCGTTTTTACAAAAGTTTATAAATTCAATATTAGAATGTGATATACTTTCTTTGAGCTAATTTGGAGGTTTTAAATGGAAACATGGTCTTCAAGGCTTGGTTTTCTGCTGGCAGCCATAGGATCTGCTGTCGACTTAGGCAACATCTGGCGCTTTTCATCCGTAGTTGGACAGAATGGTGGAGGAGCCTATCTAATACCATACCTTCTCGCAGTCTTCTGCTTTGGCGTTCCTTTAATGATCCTTGAGCTGGCTGTGGGAAGGCATATAAAAGGAGATGTAGTCTCATCCTTTGGAAAGATAAGAACTTCATTTCAAATCTTTGGCTGGTTGGTCTGCGCAATAGTTCTCTTAATCTTGAGCTACTACCTTGTAATAACAGGCTGGACCCTTGCCTATCTTATCTTTTACCTCATGAATCTCGACGTTACTTTTCCAGAATTTACCTCTTCATATCAGCCGGTTCTATACTTTGTTTTCTCCCTGCTTGTGACAGGGCTGGTCGTCTCGTTAGGGGTAAGGAAAGGTATTGAGAAGATCGCGTCTATTATGATCCCATTTGCTTTAATCATCCTGATAGCCATGGCTGTATACTCTACCACCCTCTCAGGCTTCGGCGAAGGGCTGAGTTTTTTCCTAACCCCGATTTTTCAGTCCTTAGCGATCTCAAGATCTGGAGTGCAGCCTTCGGTCAAGCTTTCTTCTCTCTGTCAGTGGGCTTTGGGGTTCTTATCACCTACGGTGCCTACCTTGACAAAGATACCCGCATACCTCGCTCCTCGTTAATCATCGCCGTCTCAGATCTTATGATTGCGATGTTAGCAGGTCTAGTAATTTTTTCCGTAGTCTTCACTTTTGGACTGGAGCCTACTGTAGGCTCAGAGCTTGCCTTCTCAACCTTGCCAAACGCATTTGAAACCATGTCCTATGGTCGAATCCTTGCTATAGGCTTCTTTTTAGTTCTCTTTTTTGCAGCTTTGACCTCAGCCATATCGATGATGGAGGTAAATACTGCAGCGGTTATGAAGGCTACAGGCATGTCTAGAAAAAGGACGAGTCTAATTCTGACAATATTCATCTTACTACTAGGATTACCATCTGCTTTAAGTTACAGTTCACTTAGTCTTAAAATAGTTGGTGTGAGGATCCTTGATTTGATGGATGAAACCGTGGGAACGATGGGGCTCCCTATCACTGCACTTCTTACTTCTGTGATTTTCACATGGTTTCTAGAAAAGCGTGTACTAAGCTCTCAGATTGGTGATTCAAAGGGTTGGTCTTTGTTGGTCCTTCCGGCAACCAAATATGTGATCCCTACTGTTCTGATAGTTATAACGGCTTCGAGGCTACTTTTTGGCTTGGATTTCGAGGGCTGGCACTTTATTCCAGGAATCGAGTTTATAGGTATCCTAGCTCAGGTGTTGGCGATCCTTTTGATACTGGCATTCCTTCTTTCAATGAATATAATCATAGAACGGTTTCTGAAGTATCGAAATCTACACCCACCCCGAAAACTTTAGAGAACTTGATTCTATTTGGAATTCCGTATCTTGCATAAAATCTTATTCTTTCCATAACCTGATTATGACCTGTTTAAGGATTTTGGGTTTGGCTCAAATAAGTCGATAAGATTTTAGTACAAAATCATTATATAGCGTTTTTGTTTCGGTTTATAGTTTTAAGGATATCCTTTGAAAAAGCCATGAGCAACTTGGATAATATTTAGAATTGTTCTACTTTTTCTAATGTTAGTTCTTTCTTGCTATTTTCTTTAACAAGTTCCCTTATTCTTTTCGCGAGTTCCCTCTCATACTTCACAGCTGAGACTGTGCCTGCAGTGGCACCAGCTATTCCGCCTAGAGGACCGGCTATCAAAAGTCCTGCAACTCCCGGCATAGCTAGATTGCTGAACCAAGCTCCAGTATGCACCTCTACTAAGAAATCTTCGGGTTCACCAGTTATGGTAATTGTCACTTCTCTAACAGCGCCTACAAAGGTTCTTGGAATACTCTGTCGCGTTGCTGTAACACTCCTAAAAGGCCTACTATTTATCTCTCCCTTTAACTCGTTAGTAATATTCAATTCTTTATTCTCCTGTAACTCCATCACTAATCCTTTATAAAGCCCTTCAAGATCAGTTCCCAGATTCTTATAACGTCTAACAAGTGGCATTATAAGCACCAGATTGATCTATTTTCACTTTATTTTTAAAGATTATGGTAAAATCAAAAAAAGCTTACAATCAGGCAGTCCATAACAAGAAAAATTATAAAAAGAAATATTCCAAAAGATTATTTCTACTTGAAGTAATATATCTTAATAAACTAATTATAGTTATTATATAATTTTTAAGAATTTACTTATTCTTTTTTAAGTTTACTTCAGGGAAACCTACAATATCTAATGTTAATGAGGCTATCTGTTAGATAAAACAATTGTAATTCATGTTTAATTTCCAAGTTTCACATACTTTTTTGCGCTCTGTTTTTATTTAAATTTCGTAGATTATGAAGGTGTTTAAGTCTTTTTTATAGCCATTTCTTTGTCTTGAAATAAAATGCCATTAAAGCAGTAATAGTAAGTACGATGATCCAAACCATAACATAACCCCAATGCCATCCGAGTTCTGGCATATATTCAAAATTCATGCCGTAAACACCCGCTATAAACGTCAAAGGAATAAATATCGTAGCAATAACCGTTAATACTTTCATAA
>Ga0209636_10004378_pt1 | contig 14384 bp, 17 predicted proteins | sample DeeMarSWOR152_54_FD_187464 | JGI IMG/M metagenome (GOLD analysis project Ga0209636, IMG submission 187464) | Marine sediment microbial communities from White Oak River estuary, North Carolina - WOR-1-52-54 (SPAdes) (version 2) | ecosystem: Environmental > Aquatic > Marine > Intertidal zone >...
ATCTCTTCAATTTTTAACCAAAAAGCCCCCTCAGCATCACTACATCCCTTTAACTCTCCTCCTATTGGTTTTGCTATAAAAACTATTGAAGCAGAAGGCCATCTAGGATCTCTATTTTGATCAGAATAAACACCCATTATATCTGTCAACTTTACATTTAAGGAAGTTTCCTCTTTAGCTTCTCTTATTGCCGATTCTTCAACTCTTTCTCCTATGCTTACTTTTCCTCCTGGAAGTGCTAATCTTCCTTTAAAGGGTTCATTCATTCTTTTTATTAGAACAATTTTATTGTTCTTCTCGATTATCACATCTATTACTAGGATTGGACTTTTTATCATCAAATCACTATGGGCCGAGCAGGATTTGAACCCGCGACCAACTGGTATCTTCGAAATTAAAAGCCAGCTGCTCTACCATGCTGAGCTACCGGCCCGACAATAATTATAAGAAGAAAGTAAATTATAAGTTTAAAAAATTTGTTTTTACTACATCTTTCTGTTTCTGTGAATATCTCTGTTTTGCCAAGCATAATCTTTTATTTTTGCGCTCTTCCCATATCCGCACGCAGAACAACTTCTTTTTCTTATGTTAAAACTTCTTCTCCCACACCTTCTACACAGGACGTGAGTCCTTCCCTGACGTTTACCAAAAGAAGGTGTCCCCTTTGTCATTAAATCACTTAAACAGGAGAAGCATAAAGTATTGTATCTCCCCTGATGAGAAGAGTATCAAACTTCTTCTTATTTTCTCCCTGTATGTCCACATCCTCCAGCCATAGGTTTAAATGCAGGTCAAGAGCAACCAACAATCCAGTTATTTCTTCACCATTCTTTAATTTCACAAAAACTTTTTTCCCCTTCGCTTTATCCAATGCATCAATCGGTCTATCTGGCATTTTTTCACTGTTGTTATTTTGTCGATATCAATATTTAAAAAGATATGTTTAAATCTATTATCTGAGACGATCGTATGACAAAATGGAACATTGATTTTGGAAAAAAAATTACTGGCGGTATCATACATAGACATAGAAAGAAACGTAGATTTCAGAGAGCTTCTTTGCCTTTGCATACAAAAATAGGTAAGGAAAAAAAACGGATGGATAGAAAAAAGAGTGGTATTAGAAAAATAAGACTTGCTGAAGCAGAGTTTGCTAATGTAATTGATCCTGAAACTAAGAAAACAAGTAAGGTCAAAATACTTGATGTAATAAGGAATGAAGCTGATCCTCAATCTGTACGACGTGGAATAATAACCAAAGGTGCTATTATCAAAACAGAATTGGGTGAAGCAAAAGTCACTTCTAGACCATCTCAGCATGGAATAGTTAATGCCCAGTTACTGAAATAAAAATTTAACCTTCATAACCACAATCATTGCACTTAATCCATTTTTTTGTTATAGTAGAATCCTTGGTTATATCGAACTTTCTATAATCCACTTCAACATTCCTAGATTCACATTTAGGACATTTCCCTTTCTTTTGAACGATTGAGAATATAGCCATCGGGATAAAAATTATATTAAAAATATAAATAAATGAAGCAAACTCTATTGAGAGGGATTTAGTGAAGGAATTAATAAAATTTCTTGAATATGTATCTAAGTTGAAGCTAACTGTAAGAACCGGTTGGAAAATATTGGAAATTGAGAAAGGAGAAACTATAGGATCTCATTCCTTCGGTGTGATTTTTCTTTCATGGTTACTAGCTAAAAAGAAAAAAATTGATGTTGATAAAACGATAAAGATGGCCTTGGTACACGATTTAATAGAAGGTATAACTGGAGATATAGCTTATACTGAGGAGAAATATAAAATCAAAGATTATCTAGAGGAAAAAGCCTTGCCCGAACTAATGAGAATACTTCCAAATGAATTAAAAAATGATATTCGAACTTTAATTCAAGATTTGATAGAAGAAAAAACTGAGGAGGCAATAACAGTAAGAGAAGCAGACAGACTTGACACAATTTTTCAAGCACATCTTTACAAAAAAATCAATTCTGGAAAATTATCTCACTTTATAGAATACGCGGAAGAAGTATGCAAGAAAGGATATTCTAGAGATATTTTAGACTACATTAAAAGTCTTCAGGGAAATAAAAAATCAAAATAATACTCTTGTAATTCTGTTAGAATTATGAACATTACCACATTTTAGACATATTTCTGTAAATACAAGACCATGCGAAAACCTGTAACTAAAGTAACTATTACAATATCTACATAACATTTTGAACACCCCAATGAAAATTCACGTTTTGTTTATAAACGAATTTTCGTGAATTGAAATTTAGGTATGAATACAAAAGTTGAATAATAATTTTTTCAATCCTTATTTTCTGAAATCATCTTTACTACAGAGAAAAATATATAAGCGATTCGACGAAAACGTAGTAAATTTAATCTATCAGATCAAAGAAAATTCTATGATTGATGTTCACTGTCATCTCGAACAAAACGATTACAACTCAGATCGGGATGATGTTATAGAAAAATGTAAAAAACAATTGAAGGCTTTAATAACCTGTTGCGCCCATCCAAATGATTTTGAATTAACGATGCAGATGATAGAAAAACATAAAGGATTTGTTTTCGCTACTTTCAGTGTCCATCCAATACACATTGAAGAAGTGTCTGAAAATGATAAAGACGAATTCCTTGATTTACTATTAAGAAACAATGATAAAATTACTGCCATAGGTGAAACAGGTTTAGATTATTATCACTGTAAGAATGATAAATGGCGACAAAAACAAAAGGAATTGTTTATCGAATTGATAGCTTTTGCAAAGGATTTGAAAAGGCCTTTAGTGATTCATTCAAGAGATGCCACGGATGAAGTTATTAAAATTTTGGAACAACAGAATGCAAAAAAAGTTTTAATGCATCTTTTTGGCGCTAGACACTTAACTTCAAGAGTTATTGAAAACGATTGGTTCATATCTGTCGGCCCAATAGCAGAACGTTCCAAAACACACAAGAAGATTATACGAGATATGCCGATTGAAAGAATTTTCTTAGAAACCGATTCACCTTGGTTTGGACCTGAAGGAAAGAGGAATGATCCCACTGCAGTAATGGGAGTTGCAAACCGAATAGCGGAAATAAAAAAACTTACTCTAGAAAAAGTGGATGAAATTACAACTCAAAATGCCATTAAATTCTTCAATTTAAAAATCCAGTGATTACCTTCATTAATTTTGTTTAAATCTTAGCAATTTAGTCTTTTTTTTCAAGTTTCAACACAACCTTACCCTCTCGAATCATGTTTATATTGAGAAACAAAGATATTATCGATGTTTAAGAGACAAAAATGGTTCAATCTAACTGTTGCTTGCGGACATGAAAAACATACTATACCCATTTTTAGGGCGTGTGCAGGTTCTCGGACTGTCCCTTTGTTCAAGACTTTGTTGACGAGTTATTGCAAAAACGATTGCAAGTTCTGTGCCTTTAGATGTGGAAGAAAAACAGTTAGAGACAGATTGGAACCAATTGAATTTGCCAAAATTGCACACAAACTCTGGAAGATGAAAAAGATTGAAGGAGTATTTATTTCCTCTTCTGTTGAAAGGAATCCTGATTATACAGTTGAAAGGGAAATACAAGCGATTGAAATTTTAAGGGGAATGGGATTCACAAACTATGTGCATCTAAGGCTTATGCCTTCTGTGTCAAGGGATTTGATAAAAAGAGCTGTTGAAATAAGTGATAGGGTTGGAATCAACATAGAATTACCTAGTAAAGAACATTATGAAGACATGAAGTTATACCTGGTTTTTAAACAGGACATCATCAAGAGATTGAGATGGTTATCTAAAGAAGTGGAAAGAGCACAGAATGACGGAAAGTGTAAGGATGGTTTGAATTCACAGATGATAGTTGGCGCATCAAACGAGACTGACAAAGAAATAATTAAAATGAGCGACTGGCTTTATCATAAGCTTCATGCCCGGAGGGTATATTATTCGAAGTTTGAACCTGTTAAAAATACTCCTTTAGAAAACAAAGAACAAGAGAATCCTTGGAGAGAATATAGACTTTATCAAGCTTCTTTTCTCTTAAGAGATTATAGTTTTCATTCAAAGGATTTTGTATTCGATGATAATGATCATTTGAATTTGAAACATGACCCAAAGTTTAATATCGCAAAAGAGATGGAGTTAATGATTGACTTTAATAATGCAAAGTTTGAAGATTTAATCAAAGTTCCTGGTATTGGGTTAAAAACTGCTCAAAAAATCATAGAAAATAGACCGATTAAAAACATACAATCTTTGAAATCTTTAGGAGTTATCTTGAAAAGAGCATGCCCATTTATTGAAATAAATGGTATTAGACAGACTACAGTATCGAAATGGATAAATTAATATCATTAAATTTAATATTTTCTTAGGCCAATAAAATGAAAGTTCCGTTAAATAAAGTAACGAGGCTTATATCTCCTCGAATTGTAGTTCTTGTAACGACTGTTGATAAAGAAGGAAGAATAAATGCAGCACCATATTCGTTTTTTGGAACTTTTAGTTTTGATCCACCGATGCTTTACATAGGAGTCAGATCTTTTCAGCATACTTATCAAAACATAAAAAATACTGGAGAATTTGTCATAAATATAGTAGGTGAAGATTTTTCTCAACAGGCAGTGGATTGTGAAAAGAGGTATCCTATTGGAGTTAATGAGTTAGAAAAGGTTGGTTTGCATTGGTACGATTCTGAAATAGTCAAAGCCCCTAGAGTTAAAGAAGCTAAAGTTCATTTAGAATGCAAGTTCGTAAAAGAAATAGATGTTGGTGATCATATTATAATTGTTGGAGAAATAGTTGCCGCTGATGCAGAAGGATTAAAGGATGATTATACGCCGGATTTAATGAAGTTAAAAACCATCATGCATATGACCGGAGAATATTTCTATTCTGTTGGCGAGGAAATTAAACTTGAAAGGAAGAAGTAAATTTAAAACACAGTTAACCATGAACCCAGGACTATCAGCAATATGGCCATAATTTTTAGTGATATCGTGGATTTGTCAATTCTTTCCTTAACAATTTTTGGTGCTAATTTCGTCACGATTAACATATAGATGAATATAAAGAATGGTTGTGTTGAAGCAATAGCGTAAACTAAACTAATCATCCCATTGGCTGTGGCATAAAGGAATGCTAATACTGCTATTAAATAAATGAGAGTGTTCATTATCATTAAGATAATAATTTTTTTATTAAACTTTCGAATGTCTTTCAAAAAACTTATTCTCACTCTATACGATAACAAAAATAACGGTCCAAAAATAAGATACCCAAGTAATTGCCAAAGAGTCAATGTAAAAAAATCGATAAAACCCAACGTATATTTAGATATCACACTACTAACCCCCCATAAGAAAGCCGATATTAAAATAAATTTAACAGCAGAAGAAAAATACCACTTCTTTTTTGTTTTTTTGTATGAAATTAATCCACCGCCTATAAAGATAAAAATAACTCCCAAATATTTTTCGAAATTAAAAAACTCCCCTAAAAAAATGTAAGCTAAAATCAAAACAACAATAGAACTTAAATAAGCCAATGGAACTACTCTGGAGGCCTCTTCGTAAATCATGGACTTATTGTAGAAAATAACTGCGATGACACCGAGTAGACCGGTTATCATCCCCAAAAGAAACCCATGGACATTGGTAGATATGGGTGCTATAAGCAATATGATTATAATACTTATTGTATTGAAAAGCGTTATAATGATCTGATACGAAATAGGATTTCTGATGCGCTTTTCTAATAAAAACTTGTCTATTACGTTACAAACAGACCATAATATAGGAGCTAGAAAAGCAAATACAACCCAATCCATAGATTTTAATTACCGAATAGATTATTAAAGTTTGGAGAGAAATGATAAAATTATGGTTTTTGTTAGCAATTTTGGTAGGAATCATGGAATGAAAAGAGATGTGTGAGAGGCTGAAGTGATTTTGACTCTTTTAATTTTCCCCAATTTACCTTCTTTTAGAACAACAGGTTTATATGCAAAGTTACGACCCATGATATTCTTTTTATTAACCTCATCGATAAGTACATCTCCTTCCCAGCCCACCCAATTTTCATTTTTTTTCAATTGAATTTTTTTTACAATTTCCATAAGTTTCTTACTTCTTTCATTCATTATTTTCACTGATAACTGTTCCATTTTCGCCGCTTTGGTTCCAGGTCTGGCCCCAAATTTAGAGATGTTTACAATATCAGGCTTAATTTCTTTCATAAGAGCTACAGTTTTTTGGAAATCTCCCTCAGATTCTCCCGGAAACCCTACTATTAAATCCGTGGATAAAGTGATATTTGGAAATTCTTTTCTGAACTTTTTAACGATTTTTCTGAAATCATTTACAGAATAACCACGATTCATTTTTCTTAGTATTTCATCGGAACCAGATTGAACAGGAAGATGTAAAAACTTGAAAATTTTTTCACACTTATAGGAGTCTATCAAATCGTCCAATATGTCTTTTATGTGCGTAGGATTCATCATCCCAACTCTAACTAGGAATTTTCCTTTAATTTCACATATTTTGTTTAACAATTCAGGTAAAGTTGATTTTCGATCTTTCCCCCAGCAACCACAATCTTGAGATGTTAACCAGATTTCTTTACAACCGTCCTTCAAACTATTTTTTATTTCTTCAATTACCAATCCTATGGGATAACTGAATATTTTTCCTTTGGCAATTTTTACCTCGCAAAAGGAGCATTTACCCAAACAACCTGTTGAGGTTTCACAAATTTCAATTATAGGATTCTTTCTTACTCTCGGTAAACAAATTTTAGGTTTCCTCAAATCTTCTAAGAATACCATTTTTTTTCCAGATAGTGTAAAATGAGCTAAATCAACAATTTTTTCGATTGAATCGGGTCCAAGCAATGAAGCTTTTGGCGCAATTTTTTCTATTATCTTTCTCTCAGTCTTTGGCATACATCCGCTTACAATTAAAGGCATTTTCATAAACGACAATTTTTTTATTCTAAATTTCATTCTCTCTTCAGTCGGTGATTTTACGATGCAGGAATTGATTATGTTGATATCCGAAACTTTTGGAGAATTAACGATGCTGAACCCATTCTTCTTTAACAAACCCAACATAATCTCTCCATCAGCCAGATTTGCAGAACAGCCATAACTCTCCATGTAAACTTTCATACTATTCACATTCAATTTAGGAATTACTTTTTTATAGTTCCTTCTAAAAAACTTAGTATTCTTTCTGGGGTTTTTATGCCCTTCAAAATAACGTTATTTTCTCCAGAGAAACTGTTTATTCTAACATCACCAAAACCAAGAATTCTCCCAAAAATACTTTTTTGTATCACAACATTGGATATTGAAGAATATGGTATGGTATTTTCCCTTTTAGATAAATAACCCCTGACTTCGGATATATTGTCCTGTTTTAGTTGGTAAGAACTGTAGGAAAGTATGAATTCTGGTTCTATGAAGAATACTGAGATTAAAATGATGAAAAAAACAGTAAGTTCTGGAGGTAAAATTAGTATTGCGTCAGAAAAGAATAGGTATGCTAACAACCCGAAGCCAATTAGATAATTGAATATAAAAGATCTTCTGGCTCTCCTTAGATGAGGCATCTCCATGAGATAATCTTGGGTGAAAAAGGAAATAAAGGTTACCCCAGATGATAAAGAATAATAGATAAAAAAAGAATAAATCTTATAGATGAAACTAAGAAAATGGATTAACATTGCACTATTTTCAATAATGGTAATTGTATTGGTTTTTTATGCATTAAACCGTGTTAACATCAAGATACCTTCACCGATTATAGGCGGTCAATACTGTGGTGATCAAATTTGTCAATTCAATGAAAATCAAATTAATTGCTGTAAAGATTGTGGTTGCCCTTCCAATCAAGTTTGTGTTAACAATGAATGTAAAATTGGTGTTACAACTACCACAGCCTCTGGCATAACTCAAACAACAGGAACTCCAACCGGGACTCCTGGAGAATCGCCACCACCAGGGGGATCATCTCCGGGCGAAACTCAAACGACTACAACAACTTTATTTACAGGATGTTCGAGATATAATTGCGAGGCATGTGAAAACTCTACTGCCTGCTACAGTGTCGGTTGTGTTTGGTGTAAAGTCTCAAACCGTTGTTTAATAATTTGTAAAGGCTAAACTAGTAGACCAAATCGGTTACGTTGTAAACTCCTTTATGCTCATCATCTATCCTGAAGTATGGATCAGGAGTTAGCTTGTCCAGTCCTTTAACTTTCTTGAATGTCGGAGAACTAGTGGAGAAATAGATGTAATCTACATTCGTTTTTTCTTGGATAATAGTAGCGCCACTATAGTATAAATCAAGCTTGTTTACAAAACTCTCTAAACCAATTGTCTTGTTTGCTTGCTTGTATTTATCATGTGTAAAGAACCTACCCTCCAACCTATCCAAATAACTTGGCCCTTCCTCACTGGGATGATAATAGGAATTTTCAGTATCTTTAATGAAATTATCGATAAACCAAACTTTTGGATTAACTCCATTATTACCATCTAAAAGAACATTCATACCATTTTGTATAAGGCTGAGTGCGCTAGAATTAACAAGATATGGTATAACTAACGGAGGTGGTACTATATCAGTCTCAGATATCACGCCCAGAGCATTGGATAAACCTGGAACCTCTGATGCATTGTGGACTATCAATATTTTTTCATTAAAGTTGCCAGTATCATTTGTTGTCATACCATAAGCATGAGAATTACCACCTGAACCAACCAACAATAATTGAGTATAATTTCCTATGTATGGGCTTCTTCTTATCGTATTACTGCCAAACAAGTTACTGTACATTGGATAAAATGGGTCTTCTAAACCCTCTAAACTTACTATACTGTTTACAACAACTGATCTGTTTATTTCTGCGTCAACTTGTCTATCACTGATATTAATATTGAGTTCGGTCTTTACGAGAAGATGAATATAATCGTATGGTTTGACCTCAAGTAGACTTATCTCAAAATCTAAATTAAACCCCTTCAAAATGCTTAATTCTTTTATTTTATTCGTCCAATAGGTGAATGTCGCATTTTCCATAAAAGGTTCATACGAATTTTTTATCGTTCCGTTAAGGATTAACTCTGCCAAAGTTTCATTTGCCTCATCTAAGGGCTGAGGGGGTTGATTGGCTTCAACGTAAGTGGCATTACTGAATGCAACATTTACTGCCCTCCTCGTTATAATTTTCAGAGATTTGTCAATATCTTTTACCATGCTCTCATGCATATGGTTCATGCCATTTATTCTTGTCTCGATGAAAATTTGTTCCCTCCTTTGTAAAACTAGACTATTTTGTAGAGCTATCATAGCCAATATACTCATAGTTATGAAGACCATGATAAAACTGAACATTACCCCTTTTCTCATTCAAATACCTAAATTCCTTTAGAATTTCTTTAAAGAAATAATTTTGATTGTTAATCCTTGTTCCAGATAACTATCTTTAACAAGCTAGGGCCCCATAACCATTGTATACCTGCGACAGTCTTAGTTTCAATGTCAACATCGTCCGTAGTAACATTCACGTATTCTTTAATTTTTTCTATAACTCTGTTTCTTGCATCATTATTAGCTTCCTCTGAAGTATTAAAGGCGTCTCCATAGCCAACTACGCCTCTAACTCTCATGGTATAGATTAGTCTACTATCGGGTGAACCACCAGTCGCGTTTGTAATGTTGAATCCAGAACCTATACAGACAGAATTTTTACCTGCAGTGATTAACTCCACTGGTATGTAGACTATGTACGGATCACCCAGTATCAAGTAATTTAATCCAAAATCACCCAACCAAAAAACATTCTTCCAATCTCCAGTCGCGCTAGAATTTATCTCCAATCTATCAGTCCAAAATTCTCCAGAATAAGATGTCATTCTTGCATTCACAACCTTTACTTCACTTGAAATATAATATGAACCATTTTTACAGGGAATATCTACACTATCACCACTAAGGTCCCTTAATCTTTTACCTTCTTTGTTCAATGATATTTCGCCATATTCATACGGATCAAAATCGGGCGTATAATTCAATAAAATGTAAGACTCTGGGTGTAGAGTAGAATTAACGTTTGTAGATACAATAGTTTGGAATTGATAAATTATAGAAGGCCCTCCAATTTCTTCTGCGAATTTTTTGTAAATTTGTTCCAAACCAGTATAATTAGTACTAGACATCCATTTCCCGCCACCGCAAGCGGCAATTGCTTGAAGTACTGCATTGTCAGCATCTTGTCCGAATCCGACAGTATAAACTTGAATACCATGGTTTGCGTATGCATCACAAGCTTCATTTATAGCAGCTTGACTAAAATCATCATTTGGTCCTATCGGACATAGACCTGGAGGGGCCTTTTCAGCACTTCCATCACTCATAAGGAGGATATATTTTTTCCTTGAAGGGTCAGAAAGAAGCAATTTTGCTTCACGTATAGCACAACAAAGACATCTTTGGCCAGGTTTAGCTTCATAAGAATTTATTTCAGTTATTAGTGTTGTGTTATCATTTGTTAAAGGAACTATATCTTCATCATTAACTTGAGCCTTATAAGATACTAATCCAACTCTATTATCCGTATTATTCAGAATTATATTGACAAAAATTTTATCGAGTTCTTTTGCCAAATCCAACCTTGCATTTTGCACATCAGGCAACGATACAGGACAGATACTGGAGACAGGAGGACAACAGTCAGGAGTAATATTCGATGGTGGAGTACTATTCAAATCGCAAAGATTCATTACATCAACAAGACTAGTAGTCAAGAAAACATCAGTGACGTAACCAGTATCAGTTGTATTATTCAATGCATAATGACCTATTCTTAATGGTACATTCCTATGACTCAAAAAGTCGTAATCTAACAAAGCAGAGAGAGTAGAAGTCGAGATGAGTGTTGAAGTATTTCCTTGATAGACTGTTTTATTACCAATGTTCATGAATAATGGATTGTTTGCCGTGAAGTCCAAGAAGACTTCCATTGAGCTTAGGTTTCCAGGAACATAAAACGCATCATACATATTTATTACACCATAAATACCAGGCAGTGAAATTTTGTCTATCCCTAAAGTCTCTTCATGAGCCATTTGAGTCGTGTTGTACATGACTCTAAAATAACCGCCACTGATATAGGATCTTTTATTAGTGAAATTGATTAGGATTGTATTGTTACCTTCATTGAAAAAGGTATAATTTGATGGACTAATATACCATTTATCTGCTGTCATGTTTATTGGATTGCTCAAGGTACGCTTGTAATTTCCTGAGTGATAACCGTTTATGTAAAGGTCGAAGTCATCTCCGACATACAATTCCATGTAAACTTCTAGAATGAAATCATACGGTGGTAGGTATAATAGCTGTGAAATGTTTCCTTCGCCGATATAACCCCCATAGTATATGAAAGACGAATCTACTTTACTCGTTATACTGGTTAGAAAGGCCCTCGCGATATAACCATAAGCAGGCTTTCCAGGTATGTAACCAGTCTCAATTCTCCCCGCTACTGACACATCTTCTGCAGGAGTATCACATGACGAATAAATGGTTTCTATATCAACGGTTATATTAATGCAGGCATCATCTGTTACTCCTTCTAAAATTTCTCTAGATATATTTTGGGCAATCTCTTTGCTATCTGCAGTCCCATTATACCAAAAACTTCCAATCAAATCCAGGACAGATTTGTCCAAATCCATCTCAGTAAGAACACCGTCATTTATAAGTTTGTTTACGGTGGGTTTGTTTTGAACATCTCTGACTTCTAAGTAAGAAAGCAAATTCAAGATATCATTCGTTAGGTAATTAAGTTTTTCATATTCCTTTTCTGGTAGGATTGATTCAAATTCAAAAAAAGCTATTGACATTAAGACTAAGATTAAAAGGCTCAAGCCTAACAAAACATCCATAGTGAATACAAATCCCTTTTTCATACCCACACCATTATCTCCAAAGAAACAATTGAGCCTTCGTATATACCGAATCGCTTTATTTTAACTAAATTCTGAGGATTTGAAAGAGGAAATCCGAAACTGAAAACTGTATCGTTTGTCATGTTGTAAACAGTAAAATTGTATTCGTAGCCGTCTAAACCTATCATTGTTTTTGTCCTATCATATCCTATCTCAATTTTTGTCATGTTCATTTTAGTCTCATTGAATCTGTGATTATTCTCTAAACCCAATTCGATAACGTTATCGGAATTCCAATAAATCGGCATACCTTCCCTGAACCAGACATCAGAAGCCTTATAAGATTTGTAAATCATTTCATTAATTTCTCTTGTTTCTTCAATCTGTATATTGGTGTAAACCCAGTAAGTGATAAGGATACCCACAGTCAACAAAAAAATAGAAGAGGCTAAAAGAAAATCAAACGAAAAAACTTGCCCTTTAGCTGACATGTAAACCCCCATTCAAGTTTTCGATGATATTCCAACCCTTCCTTATAGTTCCACTCGTTATATTTTTGGTAATTATGCTAGAACTTACTGATTTACCGTCCAAATCTATGAACACCGAATATTCCTCTATAGAAACAGTGAAATCTGAAGCTCCAAATAAGGTTTCATCAACATAGAACTTTCTTTTGTAGCCATTTCCAGCCTTAATTGCAGCATTTATTTCAAATGCAATTTTATCACATAATTCCTGAGCTTCCAGGCTCGATTTAACACCCATTATCCTGTATTGGACAGAGAGATTATTCCATAGAAATAATAAAAGAATTACTAAAAGTATGGATAGAAATATCATAAACTCCGTACTCACCTGTCCTCTCATTAAACCACACTGATGTTAACATAATTTGGAAAAGCTGTCAAAGAAACGAAATAATAACCACTTTTTTCTGGCAAGAATCCCTCGAATTCTGGCACAGTTTGGTAATAAACATCTGATACGCCCGAGGCAGTCCTAACCTTGAATAATACCGTTTTATTTTCAAAGGAGATTTCTTCAACACCGTCTGGAATGTATATTTCTATTGTTACTTTGGCAGGCGGCCCTTGCGAATATACCCAATCTGCATTTTCCCCTATTTTTTTGACAGTATTCCATGCCCTTGATATTTTCGTATCATCCCTGTAACCGATAAAAGACTGATTCATGTAAAGGCTGAGTGGTAAGATTATTATTAACGCTACCGATATTATTATCATATATTCAACAGCGACTTGTCCTTTCATTCAATCCTAATTTTTATATTATCCCTTCTAGATATTATTATTACGGGCAGTTAAAAGTTCTGGATGATTGGATGGCACTGAAATTGAAGGGGGAAGACAAAGTTCATGAGGGTATAATGGAAAGGATTCAGAGAATGGAGGAAAGAATTAAAGGCCTCAAAGCTGAAGGAATTCCTACAAAAAGAGAATATGTAATGAAACAGAAAATGGAAAAAATTCTTGAAACAATTGAAGGGTCAGAGAAAAAAATAATTAAACCAGGTAAGGATATAGACGAGGAGGTTATAAAAACTGTTAAAGATGGCCTAAAAGACGGAACGATAAAAATAGAAACAACTGTTAAAGAAGTAATGACAAGTGATGTTAAGACAGTTGATCCAGAACACAGTTTAAGAAAAGTTATGGACCTGTTTTCAGAATATAAGATTACTGGTGCTCCTGTTGTTGAAGGAAATAAGATTATAGGCGTCATCAGCGAGGCTGATATAATAAAACTCATGGATGTAAGGAACATTCTTGACCCCCGAAAAGATGAGATAAAATTATCCGAACTTGAGAGAATAAAGGCCAAAGAAGTAATGTCGAAGGACCCTATCATCATCAATCAGAATGAAAAAGTGACCGATGCTAGTGAAGCCATGTACAAACACCATATCAATAGATTGCCCGTAATCGACGATAAGAAGAATCTAGTTGGTATAATAACTAAAGAAGATGTAATTAGGGGAATAACAAATGAATTTTTCGTTAAATCTGTCAGAACAGGTAAAGAGGGCACCATCGCTACGATCATAGATGAGTTGATAGATATCATTGAAAAGAAAGGATCCATAAACATTCTTGACCTGTCCAAGCAACTTAAAGTCTCCCAAGAACAAATAGAAGAATGGGCAAGGATTCTTGAAGATAGGGGGATGATTGAGATAGAATATTCCCCCATTGGTCCACCTAAATTGAGGAAGAAAAAATGAGTGAAAATATTTTAGATAAGTATGTTGTGACCGCTGATAAAGTAAGTATGGATGTCGAGATAGAACGCAAGCCAGAGGAATTTGTACTCATATACAACTTAAAAATACCGAAATTAGAGAAAGGAACACTAGTTCTATTGGAGGATATAAAAGACT
>Ga0209636_10004380_pt1 | contig 14383 bp, 8 predicted proteins | sample DeeMarSWOR152_54_FD_187464 | JGI IMG/M metagenome (GOLD analysis project Ga0209636, IMG submission 187464) | Marine sediment microbial communities from White Oak River estuary, North Carolina - WOR-1-52-54 (SPAdes) (version 2) | ecosystem: Environmental > Aquatic > Marine > Intertidal zone >...
CCGAGACAATTCGTGTCGTACGGGTCGGCCCAATAGCCAAGTTGAACAAAGGTTGGAACGGCGTTTATGTTGCCACGAGGATATAATGAAACCGGCCAGCCCCGGATACAATTGAAGCTAACGAAGAAGGGCGTCTCGTTCGGGTCCACACAAATCTGTGCCGACATACCATTACCACTGCTGTCACTATTTTCCCAGAAGATGCAGTTGGTAATCATCGGATCGAGAATATAGTTGAGCTCGGACCCGCTCATCTCCACATCGTTTGTAACAGCACTATCGGCGAATGTTTCCGAGGGTATAGGTGGAATCGGTGGCGGAGGCGGCGGCGGTTCAGGTGGAGACGGTGAAGAAGGATGCAAATGATTCCACCAGATACCGCCTCCTTCGTTGCCGGCCCAGTTTTGAGAGCAGGTGGAGTTGATCAGCCAAGTTGTGCTTTCGAAATTGTAGATCGCACCGCCTTTTTCTGTGCCACGATTGCCTGCAAAAGTGCAGTTGATAAGTACTGCATCCAATACCTTCTGGTTGTACATTCCGCCGCCTTCGTCCGCTGAGTTAGCAGTGAAGATTGAACTCGTCAGGGTCATATAGCTATTATTTGCGTTTCTTATCCCACCGCCCCAATATTTTGCCGAGTTATTGCTGAAGACACAGCCCTTCAGCGATGTGACGCTTCCAGTGTTGAACATTCCGCCGCCACTATCCTTTGCCGAATTATCGCGGAAGATACAGTTTGTCAGCGATGTGTTTGTTGCTGGATTGGACATTCCACCACCATAGCCAGCGGAGTTTTCGGTGAAAAGACAGTTCGAGACGACTGAGTTTGGCTCTTCTACGACCAATCCACCACCCCAGACCGCTGAATTGCCGGTAAAGGTGCAGTTGAAAATCACAGAGCCGGGAAAGTTATAGTCAGAAAGTATTTCCATATATGATTGTTCACCACCAACACCCAGCGGAGGCGGTGGTGGTGACGGAGGCTGTGGTGGTGTAGGCGGCGGTGTGTAAAAGGGGGAGCCATAAAGGTAGATTCCGCCTCCTCCTGATGAGGGCGCAGAATTTTCGGTGAAGTTGCAGTTCGCAATTATCGGCCTGCTGTCTTCGCTATAGATTCCCCCACCGTCTTCATGGTCTGATGAATTGTTCCGGAAGGAACAGTTAGCCAGTGTCAGAAAGCTCTCTTTGTTATATATCCCTCCTCCATGAAATGATGAGTTCTGTCTGAAGATACAGTTTGTAAACGTTGCACTACTGTTTTCGACACTACATATCCCGCCGCCAAAACCGGCAGAATTTCCATTGAATATGCAATCGGTCGCTGTCAGGCTGCTATGGTTGCTATAAATCCCACCGCCCCTGAAGAAATCGAAAGAGAAAACGACAACATTGTCGCTGAAAATACAGTTTATGAGCGTTGTGTTACTATCATTGCCGTTGTAAATTCCACCGCCATTTATTCTTGACCGGTTCCGGCTAATGTTGCAGTTAATAAGCGTTGTATTGCTGCGATAGACGTGTAATCCGCCACTTTGGTTATCTACGAAGGTGCAGTTGACCAGAGTTGAATTGCTGTCGCTAATACTCATTCCCCGGCCCGAGTTCCCGCTAAAGATGCTGTCTATGACGGTCGCGCTGCAATCGCAGATGCGAATTCCACCATAAGAGTTATCGCTGAAAATACAGTTAATAATCGTAGGATTGGGCAAGTTAGAGTCCGCCGGTTCTTCAGCAGATGATTGATCACTATACTCTCCGGCCAGATAAGGAGGTAACGGCGGGCCGCAGTTTATTGAATAGCCGTAGTTCTCGCTAAATATACAGTTAGTAATCGTTGGCCCAGGCAAGTAGAAATCCAAAGGTGTTTCAGCAGAAGATTGTTCACCATCTGCTCCCGGCGGAGGCGGAGGAGGAGGTGGAGGAGGTGGTGGAGGTGGTGGTGGTTGAGGCGGTGGCGGCTCCAAGGAACTATCTGAACCGCAGTAGATTACTCCGCCATGGTAACTACTATTGCCGATGATGACACAATTCGTAATAGTCGGCCTGCTGACTTCACAGCAGATACCGCCGCCTGTGTACGCATATCCATTTGTTATAGTAAAACCGGAGAGAATGGAATTTTCGCCTTCGTCGTTATGAAAAAAGAAAGCCCTGTGAGGTTCTTCTGATGTTCCATTGCAGTCTATAATCGTGGCAGCCACAATGTTTGGATCGTTCGGATCCATACTGCGGACGGTGATTGCCTTGCCGTTAAAGTCGATATCACGGTTACCATCGCCGGTGTATGTGCCGGGATTGACAACGATGATGTCGCCATCATTAGCCTCATCTATCGCGGCCTGGATGTTATTGAAATCGGCCGGCAGATCATCGTCGACATAGATGATTTTCGCGTGAGCGGTGGTGGAGAAGGCCAGTACTATTAGGAACAGGGAAACTGTCATTGCGGCTTCAAGATATGATTTTAGAGCCATTTCAAACCCCCTTTCGCCCCATTTGGAGCCTAAAACCGGTTTTTTTCGGCGAATTGAATCCCGGCAAGAAGCAGAAAGTCTCGCCTCGCCAACTCTATAATAGTATATAGGAGTAAATATATCTGATTAAGATGGACCTGTCAAGAAAATTTTTATGGGACTTTTGTCGATGTGGAGGTTCCGATGCTTGATTCTCGCTCAACTTTATTATTTTGCCTTTCCGCCCCAGAGTTTTGTCAACAATTCACAGGTGTTCGGGTCATACTGTCGCAATTCGAATTGAATGAATGGATAGTGGTCGCTTAGGCCGTAATAGGATTCGGTCATAGAGGCGAAATATTCCTTTGGATTTTTCAAGGCAGGGTGCCTGACTTTTTTGCCGTCAAAGCGCAGAACGGAATTATATTTGCCGGAGTTTAAGGTCTTAGTATATGCAGAATCAACCTGCTTCTCCTGATTCTGTAGATATTTATCGTAATAAGAGTAAGCAAGGTAGCGCAGGAGAATGAATTTCTGTAATTCCTGCCATCTTTGGAAATTACGTGAAGAGCCAATCTCGACAGCGTTTAGCTTGTCAGGATTAAGACCTTTGGCTTTCAGGAAATTTTTGCAGCAATGATACGCGATGTAGGGGACAGCATTACTTTCAAGCTCGAGCCAAATGGGTGTGGTTTTTAATTTATCCAGTGAATCTGCGGGCATATATAAATCGATCAGATAAAGCTTGTATTCCAATAAGTCGAGCATCAGTTGTGAATACGCCCTGCGCTCTCGCAGGAGCGGATTGACGTAAACGGTCCAGCCTTTGATATCTGTTTTGTGATATTTTTCGGTGGGAATGAATGATTGATTGCAGGGTGTATCGGGCTGATTTCTGTCGAGGAAGTCGGCTAATTCTTTTGTTCGCTTTTGCTGGTCCGCGACGTCTACACCCCATAGGTTCTGGAGCAGATAATACATATCCGGGTCATATTCTTTTAACTCGGCCCTCACGAAGGGGTAAAAATCATTGGCTCCAAAATAGGCTTCGGAGCTTTCGGCGAAGTATTCACCCCTGTTGTTGGCCCCGTAATGCTTTGTACTGAGAGAATAACGACATAAGACGGCATCGTATATTCCTTTTTCCATGGCGTTTTTGTAGACTTCGTCGAGCTTGTACTTGTCATAACTTTTATCGCTTCGAAGGAACCTGTGGTCATAACAATGCGCAAGCTCGTGAAAGACAACCCAGGGCTGGTGATAAGACTTTTGAATAAAAGTCTTCGCACTGGTTAAACCGATGACCGTCCTGACGTCCGGCGGCTTGTATTTGTTTGCGATTAACCAGCTCCTTCCATGATAGGCTATGTTGGCTATTGTGTCGTACTCGAACCAGAGCGGGCCTCTCTGCCGGGTCTGGGTGACAGCGGCCGGGGGGACGTTGAGGGTCACCTGATATAACTGGGCATGTAAATACTCGAGGGCGGCGTTCATTTCGCCGGGGTGACCAAGCAGGTCCTGTTTGTTTATATAGACGGTCCATCCGTAAATATTTCTGATTTCAAACAAATGATTATATGAATTTGGTTCTGATTTCGCCTGGGCATGGAGAGAGATGGCAGACACAATAAATGGAACTACCAGGACGTTCATATAAAATCCATATATATTCATCACTCCTCCTCCGAAGGTTTATTGCCGGCCAGCGTCAAGTGCTGGGGCAGAAACTGAATTACTTTTTTCCTCTATCCTGAACTCTGACTATAGCCGTGCCTTCAAATGCAGTACCGTTCATAAAGAAGCCGGTGACTGTCAACTCGATATCGCCGACATCAAGAACGTCCTGAACGTCTTCGCGAGGGAACCTTGCCCTGATCTCTCGACTTTCTTCGTCGAACCATATCCACTGCTGCTCAATTTCACCCTCAAGACGGAGACTTCCCGAGTTGACATCAGCAACATTATAGCCTTCCGGAAATGTAAGATATGTAGTAATCCATTTGCCCTGGCTTTTCAGATTAATGACAGGAGGATAAATTTCCACCTCAATGGGTACGGGCAAAGTTTGCTCGTAAACGCCCATATCGATTCGTCCGCCAAGTACACGCGGTTGTCCATCCAAGTCCGTCTCGTTAGGAGCGGGGACGTAATTCGGGTCACCGGCATCGATGCATGGTGAATCGGGCAACAGATGATAATCATCCGCGGTGACGTCGACAAACATCGGGCCCGCATCGAAGTTGCCGACGCCGGGCCAGCCGCCCTGCATGTCACTATAGGTGATGGAAATATCCGTTTCTTCATTTTTATATATTTCGTCTCCGCCATCCCAGAAGATGCAGTTGGCCGCCTGTATACTGCTGGGTGGATCGTTTAGATAAGAATAGAAACCCAGAGCACTGCCTGCTCCTGCCATATTTTGGAAAAAAGTACAATTTAATAAAACCAAGATAGTTTGGTTATTCATAACGGCTCCGCCATACTGACTTGAATAATTTTGAGAGAACAAACAGTTACGGATTCTCGGGCTGCTGGACCAGTTACAAACAGCGCCTCCACCGAAATCATTAGCCATATTGCGGAGGAATATACATAGCGTAATCTGTGGGCTGCTTTCGCGATTATTGATGGCAGCCCCGTATTCCTCTGTTGAGTTTAGAATAAAAGTGCAGCCGGTCAGGATTGCGTTGGAATCCTGGTTGTCTATGCCTGCACCGGCGAAAGCGGTATTATCGCTAAAGGTGCAGTCTGTGAGGACGGGGGTACCGACGTTGTTGTAGATTGCGCCGCCGTGGCTACCGGCCCAGTTGGAAGTAAAGGTACAATCGGTCAGGATCGGACTGCTCTGTGAGTTGCCGATAGCACCGCCATCGGTATCAGCCGAGTTGGCGTTGAATGTGCAGTTTTTCAGTACGGCGTTGCTGTTGAAGTTGCGGATGGCTCCGCTGTGATACTGAGCGGAGTTGTCGGCAAACATACAGTTTGTCAGCGTTGTATCGCTGAAGTAGTTGTACATTGCGCCGCCATAGTCTGCCGAGTTGTCTGTGAATATGCATTCCGTCAGGACAGGATTTGCATTTTCGTTGTACATACCGCCGCCATAGGTGACGGCCGAGTTCTGGGTGAAGGTACAGTTTGTCAAAGTCGGACTGCTGCCGGCCCAGTTGCTCATCGCGCCATTGTTGGCGGTGAAGGTGCAGCCGGTCAGCGTAGGGCTGCTTGCATCGTTGTACATCCCGCGTTCGTTTTCACTGAAGGTACATCCTGTTAATGTCGGGCTGCTGTTATTGTAGTTTTGCATACCCCTGAAGTTGCCGCTGAATGTGCAGTTGGTCAGCGTTGGGCTGCTATTATAATTATCCATCCCGTCAGGCCAGTTGTCGTTGAAAGAACAGTTAGTCAGTGTGGTGGCGCTGTTGACGTCGTAAATCCCGCCGCCACCACCGGAGCTTGCCCAATTATTTTCAACCGTGCAATTTGTCAGCGTGGGATCGCCATTTTCGTTATATATACCGGAGCCGTAGCCGTATGTGCCAGCCCCGTTTGCATTTCCGGCAGTGATTGTGAAGCCATCGAGGACGGCCGTCGCATCCGTGCCGCTTCCGACAACAACCTGATAGCTGTTCTCGGCATTATTGGCGAAGTTGGGGCCGTCGTCGCCGGCGAGGTCACCGCTCAGGACAGTTTGGTAAAGGTCGACGTCTCTGGCATCGGGGTCCGGTTCTCCAAAACCGGCGTAACCGCCCTTAACAGTAACACCGGTGATAAGCTGAAAGGCGGCTGTTCTGTCGCCGGATGTAACTGCGGCGCCCCGGTCGGGTGTGTAAATGCCCTGCGCTACGTGAATTTCATCGCCCATTACCGCAGCAGCGAGAGCATCCTGCAGATAGTTGTGTGCATCGGCCCAGGACGAGCCATTGTATAGGCCGTTGGCATCAGCATCAACGTAAATTACTTGGGCATGAACAGCAGTGAAGACGCTCAATACAATAGTCAATGCGAAAGTTACGAGCGTGGTTTTAAGATATGTTTTCGCAGCCATTTTCGAACTTCCTTATTCTTTATTTGGGCTTTACAAGCCTTATTCTTATGTTAAAACCTGCCCATAAGAGGAAAGCCTGCCAAACAACATCTTTGGCGAAAAGCAGAAGTTTAACCGGCCGCCAGAGGGCTGTCAAGCATTTTTTATAGGACTTTTTGAAAGATTGGGCACAAAACAGGCCATATTTGGCCTTGACTTGGCCTTGAATCCGGTTAAAATTCGCATCTCGTGAATCGTGAATCGTATCTCTGACGAGATAACGGCCAGTGAATTATTGCTCAAGATTCAAAAAATGGAGACCACAGGTGGCTTATAATTGTGTTGTATTGATAAAGCAAGTTCCTGATACCAAAAAGATTACGGGCCAGGCGATGAATGATGACGGTACGGTCAATCGTTCGGCCCTTCCCGCTATTTTTAACCCGGAAGACCTCAATGCGCTGGAACTGGCCCTGCAAATCAAGGAAAAATACGGGGGCAAAATAACGGTCATCACGATGGGTCTGCCGGCAGCGAGCAGGATTCTCCGCGATTCGCTTTTTCGCGGGGCCGACGACGCCATCCTGATAACCGACAAACGATGTGCTGCCAGTGATACGTTAGCGACCAGTTATATCTTAAGCTGCGCCGTCAAAAAGATTGCTTACGATATCGTTCTTTGCGGCAGGCAGGCAATCGACGGTGACACGGCACAGGTCGGGCCGCAGTTGGCTGAGAAACTGGGCATTCCTCAGATTACTTACGCTGAGGAGCTTACAGAACTGAGCGGCAAGAGTATAACGGCGCGGCGAAATATCGGTGCGGGGTGGCAGCAGGTGCGAACCAGCCTGCCGGTTCTTTTGACCGTTACATCTGACGCAAATGAGCCGAGGGTAGCGGCCGCTAAGAAAACGATGAAATATAAAAACGCACGCACACCTTTCGAAATCGAACAAGAAGTTATAGCCGATAATCCCGATGCCGACGATGCGACAACCAAGGCCCTTATCGAGCGGAAGTGCAGCATGTTGGAAGCAAAGAACCTGCTAATCAAACAGTGGGACCTGGATTATCTTGAGGCGGATTTGACCTGGTGCGGTCGTAGCGGCTCGCCGACCAAGGTCCATCGTATTCAAAGTGTAGTACTGGCCGCGAAGGAAAGTAAAGACGTTGAACCAAGCGAGGATGGAATCTCAGGTATGATACACGAATTGATTGATGACAAGATTATTTCGTGACGTGACGATCGATATGAATCGGTTTGGTGAAAATTGAGGGAGAAAAAGATTATGGCTGAAAAAACGATAGCTTTTACGATTATAGGATTAATTATAGGGATTGGATTAGGCATTATAGGTACTATAGCTTACTCAGGTCACGAACTTGCAACGGGCATGTTCATGATGCAAGACATGGAACTTGTCATGAACGAAAATTCCGCGATACAAGCTTATTTGAATGAATCACCTGAGGTCGGGATTTGGGCCCTTGAAAATTACATCAAAGCAATAAATCGAGTTATTAAGGAAAGGGAAATAGAAGATAATCAACAGGCATTTTTCATAGTTCAGCCCAAAGTGACACTAAGGTACGCTCATGTCAGGCTCGCTTTATTATATGAAAAAACAGGCAATGATTCAAAACGAAAAGAGAATTTTGAAAAGGCTTTTGAATATTGTGATTCAATGAAAATTGAAAGAGAACATTTGGAAAAAAAATTGATTGAACTCGTTGCTAAATTAGACAGTCAATTTGAACCTTTAGACGACAATTAGTACACAGGCTCTATTGTAGAAGGCAATAGAGGTGGTAAATAGAAAAGTTGAGTGCGTAAAAGAATGGATGATTTATGATAAATGTTAATAGAGAAGGTGAAGTCTGGGTATTCGGGGAGCAGCACGGCGGGCAATTGGAAGATACGCCGATTGAATTGATGAGCAAGGCACGGCGGTTGGCCGACACATTAGGCGTAAAACTGGCGGCGGTCCTTTTAGGGGACAGTGTCAAGGAACTGGCAAGCAAACTTATACACTACGGAGCCGACAAGGTATACCTAGTCGAGGCCCCCCTGCTTAGAAATTATCAGGCCAACAGCTATGCGAAGGTCATCTACGATTTGATACACAAGCATGAGCCGCAGATTGTGCTTTACGGAGCGACCGTCACGGGCCGTGATATGGCCCCCCGAATTGCAAGCGCGGCAAAGGCAGGACTTACGGCCGACTGTACGGATTTGCAAATCGGCGACCATACGACAGCAGGCGATAAACAACTACATAAAAATCTGATGTTCCAGGTCCGGCCGGCCTTCGGCGGAAACATAATCGCCACGATTATCAATTACGACCGCTGGCCTCAGATGGCGACGGTGCGTGAGGGCGTGATGCCTATGCCGGAGGCGGACACCTCTCGGACGGGGGAAATCATCGAAGAGAAGGCAGAGATTTCACAAGAGGATTTGCCGCTCAAGATTCTGGCTGAACACAAACGGCCAAAGAAAGTCAACCTCAAGGTGGCAAGGATAGTTGTCGCGGGCGGGGCAGGCGTGGGCAGTAAAGATAATTTCCAACTTATCTGGGACCTGGCAAACTGCCTCGGAGCAGCACCGGCGGCCAGCAGAGCTGCAGTGGACCTTGGCTTTATCGACCACGACCACCAGGTCGGACAAACAGGGACGACGATACGTCCGAGTCTGTATATTGCGGTGGGAATAAGCGGAGCAATCCAGCACCAGGCAGGAATGTCGCAGAGCCAAAAAATCGTAGCAATCAATAACGACCCGGATGCGCCGATATTCCAGATTGCACACTACAAGATAGTCGGCGACCTAAACGAAGTTGTACCGAAAATGATTAAGGCAATTAAAGAAAAAAGTTGAGATGTTAGATATCGTTAGGAGAAATAACTATGGCAAAAAAAATTGTCATCATTCCTTTGGTTGTCCTGATTTCCGGTTTAGCGGCTGCATACTTTTTGTATCCGCGTCCGGAAACGTACACTTTCTACGGCACGGAGATTATTACAACAAACGCATCGTCGAACAAACTTGGAACTATCCTGGCCCAAACCGCATGGGAATTGGGAGATTCTATTGCTCAAGAAGGCGGCGGGAAACACTTGCCCTCATTTCACCAGGGTGGCAAAAGCTGGAAAGATGACGACAATAAGATTATGGCCAAGAGGGGCATAACCGAGTTCGATGATAAGGAGGGCAATCATTGCGTCATTGAGGACATATCTATCCCCGGCAGGCTGACGGTCATTCTACTGAAATCAGACACCGACGACTCGACCATGAAGCTTGCAAATGAGCTTATGCGTCAGTTCCGCTTACATAAAATCAAACATAAATTATAACGAGAAAGAAATTTATGGCTAATTTTTATAGAGATAACGATGATATACAGTTTTTGTTAAGACATATAGACACAGGCAAATTAGCTGAGCTTGCAGAGGACGGTTTTAGGTTTGCCGGCGAATTTGACTATGCACCGGCCAACGCCGAAGAGGCTATACAGAATTATGAGATGGTTCTGGACTCTCTGGGTCAGTTGAGTGGTGATTTCATCGCCGAGCGTGCCGAAGATGTCGACCGCCAAGGTAATATCCTTAACGAAGACGGGACGGTATCATACGCAAAGGGAACGGCTGAGAATCTTGAGAAACTGGCGCAGGCGGAGGTGATGGGTTTTACACTACCGCACAGATTCGGCGGCCTGAATTTTCCAAACCTTATTTACTCGATAGCGATAGAGATTGTATCACGGGCAGACGCGGCGCTTATGAATATCTTCGGATTGCAGGGGATAGCGGATACTATCAACGCGTTTGCTTCGGAGGAAACCAAGCAGAAGTATTTACACGAATTTTCCACGGGCAAGGTGACGGGTGCGATGGTTCTGACGGAACCTGACGCCGGCTCGGACTTGCAGGCGGTAAAGCTACGGGCGTTTCAAGATACCAACGGCAAATGGTTCCTACACGGCGTAAAACGGTTCATAACCAACGGCTGCGGCGATGTGCTGCTGGTATTGGCCCGGAGTGAGCCGGAGATAAGGGACGGCCGGGGACTGAGTCTCTATGTCTGTGACCGAGGGCCAACCGTGCATATTCGGCGGCTGGAAGATAAACTCGGTATCCACGGCTCGCCGACGTGCGAGATATTCTTTGACAATACGCCCTGCGAGATAATCGGTGACCGCCAGCGCGGACTTATAACATACGTTATGAGCCTTATGAACGGAGCGAGAATCGGGATCGCGGCACAATCGGTCGGTATAGCGGAAGCGGCGTTTCGAGTCGCGCGCGATTACGCATCGACAAGAAGGCAGTTCAATGTCGCAATTGAAAAACTGCCCGCTGTTCGGGACATGCTCATTGATATGAAGATTGCCATCGAGGCCGGGCGGGCACTATTGTATGAGACTTCACGGGTAGTGGATTTTGAAATCGGATATGCAAAGCGGCTCGAAACGAATCCGCCTGAAGATAAAGCGGAGGCCAAGCAGCTCAAGACCGATTCTCGAAGATATAAAAGATGCGCGGGAATGCTGACACCTATGAGTAAATACTATTGCAGCGAGATGTGCAACAGGATTGCTTATGATTCGATCCAAGTCCTGGGCGGCAGCGGGTATATGCGGGATTATGCGTGTGAACGGCACGTCCGCGATGCGAGAATCACGACTATTTACGAGGGGACAAGCCAATTGCAGATTGTTGCTGCGGTTCGCGGCGTGTGCAGCGGGACGGCGGAAAACTTATTTAGCGAGCTTGCTCAACAACAGTATGAGCCAGCACTGAAGGATTTATTGGATAAACTGGCTGAAGGAAGGGAGCAGTTGAAAAACGCGGTGGTCTTCGTTAAGAAAAACGGCAATGAATATATGGACCTTTACGGCAGAGCGCTGGTGGATATCGCGACAGATTTGATTATCGGGTATCTTTTCTGCGGACAGGCGAGCACGGAAGTTGACATGAAGGTCGGGGCATCGGAAAACGGCGAGGGTGAAAAAGGCGAAACCATCAGCATGAAAGAACGAAAGGCGATGATTGCCAGAAGATTTATTACCAGGAACGCACCAAAGATTACATCTCTTACGGAGTCGATTTGTGCCGGTGATAAGTCAACGTTTACGGCTTATGAGGCTTTAGTTGGGCCGGTTCCGACAGAGTAAGGAAGAAGTTATGCTTCGAGCGGTTATATTCGATTTCGACGGTGTCATAACGGATTCGGAGGTCCTGCACCTTCGGGCTTTCAATAAGGTATTGGCCCGGTACAACATCGAGATAAAAGAGGAAATCTATTACAAAGAGTATCTGGGCTTCACCGATCTTGATTGCTTTAAGTCTGTTGTCGAGAAAAGCAAGCTCGGGCTCGATTCCGAGCAAATCAGAAACCTCATAAAGCAAAAAAATCAGGTATTCGAAGAACTGGCAAGGAGCGAAGCTACGATATTCGAGGGAGCACAAGAGTTTCTGCAAATGCTCAGGGACAATGGGATCCCGATGGCAATTTGCTCGGGAGCGGTGCTGGAAGAGATTGAACTGATATTAGAACAATCCGGATTAGGTCATTTCTTTGATATAATAGTTGCCGGCGACCAGATAACAAAAGGCAAGCCGGACCCGGAAGGATTTATACTGGCACTAAAGAGACTTAATGAAGGCAGACAAAAACCTATCAACTCCAATGAGTGCGTAGCGATAGAGGATTCACACTGGGGACTCGAAGCGGCAAAAGCAGCGGGGATACATACGGTCGCGATAACAAACACTTACGACGCCGAGCAACTGTCTATGGCCGAGAAAATCGTTGCAAGCCTGAGCGAATTAACCATAGACGATTTACGACAGCTCTGTGCCTGACAGAAAGCACAGCGTTTAATATCCCCTCTCCTTTATCTTTTCCCCTGTATTACACCGGGGCCGACGATTTTAAATTTAACCGTGTCGGTTTTCAGGTCGTACTCAATCTGGTCAACAAGTGTGCCATTGTAAATGCAAGGGTGAGATTGATCTCCCTGGACTGTGAGGACGGCCTTGGTGGCATCGTAAAATAATCTGCTGCCTGCAAATTCCTTATCTTTCTCTTCGTAAGTTATTCCGCCCGTGGCACGAAGAGTGGAAATTTCAGTCCGGCCGTCCGCAGTTTCAAGGAGGTCGGCCACCACGCGACCGGCTGTAACCATAACACGCTGGCCGTACTTACCATCAACAATGGGAAAGTAGTCAACAACGACTCCCTGGCCTTCGGCCTCAGCAATAATTTGATTTGTCTCTAAAAGATATTTCAAGGTTTCAAAGTTTTCCACAACAGCATAGCAACGCCGGCGCAAGCTAAACCTGCCTGCAACCGCGTTTGGCTCCGAGATTTTGGAATTGTCAATTGCTATTATTCCCGGCCCGGTAGCCAAAAATGACTGCTGCTTAGCGTCGTAGTCAAACCTGCGACATTTTAGCTTAGTAAAGCCCAGCAAATCTTCTCCGGCCCACTTGGAAGTGTCGAGCTGAACCGCGCCGCCGCCTGCCGTCAAATGTTCTATAGCAGCGGCCGAAGCTGAGGGGTGTTTATCTTTATTCCTTGATAAATCCGCCGTAATATGCGGCGCCGAAAGCGCATACTTCTGGCGGCTGTTGGCGTCCTCTCGCAGCATCGTACAGACACAATCGCCCACGAAGACAGCCTGATTTGACGCCGGCAAAAACTGGGCCTTTCTCTGTGCAGTTATCGTGACCGGTACGACAGTTTCGTTAGCTTCGGGGCGAATAAGGTCACCTGTATAAAATGTAAGCTCCGATGGACCCTCGGCAACAGTATCGCCGGTAGATGCAGAATAATCAATTTTCTGAGCGATGAATGCTGTGCGGCCATTAGTCTTTTTCAATTTTGTGAGCTTTTCGGCAGCAATCCTGACTAAATCCTCGATACTGAATTGGACAGAATTTGTATCGCTTTGTGGAGAGTCCATCGGAGTAATAACAAAGCCGTTGTCACAGGTAACAACAATATCGAAAGGTATCTGCTCCGCTATAACCGGCGAGTTCGGGGAAGCCGCTGTGTTCGGTTCTAATCCTTTTTGCACACTTGAAGCGCTATCTGAGACAGGTTCAATTATTGTATCAGTGCTACAAGGGTCAGCTTTGTCGGATTGCCTCCCTGAGTCCTTGGGCCTAAAGATATCGCGAATAGAAAGTTTTTCGCCGGCAAAAATCAACTGCTCGGGACTGTCTATAACAACATTCTTACTGAATACGCACCTGTAACGTTCAGCTTCTTTTTGTGAAGTCGCTTGTGTACCCGCGATGGGCGAACTTTTGACTTTTTGAGAATGAACAGGTGCAACGATTTTGTTTGGCTCTCGCGTTTGGATCGAAGCGTTCGCATCGGCCGGCCTGCGGGCCTGCTCTGTCAGTGTCGGAAAGAAGGCAGTCTGCGAGATTTTCAAACGCACACTGTCCAGATGAAGTATTCTAAGAAGCTCAATGCGCTCCAACCGTTCATTATAGATAAACTGGAGGCCGTTTCCGAGCATACGGACGTCTGGTGAAACGTATTTTACCGGCCCAGTTGTCAAAAACTGCGATTTATCGCCGATAAAAGTAACATCATCGAGATAGAGAAAGCCTTCCTTAACGTCGCTTGAATTTTCAGGCAAAATGTGCGCAACTACGTTTCCGGTGAACCTGGCATCCTTCGGGCTTGGCCTGCCAGCCACGGTCTCAACTCGAACCTCACCTCTATCGGCATTGATGTAACACCCCAAATCGCGACGAAAAATATTCATATACGGCTTTTTAACTTCCCATTCGTTTCCCGCCTTGTGGAGAAGCTCTTCGAAGCCCAATACGCGGTCAACCTGCTTTTGCTGGTTGAGGTGTATGTATTCGGCTTTTCGGACGCTGCCAA
>Ga0209636_10004381_pt1 | contig 14382 bp, 11 predicted proteins | sample DeeMarSWOR152_54_FD_187464 | JGI IMG/M metagenome (GOLD analysis project Ga0209636, IMG submission 187464) | Marine sediment microbial communities from White Oak River estuary, North Carolina - WOR-1-52-54 (SPAdes) (version 2) | ecosystem: Environmental > Aquatic > Marine > Intertidal zone >...
AGAAAAACTATTAATCAAATTCCTGATTTGATAAAAGAGATCCATAACACAATAGCTCAAGGCAATCGCATCCTCATAACAACTCTTACTAAGAAATTAGCTGAAGAGCTTTCTGAGTTTTTAGCTGAAAAAGAAATTAAAACAAGGTATCTTCATGCTGAAATAGATACCCTTGATCGATCTGAGATTATTCGTGAGTTTAGACTAGGAGTCTTTGATGTTCTAGTTGGTATAAACCTTCTTAGAGAAGGGCTTGATATACCAGAGGTTGGTTTTATTGGTATACTTGATGCTGATAAAGAAAGTTTTTTACGCGATTACCGAAGTTTAATTCAGATTATTGGTAGAGCTGCTCGGAATATAAATTCTAAGGTTGTTTTATATGCTGATAATATCACTAAATCCATGCAAAAAGCACTAGAAGAAACAGACAGAAGACGTAATCTTCAGATTGAATATAATAAAAAATATGGTATCACTCCTACAACAATAATTAAACCAATTAAAGAAAAAATTGCTGAAATTAAAGATACAAAATATATTCCAAAGAAAGATATTCCTAAAATGATAGTTGAACTTGATTTACAAATGAGAGAAGCAGCGGATAATTTGGATTTTGAAAAAGCGATAATGTTCAGGGATAAAATAAGTAGGTTAAAGCAGAGTATAAAATAACCGTTTAACTTAATTTTCTATTATAAATATGGTTTACTTGTAAAGCTTTGTAAATTTAATATTTTCTACCGCCTTTCTTGGACAATTTATCAAATTTCAAACCAATAATTTATATCCAGCTTGTTTATATCGGTCATTCCTAAAAATTGTTATTGTATGGTGAAATTTATGGCTGAAAAAGGTTATAATGCTTTTAAAATGGCACAGCAACAATTTGATCGTATTGCTGATATGTTAAACTTAGATGAGCCTACACGTGAGCTATTAAGATACCCTATTAGAGAATATCATATTACAATCCCTGTAAGAATGGATGACTGTAAAGTTAGAATCTTTAGAGGTTTTAGAATTCAGCATAATGATGCTCTAGGACCATGTAAAGGAGGAATTCGTTTTCACCCTCAAGAAACAGCAGATACAGTTAGAGCTCTTTCTATGTGGATGACATGGAAATGTGCAGTTGCAGGAATTCCACTTGGTGGTGCAAAGGGAGGTATAATTTGCGATCCGCATGATTTATCAGAAAGAGAGCAGGAAAGACTCTGCCGTGGATGGGTAAGACAGATATCAAAAGACATTGGACCAAATAGAGATGTACCTGCTCCTGATGTTATGACTAATAATCAGCATATGTTATGGATTATGGATGAATATTCAACTATTTTCGGTAGCCAATATCCTGGTGTAATAACTGGTAAACCAGTAGGACTTGGTGGATCTCTTGGACGTACAGAAGCAACTGGATATGGTTTGGTTTATCAAGTTCGAGAGGCATGTAAAGAACTAAATATTGATATTAAAAAATCTAAAGCATCAATTGAAGGTTTTGGAAACGTTGCACAATACTCAGCGGAGTTATTTATAGATTATGGTGGAAAGGTTGTCTGTGTCTCTTGTTGGGATCAGAAGGATAATTGCGCATATAGCTTTTACAAAGAAGAGGGAATTGACCTTTCTGAGCTAAGAAAGATTACTGATCGCTTTGGGACAATAGACAATAAAAAGGCAAAAGAACTAGGTTATGATGTTCAACCTGGTAAAGATTGGCTGAAACATGAGGTAGATATTCTTATACCTGCTGCTCTTGAAAATTCAATAACAAAAGATAATGTTAAAGATATTAAAAATACAGTAAAAATTATAGCCTCTGGTGCAAACGGGCCAATCACCCCAGAGGCGGATGATTTGTTAGATAAAAGAGGAATACTAGTAATACCTGACTTTTTAGCAAATGCTGGTGGAGTCGTATGTAGTTATTTTGAACAAGTACAAAGCAATCAAAACTATTATTGGACAAAGGAAGAAGTACTTGGAAAGCTTGATAATAAAATGACGGATGCTTTTTATAAATCATGGGACCTTTCAAAACGCAAAAATGTACGATTAAGAGATGCAGCATACATGATTGCTATACAACTGGTAGCAGATGCCTGTAAACTGAGAGGATGGATATAACAAATCAATTAAAATTTAATTATGATTATAAGCGAGAAAGAACAGAAAATAAAAGAAATAATTCAACAAATTACAGGCAAAAAAATTCATACCAGTCAAAATAGTGTTACCAAAAATTTTTCATGGGATGAGGATCTAAAAATCGTCATTAAAGACAAAAACGGTAAAGAGATTTTTTGTATTAAAAAAATTGATGATTTTGAAAGCTTGTTAAAAAAAGTAGATAAAAACTTAATATTTGATTATGCAAAAAAGAACGTATTTTCTGAGTGGTTGAAAAATATCGGAGAAATAGAGATAGCCAATAAATTTTTACCTTTAGAAAATGAAATTGTTGATGTAGAAGATTTTATAAACCAACTAAAAAACCTTATTGAGGATTATAGATACTCTGTTAATCTAGCACCAATCTCTAGTTTTTCTCGTAAAACAGACGATCCTTTAGTAAAAATTACTAAAATTGGAGAGGGCGCTCTCGGCGGCAAAGCACGGGGCCTTGCTTTTATTGCAAAAATGCTTTCTGTATATATTTCTGAAGATATGTTTCCAGGTTTGAAAATTACAATACCTAGAAGCATTGTTCTATCTACTGAAATTTTTGATATTTTCATGGATCATAATAATTTATATGATTTGGATTTTAATCAATTGTCGGATCAACGTATCGCTGCAAAATTTATGGAAAAAGATATTCCTGCAATAATCATTGGAGATCTACGTGCCTTTATTAAAAATTCGAGAAAACCGCTCATTGTTCGTTCATCAGGCCTTCTTGAAGATTCGCTAATGCAGCCTTTTGCAGGTATTTATGAATCAGTTATTTTTCCAAACGATTCATGGGAAACAGATGCTCGTTTTCAAGAGATATGTAGCTCTATAAAATATGTTTATGCATCTACATATTTTGAGAAAGCAAGAACCTATATTAAAAACACACCAAAACAAATTAGCGACGAAAAAATGGCAGTCCTTATACAGGAGGTCGCTGGGATTAGACATGAAAATTATTTTTATCCAACAATTTCTGGTGTAGCAAAGTCTTATAATTATTATCCCTCAGGTTCATGTAAACCTGAAGATGGAATAGTATATCTTGCTTTAGGTCTTGGCAAATCAATTGTTGATGGTGGTAGTAGTTTTGCTTTTTGTCCTGAACGACCAAAAGCACCACTGTTTGGCACACCAAAGGAATATATGAAATATGCTCAGACAAATTATTATGCATTAAACCTAAAATCAATTTTTAGATTTGCTAATTTCAATGAAGAAATAGCTCTTGAAAAACTAGGCATTGATGATGCCAAAAAACATGGTGTTCTTGATAAAACTGTATCAACTTACATTCGTCAGGATGATCAGATTTATCCAGGTATTTACGAAAATGGCTACATTGTAGTCGATTTTGCGCCAATTATAAATTACGATTCTCCACCTTTAGTAAAATCATTAAAACTTCTTTTAAAAGTAAGTGAAATTGCGTTAGGTTACCCTGTTGAAATAGAATTTGCAGTAAACATTCCAAAAGAAGAATCAGACACTGCTGAGCTTGTAATACTTCAAATTAGAAACATGATACCACTTGAAAAAAATATCGACATAAATATTAATGAAATACCAAAAGAAAACACTCTTTTTTATAGTGAAAATGCACTTGGTAACGGAATAATTGAAAACTTAAAAGATATTATTTATATTGACCAAGAGTTATTTGATTTATCAAATTCGACTCAAGTTGTAAACCAAATAAAAAGCATAAATAATAAACTCATGGATGAAAAAAAACCATATGTGCTTGTTGGACCAGGTAGATGGGGATCTACAGATCCGTGGCTTGGTATACCTGTTATTTGGAGTGACATTGCTGGTGCAAAAGTAATAATTGAAATGCCATACAAAGAGCGCCATATAGATCCATCACAAGGATCACATTTCTTTCATGATATGATAGCGTCACAGGTAGTATATTTAATTACAAAAAAAGAAAAAGATATTGATTGGCAATGGATAAAAAAGCAAAAAATAGTTGAAGAAACTGAATTTATTAAACATATACAAACCCAAATACCACTGAAAACAATTGTAGATGGTAAAATTGGAAAAGGATTAATACTAAAACAGGAAGCAAAAGACAATAAAAATAAATAGAATTACGGAAAGATTGAAAATGAAAGAAATTAAAATTAAAGCAGACGATGTAACGTCCGATTATAAAATTGATGCATTGAAAGAACGTGTTAAAGAATTAAACTGTTTATATAGTTTGACAAGTGTTGTAAAAGACAACAATCTCTCATTTGATGAAGCATTACAAAAAATTATAACTCTTATACCACTGGCTTGGCAATACCCAGATATTACTTGTGCAAAAATAACAATCGATGGCAAAAATTATAAAACCAAAAATTACAAGCAAACAAAATGGGGTCAAATAAGTGATATTATTTCCAACAATAAAAAAGTTGGCACACTTGAAGTTTATTATGTTGAAGAAAGACCAGTATTAGATGAAGGCCCTTTTTTGATTGATGAAAGAAGGTTAATAGATGCAATAGCAGATTTAATCGGTAAATACTATGATGATAGCAAAATAAAGATAGAACTTGCAAAACAACTTAAGGAAATTGATAAGAATCAGATTACAGAGGAGTCTAAATCAACTGAAGAAAAAAAACAGGATTGGGAGGTCGTGATAGATCTTTTAATTAAAACAGATCCAAGAACTCTTTTAAGAATAACTAGGAAAATGGTTTACTATCTTTATCGATTTGAAAATGAAAAAATCACAAGATTGTTTGGGAGCATCTGTCCGATAGACAGAACAGCAGCATCAAGTCAATGGTGTGGCATAAATATGCCAAATCCTCGTCAAGATCTAGAATCTTTAAAATCCATTCAAAAACAAATATTTGAGATAGCAAAAGAAAGCATCCCTCCTGAAGAGATATCTAATATGTTTCAGGAATGGCTTAAACAGGATAAAGCAAGACCGTTGCTTCTTGCCTCTCAGAAACCAGGTATTCCTCTTGTAGAAATCACAGATGAATTAAACAGATTTTTTGATCAAGAAGATGTTGAAAAAACACTATCTGAGGAAGATAGAAAAACAATTAGAACTGCTTTTATAAGAAGATTTTTCACAGATAGATTAGATTATGTAAATGTTGCAAAAGACTACATTAAACTTTCAGATTTTATATATCTGCTTAATCATGTAGTAGGACCTGCTCAAGGATATGGTAAATTCGGTGGTAAAACAAGTGGAGTATTTTTAGCCGAGAAAATACTTAAAGAAGCGAAAGAAAAAGATGAAACTCTCAAAGATATAATTTTTCCAAGAAGTTGGTATGTTACATCTGATACAATTTTAAATTTCGTTCATTATAATGATTTAGATGAAGCATTTCATATTAAATATTTAAATCCTGATCAAATACGGCAGGAGCAACCATTTTTAGAACAAGTTTTTAAAAATGCAACATTCCCACATGAAATAGTTGAAGGATTCAGAAAAATCATACGTGATTTAGAAGGAAGGCCAATAATCGTCCGATCATCTAGTTTGTTGGAAGATAGTTTTGGTGCTGCATTTTCAGGTAAATACAAAAGCCTATTTGTGCCCAATACAGGAAGCGAGGATGAAAGACTGTATCGTCTTATGGATGCAATAGCAGAGGTATATGCTTCTACTTTTGGTCCTGACCCAATAGAATACAGAAGGGAAAGAGGTCTTCTTGATTTTAGTGAAGAAATGGCGATATTAGTTCAAGAAGTAGTAGGAACACAAATCGGTCACTATTATTTGCCAGTATATGGCGGTGTAGCATTTAGCAGAAGTGAATTTCGTTGGTCACCACGTATAAGGCGTGAGGATGGAGTAATAAGGCTTGTGCCAGGTCTAGGTACAAGAGCGGTAGATAGAGTCGGAGATGATTATCCAATACTTATATCACCTATGAGGCCAAATCTACAAGTAAATGCTCTTATAAGTGAAAAAGTACAATATTCTCCTCATTATATGGATGTAATAAATCTTGAAACAGGTGCTATTGAAACAGTAAAAGCAGCAGAATTCTTTAAAGAGCATGCAGAGCATTTCCCCGGGTTAGACAAGATAGTATCGACATATAAAGAGGATAGATTAACACCACCAAATATATTAACAGATCTTAAAGAAGAGGATCTTGTAGTAACATTTGAAAATCTTTTTAGTAAAACAGATTATCTTGAAAAAATGAAGAAAATACTTTGTTTACTTGAAGAAAAAATTGGTACACCCATCGATGTGGAATTTGCATCAGATGGTAAAAATTTCTATTTCTTACAATGCCGTCCACAAAGCCAAAGACGAGGAATAGAAAGAAAACCAATACCAAAAGATATACCCGACAATAGGAAAATATTTTCAGCAAACAAATATGTAACCACAGGTCAAATACAAAACATAGAATATATAGCCTATGTTAATCCAGATGAATATTCTAAATTAGAAAACCGCGAAGAAATGCAAAAAATTGCAGCAATCATAAACGAATTAAATCAAAAGCTACCAAAAAGAAAATTTATACTGATGGGCCCTGGTAGATGGGGTAGCCGAGGGGATATAAAACTAGGTGTTCCAGTAAAATATGGAGACATAAATAACACGGCACTTCTTGTTGAAATCGCAAGGAAAAAAGGAGAATATACGCCAGAACTAAGCTTTGGAACTCATTTCTTCCAGGATTTAGTAGAATCAGACATAAAATATTTGCCACTTTATCCTGATGAACCAGAAATAATATTCAATGAAAAAGAAATACTGGAAACAACAAATTACCTTTCAAAAATTTTGCCAAAAAATAAAAAATATCAAAATGTTGTAAAACTTATTAAAACATCTGACTTGCTGGAAGGGGGAACCTTATCTGTTATAATGGATGGAGAAACAAATGAAGCACTAGCATTTTTACATCCACCAGATCATTGGAGTTGGAGAATGAACAAAGTAGAAGAACTTGCAGAAAAACTAGATACAGAAGTATATGGCGTGGAGGCAATGTATCTAATCGGTAGCACAAAGACAGGGGAAGCAGGTCCAGCAAGCGATATAGATCTTATAGTACACTTTAAAGGAACAGATGAACAAAGAGAGATGTTGCTTTCATGGTTTAAAGAGCAAGGTAAAAAATTAGATCAAGAAAACAAAGAAAGAACAGGAATCGAAATAGGAGATCTATTAGATGTCCATTTGATAACAGATATTGATATAAGAAAAAGAACTAGTTGGGCAGCTCATATAACAAGCCCATATATGAGAGTTAAAAAAATACCACTTAAAAAAGGAGAAAAATAACAGAAATAAAGAAAAAACAAAGAAGAATTTTTTTATACTGTTTTCATTTGAATATTATATTATTATAGTTTTAACTTTAGGGGTTCAAATACCTTCCCCTGCGTTTTTTTATACCGATTTTACTTAAAATAATAAAACAGAAAGTAAGAAGATTAACTAAGAAGTTTTTATAATCTCACGAGAAGCCTTTTCTAAATCATTTGTATCAAATCTAATAACTGCCAGCTCAATCCCATCATGAGCCGCAGAAAAGGAAAAGGTTTTACCTCTCCTTTCTTTCCACTCGCCAGTTAATCTAACTGTTTCATGAACATGACCATGTAATGTTAAAAAAGGTTGCTTTTTTTCAATAAAGCGCTTTATTGCAATACTTCCCACATGCACATCAACAGGCGCATGATCAACCATTTTTCCTTCAAGGTCTGCTTTATCTAAATTAGAATTATATGGGGGTGAATGAAAAATAAATATAGTTTTTTCTAGTTGTGAATTTTTAGTAAGTTTTTCTAAATCCTGAGAAATAGTTGAATAACAAGTAATGTCTTTAGAAACCTTAGTTGTTCTGTGTCCTTCTTCTGGGGATAAGACACCTACATCTACGAAACGAGAAACATCATAGCGCTCCCAATCTTTAAGTTGAAATGGTGTTGGTGGAACAAAAGAATAACCAGTTACAAAAAAATCATTGAACTTCACAGTTTTAAAATGAATATAATCAATTATTTTTTTTTTATCAGAGTTGATAAAAAGTTTTTCAAAAATTTTTGGATCATCATTTCCCATAATTACAAAAAAACGAATGGCTTTATCAATAGTTATTCTTACTTTTTTTATAGGATTAAAAAACTCTTCCTCTAAAAATTTTTTAATATCACCTTTTATCAAAAATTGATTTGGTAGAATGTCTCCACCTATGAAAACACCATCAGGTTTTTCATGCTCTATTATTTCGAATAATTTTCTGAAATGATTTATATTTCCATGTAAATCAGATACAAATATGCATTTCAATTATATCTCACCATATTTCATTTTGCATCTAATAGCTTCGTTAATAAATAAATGTTTAGAAAAGATAGATAATAGGCATTTAACCTTTATCTCTTACGCCCGCATCGGGATTCGGTCGTTGTTTGGGACCATTTTATCATTGTTTATATCTGTTGAGACGATATTAAATCATAGGGGACGAGATTTGAACTCGGTTTTACTGGTAAAAATCTTGTAAAGGAATATGACAAGTGAATGAACTATGAGGAAAAGATATATACTAACAATATATTTGTTTGAGAAAATGGGGGAAAGATTATGAAAAAAGAGATGGTACCTGTAATAATCATATTTTGGTTATTCGCTATTGCATTGAGTGGCTGCTTTGAATCAGAAACGCAAGAGGAAGGAGGTATTGAGATATTAGGTGATGGTATGAGTCATGGAGATTCACCTCAACAAGGAATTATTGACAAAGGTGATATTGTATTTTATAGTGAGATAACTAATAAAAGCGAAATAATCACCTGGATCCAAGGGAAGTCTATTGATTATAAAAAATATGGTAATTATGGGGATGTGATATTATTTAAAGCTATGAATGACATTAATACGCAGATTGTTCATCGTGCCATATGTTGGGTAGAATACCATGAGGAATTCGGAACTTACACTATAGAGGATTATGAAATAACGAATATATCCAATATTACTATAGCAGAGCTTGGTTTAAATGTTTATGAACCAAACAATTCAGGATTTATAACTAAAGGAGATAATAATTCCATATGTGACCAAGAAAGTGGCGTTTGCAGCGAACCCGTAAAACTTGAATGGATTATTGGTAAAATTGTAAAATTAGAAGATAAATAACTTTTATAAAAGAAAAAATGAAAAATAAAACACCTATAAATATTTTATGGTTATGGCTCTTGATTCAAAATAGAATTATTATATTGTCTTTCATTATATAAATATATTAAAACGTTCCACCTTATCGGGATTCGACCGTTTATTGAATCTATTTCAAATTTACTTATTTGTAGTTATATTATATATTAACTTTTATAAAATTTAAAATTAAGTATTTAAATAATATTTTTAATGTTTAAAATAAATTTATATTTAATTATTTTTATATATTTTACGCCCGCATCGGGATTCGGTCGTTGTTTGGGACCATTTAATCATTGTTTATATCTGTTAAGACGATATTAAATTATAGGGGACGAGATTTGAATACACTTTTACTGGTAAAATATAATTAATTCGAATATCTTCACGTCATAATAGCCACTAAATGGTTTATATTCATAACGTAATTCTAATCCTGAAGTATTAGTATAATTTTCCCACATTTGAAAAATCAATGTTTCCATTCCTTTTTCGGTAGGATTATGAGTTCCAGTGATAATATAATCATCACTATTTTTGCCTGCGGAATCGAAAAATATCTTGGCGATAAGTTTATCATATCCGGTAGTCAATATGTAACTTACGTTATATTTCTGAATTATCTCCCATGTTTCATTATTTGAAATATTTGTTGATGTCAACACATTAGAAATATCTTCTAATGTTTTATTTGCATCCCATTCATGCTCCTCTCTATATCTCTGTTTTCCTGTTTCATCAAGTTGAAAAAATTCAGCTATTGTGTCCTTAAGTGCCAATGAAGGAAATACGGCAATAGCATTTCGCTCGGCGTAACCCTCAATCATATGCCCATAATCCCACCAACATAAAACAGTAATGTTTTCAGTAGTGTTAGATTTAATCCAGTTGAGAGCATCTCGCATATACGGTAGATATGCACCGGTGTATTCCTTTCCATCTTTTGTATATTTTATTCCAGTAAAATTATGCCATGATCCGTCATAATACTTTTCTTTATAAAGGATGCTTGCGTTATATGTCCCTCCGGTGGGTTCTTCACTAATAAGTCGTGTATCTCCCTCTTTCGGAAGGTTCTCGTTTTCTTCAACACATCCAGTAAATATTGCAAAACAAAACATAATTGCAAGCAGGATTAACAACATTTTTTTCATTTATACTCCTTCAAACTTATTTTAATTCATATTTTATCATCTTCTAATGAAATAAACTGGAATACACTGACGACTCCAGGTAGTTCCGGCTACATGCATCCATTTGCAAAGGCTTATTTTTTCATTTGAATAAATGTTATATTTAAAATATGCATTACTTGCCCTTCTTTTTAAAACTAACACATTGTGATATCTATCCTCAGAAGTAAATCTAATCTCTTTTATTGTCTGTAGCTCCCAAGTACCATTTTCACTAATCCATTTATTATAGTCTTCTGACCACCTTACGCGGTTATGTGTTCCATCGCTATACAGATTTAATCGTGTGGCATTAAGTAAAGGTTCATTAATCTCAGGATCTTCACCAATACAAATCCATGACCCCGTTAAAATTTTTCTATCAGCACTATAAGGATCAAAAGGATTAAAATATACAATAGCAAAAACAATGATTACTAGAACAATAAATCCTAATACTATGAATTTTCTCTTCATTTTTTCCTTCATCAAAACTACTTTTTTACAACTCCTATATATTGATTACTTGTGAATATTTGTTAGGACCCATCACTTCAAATTATTTTAGCTTTTTTGTTGAGCAGGTTTGTTTGGACTGAAGGGCATGTACCTACCATCCCGAAAATTACTTTTTTTGTTTCAGTGAATACCAAATTATAGCTACGCTAATTACTATTAGGATTATACCAGACATCGGTCCTAGGAACGGTCGTCCTTCGACAATATAAAATCCAACCAGAATCGTCAAGAAAAAGAATCCTACAGCTGAACCGATGGCCCGCACCCTTGACCACCCTAAGATTCTTGCGCCAAGATACACTGCTGGAAGACCACAGTATGAAATGAAAGTGACAATGGACTGTCCAATGCTACGAGGTTGTGGCCAGGTAATTATCGCGATAACAGGTATAGCTAACAAGAAGAACATTAGATAGTCCTTCCAACTAATTGATGATATTGGTTTTGCCTCAGAGCCTTCCTTGATTTCGTCCTCTTTAATCACCATAATAAAGAACATAATTAATCATATCTTTCCATAAACTCACTTTTTATAACCCTTAGGGATTGATTACTTGCGAATATTCGTTAGGGCCCATCACTCAAACTTATTTTTATTTTTTTGTTGAGCAGGGTGTATGCCCAAACTGAAGGGGTCAAACCTAATATCTCTACGTTGTGATAATAAGTCTATTGTTTTGTAATTACTGCAAAAATTTACATAATTAAGACCGTGAGCGTCTCATCTCTTCTACATTATTAGCAAATCTATGTACTTTTCCACTACCCCAGCGAGTTAGATCAATTCGCCATTTCTTAAGTTCTCTATCATTAATATCAGGACTCCTTATCTGATAGTAACCATAACGGGAAATAATCGCAATTACGATAAATACCACACCAAATAAAATAAATAATAGCGCGATTGGAGGTGGGATCTTCCCGGTTGAGAGGCCATATGGGCCTGTAGGATCACCAACACCTAAGATAGCAACCACAATAAGAAGTATCCCACATACACCAAGAATACCACGAAGAATATGCCAGCTCACGCCATATTTTTCAAAGGTTATAGACATTTTATTGTATTCCAAAACATCTAAATATGTTTTGCTTCTAAACCTAAGTAGGCGTTTATCAGTTGCGCAATAATCTATAAGGTTCATTCTTCTACCAACAGTAATTCTTGAAATAACCTTCTCTCCCTTTAACAATTGCTCATTTATCCATTTCGGGATCCCGATGTTATTCATGTTATATCATCTCCATTTGAGGGATGTATATAATAACTTATTGAGTTTTAGACCTCTTAATCCTTATAAAATGTATAACAGCAAAAATTGCGATAAAAATTATGATAATTATTACTATCAGTGGGATAAACTCATTCATATTTAAAGAAAATTCATCACTTTTTTTAGATTTAGGATAAGTATAGGCAGATGCTGATTGAGAAATTAAAATCAAAGATAGCGTTATTGTTATTAGGATTATCTTGTTTCGACTATCTTTTTTCATATTTTTCCTCCTCCAAGACTATCATAAATGATTATTTACCTTTAATAAGTTTGTTCCACATTCCCAGCAGAAATTACTTTTATCTTGTAATTTGACTCCACACATTGGACAATAACCAATTTTTTCATGAGTATTTGTCATTAATGATGAATTCACTGAAGAATATTTCCAAGATTCATATCTAGCATATGATTCAGCGGGCATCACACCTTTAAAATTATGTCGACCAATAGATATAGAGACTGGTAATTGTTTCAATGATCTATTTTTTCCATTGTCAACAAAAGAAACATCATTTTTATTGGCAAAAATAACAGTGCTTTTGTCCTGAGTAACAAAAAGACCAATATCACCCATAAGTTTACTCCTCCATATTTCTGGTGTAAAAACCGCTGAAACATTGAATATTAACACGTCTGGCTCAACCTTTGGATTTGCTTTAATTGTTGAATTCACTAATTTTTTTACTTCTTTTAGTAAATCATCTGTAGGCTTATGAATATCTCTTTTATTGTATTTAATAAATCTTAATAAACTTTTCACACCCAAGTAAATCTGTAGACATCCTAATAAAAAGAAAATACTTATCCCTGAGTAACCTCCAGAGGAATATAAGTTCATTATACTTATTATGATATTCCAAAAACCAATAGAACAAAGTGCAGTTCCTTCTAAAATAAATCCTCCTAAACTTGGTGAAGCAATAACATAAAATCCTTCAACTATCAAAAAAATTCCAAGGAACAGCAAAACAATATTAATTGGATCAATGTCTATGCTATTATATCCCATAAATATAGCTAATATGCCGAAAAAAATACTTCCAATTGCACCTCCTCGGATACCACGGATTGTTAAATAATCACCAGCGTTTTGAAGTTCTTTTACATATTCTTTGTTTCCAACCATCTTTTCATTCATTTAATCACCTTTAACATCAAGGATGTGTACATTCTCTTGTTTATATATGAAATTTGGAGCAAAATTTTGTAAAAATAATTAATACTTTTAAGGATATATAATTATAGGAGAAATATGTAGCATAAGCCTCTTATTTATATTAGAATTTCCTATATATTATAAAACTTGTTTAATATTTACATAGAACTATTATTATTTCCTATTGGATGATAACATTTTATTTTCCCTTTTTTTTCCACTCTTATTTTGCCTTTTTCTTCAAGTTTTAATAAATTATAACTGATATTCTGTTGTTTCAAATCAAGTTTTTTAACGAGTTCAGCTTGAGTAATAGTCGGTTTCTTAATGATTAAATCAAGTATAGATTTTTGCAAATCAGTCAACCTAATGAATTCCTCTGGAGGAATTCTTGGACTCTTTGCTAAATAGAAGAATACATGAAAACCTTTTCTTTTCACTTTTATTAAATCAAGTTGTATCATCATATGAGCGTGCCAATTGATTTCACCATCACTAAGATTACAGGTTTTTTTAATTTCAGTATAAACAACTGGTTGATTTACCGAGATATGATTATACATGCAGAGTCTTTTTTGATTATCAAGTACATCCTCTTTGACTGTACGAAGATAAAGAGGACCAAGAAGTGCTAAAAACGATAGGAACTTATATTTCCCCCATTCAGTTCCTAAAAAACCTATTAAAAATCCAATCCCTGCTGCTGCACTGGTAACTATTACAATTTCAGTAACGGGGAGTTCTTCTTTTTTATCATTAGGTTCTTGTAATTCTTTTTTTATTAACTTAATACCCTGAAAATAAACATTATAATTACCAGTGGTTGTTCCAAAATGATCACCTGCAAGAACAGTATAGGTTCCAGAGTTTGTAATAGTGTATTCAAATTCAGCTGTATGTGAGGTCGTA
>Ga0209636_10004382_pt1 | contig 14375 bp, 12 predicted proteins | sample DeeMarSWOR152_54_FD_187464 | JGI IMG/M metagenome (GOLD analysis project Ga0209636, IMG submission 187464) | Marine sediment microbial communities from White Oak River estuary, North Carolina - WOR-1-52-54 (SPAdes) (version 2) | ecosystem: Environmental > Aquatic > Marine > Intertidal zone >...
TGCCCCGGCGCTGCCGGACATGCCGCCAAAACCCATGCTGGCGAGCACGGCGATCTGAGGCATATTCACTTTCTGACGGCCCATCAAACGGTAAATGGAGCGGAGGATGTAGTCGAGGCCTCCGAAACCCTGAACGAAGCCGGCAAAGAAGGCAAAAATAGCGATCCAGGTGGCCCCAATCTGAGTAAGCACGCCAAAGATACCACTGATCTCAGCGCACACTATCTCCATAAAGCGGCTAAAGGCGATGGGTGGGTGATAGAGAAAGCCTGGCAGCCACTGGCCAAACAGCCCGTAGGCTATGAAGCTCAGGGTTACTATCGGGATTGTAGGACCAGAGGTTTTCCAGGTGAAATAGATGACCAGGCAGACAAAGACGACGGAGACCAGGACGTCCATACTATTGATGGCTCCTGCTCGCTCATAGGTGAGCGACGGATACTCTGTCCAGAAATAGATCCCCCCAGCGAGTGCCAGGAGAAAGAACACACCTGCCAGTATCCGCTCGGCCCTGCCCCTGAAACCCGCAGCAGCATCTTTCCTCACACCCATGATGGCTGCCATCATGAGGGTCAACGTCAGGAAAACGATACCGTAACGCTGCCTGGTCTCCCACATGACCACTGCATAATGGATGAGCATCCAGACATAGACAAAAGAAAGGGTCGAAAACAACCCATCAAGGGAAAAGATCGGCCTCAGTTTGTTGGTCATTGAGCTTACCTCATTACAGCGTGCCTTTGATCCCCATCTCTTAAGAGGGCTCACCCCTCAACACGTCAACTATCCAATCTGAGTTGGTAAAACAGGGGTGAGCCCTTTCCCTTGGATCGGGCTCACCCCTGCCAGGCTACTTCACGCCGGGATCTAATGTGCCCACAATCCAGTGGTCTTTCCACAAACCCTTTTCCTTAAGATACTTGGCCACGCCCGGGTGAACCGGGATATCCTTGGCCTCTTCGATACTAACAACCTGCTGGCCCAGGGGATCTTCCGCATAGAGTTTCAGGTGTGCATTGACCGGCGCAAGCTCGTCCTTGGCATGGTCGATCCAGACCTTGTAGATCTGATATATGACATCGGTCGACAAATGGGGGCCCGGGTGGAAACCGTAATTCACTGTCCAGCCCCATACCACAGGATTAAGGGCCTGGTTTGCCGGCCGCATCCATTTGTTTGAGAGTTCGCGGCAGGTGATGCCGCGAATGCCCTTGAGAAACTTCTTCTCCTCGGGCGTAGGCATCAGTACCTTGATTTTGAGCCGGGCATCGAGCTCGCGTCCCCAGGGCGGTGCCAGCTGCTTGCTATTGGAATACCCTCCAATGGCATCGATGGTGCCCATCTGGAGGGCATCGGGGCACTCCCGAATGCCTACCTGCCGTTCCTTAATCTTGTCCCAAATCCCCATCTTGGTGAAGACGTACCGGTAGATGTCATAGATACCGCTGCCCGCTACAAACGGGAAGAATTTCTTGCCAACCAAGTCATGCAGTGAGTTGATATCCTCGCGGTCTGCCTTGACAAATATAAGATAGTCCGCTGTTGTCCAGTACCAACCCTGCAGGGGCCTTCGCTTGATGGGTGCCTTGGCAAAGGGTCCTGTGTCGTTGTAAGCATCTCTAAGCGTCCAGGTATTGGCGTAGGCAAAATCCACGCCCTTCTTGGCGAAGATCTTGACCGAGGCCGTACTCCCCGGGGTGGGCACTGCTTCAACAGAAACACCTTTCACATGCTTCTTGATGCAGGCGGTCACGCCTACACCGGAGGCATAGCCGATGCTGCCTTCCTTGCTGGTGCCCAGCCTGAGGATCTTCTGTTCAGCCTGAGCTGAACAAACAAAAGGCCCAACGGACAAGGCTGTCGTAACTCCGACGAAGGCAACGAGTGCCACCAGACCTGCCAATCGATTGGTATTAGAATTTCTCATGGTTTCCTCCTTTCTGTTTGTGCATTGCTCATAGTTGATTTTGGGTATCCCAGATACCTCCATGGACCTCTTTTCCTACCACCTCCTTTCTTGATCAGATGAGTCAACCGCTCCTGCCATTACTGGCTCAAAATATCGTCAGGGACGATACCTTTGAGATGAGGAAACTGGTCGTTCATGTGGGGGATCTGCATGGCCTCCATAAATTGTTGCTGAAAATCCTTTTCCACCGTCAGTTCAATATATTCCACGTTCCGTGAGACCCAGTTTGCCTCCTGTCTCTTTTCCCGGTTGAGGAGTGCTGCCCTGGCACCATCCCCGGCAGCGTTCCCTACAGAGACGATCTTATCGATTTCACAGTCGGGAAAAAGCCCCATGATCAAGGCCTTTTCACGATCCACATGGGTGCCAAAGGCACCAGCTATTTTCACCTTGTCCACTTTATCTATACCCATTCGCCTCATCATCAGCTTGCACCCGCAATAGAGGGCGCCCTTGGCCAGTTGGATCTGACGGACATCCTTCTGGGTGATCGCTATGTCCTTACCGATACTGGTCTCTTCTGCCCAGGCAATGACAAACTCCGGCTGGTTATTGTCGGAATTGATCCTGTAGCGCTTGGATTTTTGGTTTGGGTTGAATCTCCCACTTTTCAGAATCACCCCGGAGCGGTAGAGTTCTGCCAATACGTCCAGGATTCCGGAGCCACAGATGCCCTTGGTCTGCATTTCCTCCGGTTTCGAGTAGGTCTTCCAGGCGTCCCGCCCGATCACCTTATAGTCCACCTCATGGGTCTCGGTGTCGATGTTTATGCGCTCAATGGCCCCGGGTGCAGCCCGCATCCCAAACGTAAGCTGTGCCCCTTCAAAGGCCGGACCGGTGGCACAGGATGAGGACATGAGCTTGGCCTTGTTTCCAAGGACAAGTTCACCGTTAGTTCCAATATCGATGATGAGCTGAATCTCGTGTTTTTTGTAGGGCTCCTCTGCAATGAGAACCCCTACGTTATCGGCACCAACGAATCCCGCCTCATTCGGCAAAACGTGCACATAGGCCGATTCGTTTATCTGGATGCCCAGGTCCCGGGCCTTGATATCCATGCTCTTGTGGATCACCGGCGGGAACGGGGCAACTCCGACGTATTCCGGGTTGAGCTTCAACAAGATATGGTGCATGGCCGTGTTGCCCACAATGGTCATGTCTATGATGTCGGTATGGTCAAGGCAGGGATAAGCTCTGCCTTCCTCGATCTGGGCGGGTTTCTCCTTGTTGGCGGCCTTCTTTTTCTTTGGTGGGTGAGTGGCCTCACAGGCCTGGGCAACCAGGCTGTTCAGTCCGCCAATGATATCGTCGCTCATTTTCTCAAGCCCATCACTATGCATCATGTGATAGGTGATGCGGCTCATTACATCTTCACCATACTTGCACTGGGGGTTCATCATGGAGACGGTGTCAATAACCTCCATGGTAGCCAGGTTGCAAAGATAGGCGGCAACAGTGGTCGTTCCCACGTCAATAGCCAGGCCATAGTAGCCCTCTACCGTGCCCGGCAGAACCCGGATTATCTCTCTATTCATCCAGACGGCCACCGTTACCTTCCACGATCCCTCCCTGAGCTGGCTCGGCAGCTGTTTTAAGAGCACATAGTCGATATCCAGATCCTTGAGCCCATATCTTTTGTTGAGCTCCTCCAGGATACGCTCCAGATCGGCGGTGGGACTCTCAAAGGTTGGCTCCGATACCTCCACATAGTAATATCTGACCGCTGGATTCCATTCGATATGGATATCCCGGGCCGCCTTGCTCACTACCTGCTTGCCAGCCCTGGATTCCTCGGGCACAAAGATCAGGAGGTCTCCTTCAACCTTTGCACAGCAACCCAGACGGTAACCAGCCTCCCTCTGCTCGGCATTGATGAATTTCTCCTCCTCTTTCTGCCATTCACCCGCATGCTTTTCGGTGGAGGTGATGCCATACTTCTCAAAGAATCCCTCCTCAATGCGTACCTTGCACTTACCGCACACCCTCTTTTCGCCGCACAGGGTTTCGATATCCACCCCAATCTGTCTCGAGGCCTCAATAATGCTCAGACCTCTCCTGACTTCCCCTCTCCGTCCGGAGGGCTGAAAAATGACCGTTGCCTTGTCTCCCTGTACCATTAAACAGGCTCCCCTGTCGATTTTCCATCGATAATGTTCGATTGACTGCTTTTGAACGTCACTACGCAATAATCAATTGTCAATAGACAGTTGTCAATATTACTTTTGCATCTCCCGCAATCGGCTAATCATCTTGATGGCCTCCTGGACGGCATTTCCCGCTGACTCTGCATAGCCATCCGCCCCAAACAGGTCCGTGACATCCTTGGTTACCGGTGCCCCGCCCAGCATGATGGCAACGTTGGGATTCTTCTCCTTGATCATCTGCACCACCTTTTTCATGCCCATCATGGTGGTGGTCATCATGGCGGAGAGGGCGACAATCTCGGAGTCGGTGCGCATCTGCTCCTCTGCGAACTTCTCGAGGGGGACATCCCGGCCCAGATCGTGGACGGTGAACCCTGCTACCTCGAACATCATCTTGATGAGGTTTTTCCCAATGTCATGCACGTCGCCCTGGACCGTTCCGATGACCACCTGGCCCTTCAGCCTCTGGTCCAGGTCTTCCATCTTGATGTGGGGCCTCAAGATGTCAAGGCCGCCGTAGAGGGCGTCTGCACACATGAGGAGCTCAGGCACAAAGTATTCGTGCTTATCGTAGAGGTCGCCCACGATCTCCATGCCTGCGGCAAGACCATTCATGACCGCATCATAGGCGTTAAGGCCCTCGTCTAACACCTTCTGGGCCGTCTCCTTCACCTTTTCCTCTTCAAAATTCACCACGCCGTCGCTGAGCGCCTTGAGTAACTCCTCCCTCAATTCTTTCTTACCCATATCTTGCCTCCTTTCGGCCGCTCCTTCCAGACTAGATTCTTCCCACTGCGGGTGAGGGAGAGCGACCTAGTTCTTTGATAGCACTATTGATTGCCTTTAGGTTTTCGGATTTGATCTCGGGCCAGATATCGCATCCCGGCCACACCGCGTCTACACCTGATTCAATACATCGTCTGACGGCCTGCTCTATCTCCTCGAATGAGGCCTGGCCTGGCAGGTTGAAGCCATCATAGTCCCCGAGGAGGAGGACTTCACTGCCGATCTTGCTCCGGGTTTCAGAGAGTGTGTTCTTATGATCCACACTGATGGCCTCGGCGCCACAATCGTTCATGAGCTCGATGATAAGATCCGTTGAGCCGCAGATGTGGAGGATTTTTGGTGAATCCCAGGATTCAAAGATCTTCCTCAGCCTGGGCTGGACGATTAGCTCGAACATCCTTGGGCTCAGAATATCGGCCCCGGTTCCCATCTCCCTCAGGTTCACATAATCAGCCCCTATCTCCCGGTAGTGCCGGCCCAGGTCAATGATCAGGTCTACGAGTTTGTCCAGAAGGGCCTCCACCTTAGTCCTCGCCTTTATGGCCATCTTCATGAGGATATCCAGCTCCACCAGTTGGCCAGCGAGGGTAAATGGCCCCAGGATCCAGGTCCCAATAGCATGTGTCCCTCCGATCTTCTCCTTGAGCAGGCTAATGGCCTGAGAGACAAGCGGCATTCTTCCCCTCTGCGGATAATCACTGGGAATCCGCACCTCTTCGGGTGTGCCCCATTTCTCGGGGATGGTTGGAAAGAGGATTTCCTCCGCTTCCTCATAGATGCTCACCCCCAGGCCCAATGCCTCGGGTATAGTACACATATCATAGGGCACGACAGCCGAGTCAAAGTCAAACATCTCCATGGACCTTATGGCAGAGTTGGCCATGTTCTCTGCCGTGAGGTGAACCCGGGGAAAACGGATACCAAGGGTCTCAATGGCCGGAAGGGTAACCATTCCCTGACCACTGAAACAGGGCATGGTATCTACCGGTTCCCTTGCAAGTAGCCTCAGAACTCTGTCTCTTGACGTCATTACAGCCATAGTCTGCTCCTTAATCTTTCCTAGCAAGTTATAGAAACTTTAATTTTCGTAACATTTTAGCCCTTTGGAATTAGTTGGTGAATGAGCATGGAGCAAAAAAAGACATCTCCATGCTCAAGGGATAGTTTCTTTCATGTATAACCCTGAAGCAAAGTATCCGGGTCATTTGCTAAAATGTTACGAATCTTCTTATTCCTTAGCCTATCCGTCTGCTGAACTTACAGCCGATTGTAGAGAAGGTTGCGGCTGTAGGGCAGCGGTTGGGCATACGGCCACACAGTCTCCACAGGAGGCACACCTTTCCTTTATCAAGGGGATATTGGAGGAAAGGGTTAACCTTGTTTCATATCCCCGATAGGCAAAGTCTATCAATGCTTCTCCATTCCTCTTACTGCACACCCAGACGCACTTCCCGCAAATGATACATCGGTTGGGGTCATAGATAATGAACGGATTAGTGGTGTCCAAGGGGAGTAAGTCGGTGGGTAATCCCCGAAAATCCTCAGGCTTCTTGAGCTTGACCTTCAGTATGCGGGCGAGCCTCTGGAGCTCACAGTTCTTGTTCTTCCAGCATGAACGGCACTCAAGGTTATGGTAGGCGATGAACAATTGAAAGGCAGTGCGCCGAAGCCTGTTAACCTGCGGTGTTTGGGTATGTACCACCATGGCATTCTCTACAGGTTGCGTGCAGGCCGTTACCAAACCTCTCCCTTCAACCTCCACATAGCAGAGCCGGCACCCTCCAAAGGGAAGATCAGCATCGGGGAGGTAACAAAGGTTGGGGATGTAAATCCCGGCATCCATTGCGGCCTTTAAGATCTTCGTCCCCTGTTCAGCCCTAACCCTCGTACCGTCAATCGTCAACTCAGTCAAGTCCATTATTCTTCATCCTTACTCGGTATGTCACTACTCGGTACCTGGCTGACTGGTGAGAGCTTGACTACCGCATCATACTCGGGAGGGCAGACCTCCAAACAGTTCCCACATTTGATGCATTTTGTTTGGTCTACGACCTTATAACGCTTTGGGTGCTCCACAATGGCCTCGGAAGGACAGCTGAGCACACAATGTTCGCAGCCTCTGTAGCATTTTTCAGGAATAATATAGTAGGCTATAAGGTCGCGGCATACGAGCGCTGGACAGCGCCTCTCCTGGATATGGGCTCCATACTCCTCCCGAAAATACCGGATGGTAGTAAGCACAGGGTTCGGCGCTGACCTGCCCAGGCCACACAGTGATCCTGCCACGATATCCTGCCCCAGGCTGATGAGCTGTTCCATATCGTCAGGTTTACCCTGGCCACTTACGATGTCCTCAAGGATGCTCAGCATCTGCTTGGTTCCCAGACGACACATTACGCACTTACCACAGGATTCCTTCTGGGTGAAGTCAAGGAAAAAACGGGCAGCATCAACCATGCAGTTCTCCTCATCCATGACGATCATGCCACCGGAACCCATCATCGCTCCCGCTTCGGTAAGGGAGTCAAAGTCAATGGGGGTGTTGAGATATGCTTCCGGCAAGCACCCCCCTGAAGGCCCGCCTATCTGTACCCCTTTAAACCGCTTACCGTCTTTTACCCCCCCTCCGATGTCATATACAACTGTCTCAAGGGTTGTACCCATGGGCACCTCCACGAGCCCCACGTTCTCCACCTTGCCCGCCAGGGCAAAAACGGCTGTTCCCTTACTGCCAGGGCTGCCAATGCCTGAGAAATACTCAGCGCCCCGTTCGATGATCACCGGGATGCAGGCAAAGGTCTTTACATTGTTGAGCTGGGTGGGTTTGTGCCAAAGCCCTGCCTCTACGGACCGAGGCGGTCTCACCCGGGGAAATCCCCTTCTTCCTTCTAAGGAATACATGAGGGCAGTGGACTCACCGCAGATGAAGGCCCCTGCACCTTGAAATACCTCGATATGAAAGGTGAGTCCCCTCCCCAGGATATCTTCACCCAGGAGTCCACGTTTTTCTGCCTGCTCAATAGCGGTCTTGAGCCGTTCCACCGCAAGGGGGTATTCCATCCGGGTATAGATGTATCCCTGGTAAGAATTGAGTACATAGCCGGTGATGATCATTCCCTCCAGAACCGCCTGAGGATCACTCTCCAGGACAACTCGATCCATAAAGGCGCCTGGATCTCCCTCATCAGCGTTACAGATCACATACTTGGGTGTCTCCCGGGCCTTCAGGCAAGACTCGAGTTTTCTCCCGGTGGGAAAGCCAGCCCCGCCTCTTCCCCTCAGCCCTGATTGCTTGATCTCCTCGACGATCTCATCTGGGGCCATGTCCAGGGCCTTGGCAAGGGCACTATAGCCACCCAAGGCAAGGTAGTGATTTATGTTTTCGGGATCGATGAAGCCACAGTTCCTGAGAAGTAACCTCATTTCATGCTCACACCTGGGCAATTCGGGGATATAGGGAGGGGTGCCATTGCCTCCCTCAAGGGTCCCCAGGGCGAATTCCATGCAGGGGTCATCCTCCAGGAGAAACCCTTCAACGAGACGAGGAACCATCTCCGGGGTAACGTTCTGATAACAGATACGGGGATAATCAGGCTTACTGATAATGACCAAGGGCTCGTAATTGCAGAACCCGACTGAACCCGTTTGGATAATCTTGGCCTCCAGGGGTAATCGTGCAAGCTCCTTCTCAAAGGCCTCAACAACCTCCAGGGCACCTGAAGCCCTATCACTGGTTGCCGTGCCAATTCGGATGACAGGGATCTGGCCCTGCTCTATGGACTCCCATTCCGCCGTTGCCCGTGTCTTGATTTCCTCAAATGTCATCATGGACTCGTATTCTCACCGCAAAGACGCAAAGAGCGCTGAGTTTCATTCATTTTTTGCTTTCCGCTGACCCCAGTTAAATAGGCTATCGCATTTAACGGGGCAAGGACGGCGGAAAGCAAAAAGAACCAGCCTCCTCAGGCGGAGCAGTTCTTTAATTCGTTTACAACTCAGACCATGGCATCCTATATCACGGTCGCATGAAAATTCAAAAGGAATCCCAAGTTAGCCCCTGTTAATTTGGCGCAGGTCAGGCACTGACCCTTTTGAATCGGCTTAATCTCTTCGCATGATTTCAATCTGAGTAAGACCGTGTTTTCAACTGAAAAAAGGTCGGGAAGCTTTTCTCTTGGCGGCGTCTCACCGGCAAGAGAAAAAGGTCTCATCTCTGCGCCCTCTGCGTCTCTGCGGTAAACGTTTGCTCGGAGACAACCCCTCAATTCCTTAGCCCCCAACTTGTTCCTTGATGTCTATCTTGAGGTTGACCAGTGCCTCGTCCACCTTGGTGGGGGTCATTTTGGGGTAGATCTTCTCACCGATCACCATCACGGGGGCCAAACCACAACAGCCGATGCAGGCGACTCGGTCCAGGCTTAGTTCTCCATCCTCTGTAATTCCTCCCACTTCAACATCCAGCGACCTTTCCAAGGCCTCCAGGACCAGCCTGCCTCCCACCATGTGACAGGCAGTTCCCATACACATCTGGATAGGATGTCTTCCAAGGGGAGTGAACCGAAAATAGTTGTAGAAGGAGGCCACTCCATAGACCTGGACATCGGTCATTCCCAGATAGGAGCCTACCTCAAGGATTGCCTCCCTGGGGAGATAGCCAAGCGCATCCTGCACCCTCTGGAGAATGGGAATCAAGCGGCTTCTGTCTCTCTCGCAGAGGGCCAATACTTTAGTTAGTCTTTCCTTTCCTGTCTCTTTCTCCACTCCTGCCTGCACTCCCACTACTCCTTCCACTCCTCTGACAGGAATTTCGGAATATCACTTGCCTCGAGGGGACCAAATATGATCTGCCAATCAGGAAGTTCTTCCTCGAGCTCGTGTTTGAGTTTCTTGGCCACGCCGGGAATGATAAGCTTTCTGTGTTTTACCTTGTCGCTGACATGGTATTTCCTAAAGAATTCAGCGATAGCCTCCCCGTTGAATTTGCCGGACGTCCACGCAGCCATAACCCCTATCCCCCCCGTGTCTTTTATGCAGAGGTATGCCGGGATGTTGGTCTCTTCTATAGCGCCGGAGACAATAAAAAAATCCAGTGCATAGTTTGTGGTAATAAGGATGGGGGAATATTCACCGGGATTGCTTATCTCGTAGACCTTTTCTTCCACTGTCATCGGTCTTCGAGGATCGCTGTAGATATTGAACCTGTGTACCAGGAGCGGAAAGAGGAAGTTCTTATCCACCTGAGAAATCACGACAATACCCGCATACTTGGTGATAAGTACAGCCGCTGCTAAGGCCTCCTTAAATCTATCCTGGTACATGAAGCAAGGAAAGCTCATGGTCGGGTATCCGAGGGGTCTAAATCCCTTGTTCAAGGCGGCCCTCCTTATGAGGGTTTGGTCTCTAATGGCATCCCTTATATTATTTGACCCTGGATCCAAGACAATTTCCTCGACTCCGGCATCTTTTAAGCTCGATGTGAGGGAAACGATTTCTTCCATGCTCTCCCCCGTAACCCCTGCCGGAGTGCCAAGCTCCTTGAGCTTAGGGATGGCCAACTCGATATTCTCTTTATTTATGGGGTAGACAAGGGGGTTTCTGTCAGCACAGAGGCGGGCGGCGGAGAACAGGACATCTGTATCTCTGGAGACCAGAATAAGCGCAAAATCAGTGGTTTCATAGGCCTTCTCAACTAAGGCCTCGAATCGAGCCTGCTCGCCTGATTCAAAGGACAGGGCCAAGAGGTTTATCTTGAGCTCTTGTCCAATCCTTTCAAAATGAAGCCCTTTAATACCCTTAATCCTCTCCTCAATGTCCGATGCACTTTCCCTGTCAGAGATCAGGATAGCAATGCCAGCCTCGTGAAAGAAGGTCTTCTCGTGCCTGAACATGACCTCCTCTTCACCGATGGCCACGGCATTGTTGCCGGTACCTATGGTCACAAGCTTGATGGGGGGTGCCATTGCAGCCTCCAGCTCTGCCTTGACCTCCGGAGGGAGATAGGGGCAATCCTCAAGTTTGGCGCCCCCCGTGGCCAACTTCATGGCAAAGGCAAAGCAGGTGGGATAACCGCATTCCTTGCAGTTTGTTTTGGGCAGCTTCTTCAGTAGTTCCGCTCCCTTGAGAGCCATAACAGGCCTCCTCTAAATTTCTAGGAAATAATTTTATAGGGCACAGATCAACGCAGATTATTAGTACTTCTCAATAAGTTGGGGTACATTTCACGGCAAAGTAATTCTGGCCACATATTGTAAATTGTAGGGGTTCGATTTATCGAACCCTTCCATATCGGGCTTGATAAATCAAGCCCCTACAAAACCCCGACTTATTGAAAAGTTACTATTATTAGGATTAACATATTGAAATTAAATACTATCTGCGTGTATCAGTGAGAATCTGCGTCCCATTTATTCTGAAATCATCTCTCTAATCAACCTGAGTGCCTCCGGGTGTCTCAGGATGAGGAGATCTGCGCCGGCCACAAGGAACGTGAGGCCGGTTATCGCCTCCCAGAGTATGCCTTGTTCCTTGCTCTCCTTTGCCTCTTTGGTTCTCCAGCAATCTCCTCCAAAATCGGCAAGGATGGGCATTTGCATCATGGTGTCTTTATCGGTAAGGGCAAACTGTTTGATGCTTTCGATGATAGAAAATGTATATTCGAGTCCATAACCCAGGGCAGAGGCCGTTGTGTCAATAACAATCCTCTCCGGAGGGAAAGACTTGCACAGGGCGATGTTCAGTTCCTTTGTCAGATTGGCATCCATGGAGGCCTGGGCCACTATGGCATGACCGTATTCCAATGCAGCCTTAGCGATCTCCCCGTAGTTGCCCTTCAGTACCGGACCTAGAAGTAAGTTCCTTCCGGCGCACACTTGGGCTACCTGCGCTAGAACCTGTGAGTCCTTTTCTTCGGCTCCCGTCCCCCATACAATAAGGGGAACATCGACGGAGTCAGCCACTTTCTTCGTGATCTCTGCCGCTTCCTGGGGAGATGCATCCCTGCCCAAGGGATCGGTACTCACGAGTCGAAGGCAGAGAATCTCTGACCCAAATACCTCGACGCATTTCTTTGCCCAGGCTGCCGGGTCGAATGCCACATCCTCAAACGGCTCCAATACCCATTGGGCCCAATTTTGCGGTTGAGTGTCCCGGATCTCCAACGCGAGTCCCGGAGGATTGGGAAGGGACCCTTCAAAAGAATGGAAGGGAAGGGTATTCTCTCCCCCTATCTTTATGGCCCTTTGTCCTTTCCCCAAGACGGCTTCCCTAATGTTCGCGGAATATCTCTCTAAGGGCGGCTCATACCTTATCACGGGTGCCTCCTTCTAAACCTCTAACCAGGAATGGGAATACAGGGTCTTTCCCATAAGGACTTGCGTTGTCTTCACATACTCCAGTTCCTTCTGGGTAAGGGAAGGGATATCCATGTCATCTTCATCCATGGCTCGATAAATAAGATTGACAATCTCCGGCAGCTCTCCCCCATTAATACGGGTGAGTTCCTTATCGAATCCGCTGACAATCGCCGAATGCTGGCCATACCTTCCTATCATCACGAGGAAGGTATGATTGAGCAGCCCTCTCAGTTCCTTGGGAGCCCCGTATGATAGATTGGACAGGCCACATACCGATTTAGCCCCCGGCGCCAGATCCGGGATCATCTGTATGAATTCCAGGTATGCTGCTACCTGGCGTTGATCCACACCTACCGGAAGGAGGACGGGGTCGATCCAGATATCCTCATTGGGAATTCCCTGTTCGTTTGCAAAGGCCAATGAGTCCAGAATGCTGGATGCCCTTTCCTCTGCATCAGCGGGCAATCCTGCATCATTTATGACAGAGAGCACCACGCCGGCCGAGTATTTCGGGGCCAGGGGTAACATTGTTTCTTTGCTCTCAGTGGCTCCGGATGCGGAATTGATTAAGGCCTTTTTCTCGCAAACCTGAAGGCCCGCCTCCATGGCCAGGGGGTTAGTCGTATCCAGACACAAGGGAAGGTCAGTGAACTCTTGGACGGTTTTGACGAGCCATTCCATGGTCTCCCCCGGCTCCTTTGCCACCGGCCCCACATTTAAATCAAGGTAGTCCATGCCGTTCTGTGTCTGCCCTTCGACACAGTGTCGAATGGGTTCGGGGTTGCGTTCCTTTATGGCCCGAGAGATCTCCTTGGACATGACGTTTAGGTCTTCACCGATGAGAATCATAGCGCACTCCTTCTCTCCCCTGCTCCATCGCCTCTTTTGTTGCGCATTGGAGCAGGGCTATTTGCATGTACCCAATTCGTTGGCCAGTTGCATGAACCAGTCCACCTTTTCAGGCGGTGCAACGCCCGGTACCTCGCAACCTGAAGCGAGAATATATCCGCTGTCCTTGGGAACGATATCAAGGCAATTGCGTATGGCCTGCTCCATCTCTTCCCTGCTTCCGGAAAAGAAAAGATTGGTGTTGACATTACCTATGAGGACGGCCTTGCCCCTGGTTACCTCAACCGCCTTAGCCAGATCGGAAAGTGCATCAATGCTGATATTGGTCACACCGGTATTGACCATATCTTCCAGGATAGGGTCCGCATATCCACAAATATGAAGGCCAACGCCCACCTTCTTTTCCTTGAAGTGATCTACGATCTCCTTATGGTACGGGAAGATGAACGTGCGGTACAGCTTGGGGGAGATGAGGCTGCACGAGGCAGGGGCCTCGGAGTAGCTGAGCCCTGCTTTCAGGGGGTAGAGGGCTTCCCCGAACCGGATGGACATCTGGGTGCAGAACCGCATCAATTCATGGATGTAGTCAGGGTCTTTTGTGGCATCCCTGATGAGTCCATTGGCCCCTCTGAGGCCAATACCGATGGTCCAGGGACCCGCCAAAACGCCAGATACGATCGAATCCGTGATTATTTTCTTTGTCTCGGCTATGATCTCCAAGTAAACGGGCATGCGCCCATCTTTTGTGGGGTCGGCAAGTTGGAGGCTGCTCAATTTCCCCTTGTGTTCGAGGGCAAATTTGGTGGAGATGCACATACTGTCTTCAGGAAACCTGAGTTCGTTGCCCATGGCCTCAGGTTCCATGAGCAAATCTCCCTGCATGACGATAATATCCGGCTTGTAGCGCTCATATGCGGCCACCTGTGCCTTCACAAAGACCTTTGGATCTAAGAGAAACTCCCTGATGGAGGCACCTACGAGCTGGGCGTTACACTGCCCCATTATCGGGTAGGCGGGAACCCTATCAATCTGGATTTCCTGATCGGTAAAGGTCTTTTTGAAGGCTGCCGAAACACGCTGTCTTCCTGTATATGCTTCCATTTACAATTCTCCTTTATGCTTCCGGATTTACTGGCTGCTCCACTATCCCCTCAGCCGGAGTCGAGTCTCCTTTGCCTCGTGTTAGTGTTTTGCAGCCTGATAGGCTTAGCTGAGAACAGCCCTGGAAATTACTATCCGCTGAACCTCTGATGTCCCCTCGTAGATTTCAGTCAG
>Ga0209636_10004383_pt1 | contig 14373 bp, 14 predicted proteins | sample DeeMarSWOR152_54_FD_187464 | JGI IMG/M metagenome (GOLD analysis project Ga0209636, IMG submission 187464) | Marine sediment microbial communities from White Oak River estuary, North Carolina - WOR-1-52-54 (SPAdes) (version 2) | ecosystem: Environmental > Aquatic > Marine > Intertidal zone >...
TAGTTCAGGCCTCTCTTTATGGACGACCGATATCAAATCGCAGCCGTCATCGATTGTTATGTCGGGGTCATGGTCAAGAACATTGCTTATGCACCGATAATACTCCTCCGTGCTTAAGCCGCGCCAGGCATAAACATTTATCCTGTCTTCAGCCAGAGCGGCAGCAACATCATCCTGGGTAGAGAGTGGATTGCAGCCGGCAATTGCAACTTCCGCTCCACCGGCAATGAGAGTTTTTACAAGCACTGCAGTTTCTTTTGTCACATGCAGTGCAAAGCCGACAGTGACTCCTTCCAATGGTCTTTCCCCCTTAAATTCCCCCCTTATCTGCATCAGGACAGGCATGTGGTCTTCAGCCCATTTAATTTTCTTTTTCCCCTCAGGGGCCAAACTGATATCCTTTATTTTATATGTCATCTTTTATTTTTATAATAATATTAATTAAAATAGAAAATATGGATGAAAAAGAGGAGGAAGTTGAAGAAGAAATTGAGCGATGTGAAGTTGGAATAGAATCACTGGATAATCTCCTGAGGGGGGGGATTCCGAGGGGGAACGTGGTGCTTTTAGCTGGAAGTTCCGGGACAGGGAAAACTGCTTTGGGCCAGGAGTTTCTGTTCAGGGGCGCCAAGATGGGTGAAAAGGGCACCTATATAAGTCTAACCGAGCCAGTATCCAAGATTATACGAAACTTGAAGAGGTTCTCCTATTATGATAAAAATTTAGTTGGCACCGATGTAAAAATAATCGATCTCGGGGTGGAGTCCAAGATCGTAGCAGGGAGAAATCCAACTTCGCAGGAAATTTTACGGGTGATCAGGAAGGAAGTTGAAAAGATGGGTGCAAAAAGGGTGGTTATAGATTCCATAACGGCGATATGTCAGTATATTGAGGACCACAGTGAGATGAGAAAATTCATATTTCGCCTCTCCGACAGTTTAGCGGTTATGGACTGTACCGCACTCCTCATATCAGAGATCCCGCCCCAGCAGCTCAAATATTCTATGTTTGGTGTTGAGGAATTCATTTCAGACGGGATAATCCTGCTTGGGGAGTATGAACATCAGAATTCTTTAGAGCGCACCCTGCAGGTGGTAAAGATGAGAGGCATAGAGCATTCAAGGGCAAAGAGAAGCATGCTCATCACAAAGGATGGAATTGTTTTGATGCCGATGATATCGGAATGATTAAACAAACCTCTCCGGCGCCACAAGTACGTCCCCCAATCTCACCTCTTCCATGTCTTTATTGTATGCCGAATTTGAAAGAATAACTCTCGCGATCATCAATAAAATTAAAATTGCAATGAACAAGAAATACACTATCGTTCTGCTGTGAACCATTTCCCGCACAGCATACAACTCATCCAGATCCCTTTCTGCATTCTCCATCTTTCTGTATTCCCCGGCCAGAGCATATAACCGGGCGGATTTATCATAATTGTTGGATGCGCCCGCATAAAGCTCCATCACCTTTTCATAGTCAAATGGATTCAGAACCATATTTTCCCACATCATCATTTCTGCCGCGGCAATATCATCATCTGCGTCCTTCGCCGCCGCATCTGCAGTTCTTTCGGCATCTTCTCTTTTGTTACCGAGGTCTATCGCCTTATTCTTATATCTTGTGCCGTTTACAAAATCTCCTTTTTCATAATAGATGATGGACAGTTTCTCATAGTAACTCTTTGCCATCTTATAATCAACATCTTCATAACTTTTTGCCTCCTCTTCCAGGAATCCTGCAAAAGATGGAAGTATCCTGTCCAATAATTCCCCGGCATCTTTCTCTATCTCCCGTATATTTTCTGCGTAAATTGGAGATCTAATCATTGCAGTGCCCCTGTTCAGTTCATCAAATGCCGTACTTGCTGTCTTCAAAAACCCGTATATCCTCTTTGTATTGTTTGGTTCCGTGATATTGGCCATGTAGAAATCATTGATCGCACCCAGCATCGTTCTAACATCGTTTCCAATAGACAAAATCTCCTCTTGCTCTTTCATCGATATTTGCGATTGATCCAACAGCGTTATCGTTGTTGTCCTGAGAGTTTTTGCTTGCTCATATCCCTGAACCGAGAATATCGACAGATTACTCATGTCATTTAATTCATTGATCAGTTGAGTTATGGACGGATTCAGGACTATGCCGCCAAAAAATATAGCGACCTCTCTCGGCTTTGCATATTCTGACGTTACGACCGCTTCCCATGAATATGATGCGGCTGCTGCGCCGCCAGGGACGCTTATTGTCGCAATAACATTGCTTGATCCTCCGGGCGGGACATAATCTACTTTCTCAAAGGTCAGCCATCCCACGCCCCCTGGATATTCTTCCCGCTCCCCGCCTATTGGCGTCATATAACATTTTGTCGCCTTAATAGACAAACCCTCTATCGGGGTGTATCCAGATGTTTCTTTTACCACAACATTAACACTTTTTGTTTCCCCCGGCTCCTCAACCTGCACATCCATTGTTTTCTCAGCAACATCTATCTCGGGAAATGGGATCTCAAACTGAAAGCTTGTAAGAGGCAGAAAAGATTTTGAGCCGTATGAAACAAACACAGGGACATTAAGCCTGCTTCCGGGGGTTAATCCCCTGCTTGGCACATTTAAACTCAGGGTTATATCGCCGCTTGTTGCCCCGCCCTCCAGGTTCGCAATAGTCGACGGGCTTACGGATGCAGACACCCCTGACTTCTCCAATTCCTCGCTGTATGGATTTTCTATTGTGACGCCGGATACTGCCTTATAACCCATCGTCTCGGATACTTTAAACGTCCTCGTGTTTACGTCCCCTGCTTTTACCTTCCCGAATACAACAGGTGAGGGAAGAGCGCCAAGTTCCGGATCCGGCCATACAACCTTTACGGTAAAGGAGATTACTCCGCCGGGGTTTATACCAACACTTCCGCTGTATGAGCCCTCTGGAGTGTCATAGGGAACGCTTATGCTTATAGTATAAGAACTACTTTCGTTTGCCCCGATACTGTAATTTAACTGGGTCCGTCCATTAATCTCCACATTTATCTGTGATGAGCTGCTTACGGTTATTGTTCCCGTTGCAGGACTCGATCCCTGATTTTTTACTGTAAACCTGCACGAATCCGTTCCAGAAGCCTTCATGCTCTTTGGCTGCGTGAACTTAACTGTAAATTCGCTAGGGCATCCTTTTTTATCCACCTCTACTGCCCCAGCCGCCTGTGAAAGCAAGAAAAGCAGCGTTATGCATAACGTAAACTTCTTCATGACTCTCATTTTTAATCGTTATTCTATTTAAGAATTAAAAATAATAAAAGAAAAAGAAAAATTAAGTTTTGACAGCATATATCTTCGCCAGCAGTCTAAACACCACCATTTCATAATAGAACATCACAAACGGTATCAGTACAATGCCTATCAGTATCATGGACAGTAACGTCAATATAACATATATAACTATATATGCTACTATCAACACCACCCATGCAATAACATACTCTCCCAGTTTTGCCTTGAGTTCATTGATTATTTTGCCAACAGCAAATGCTTCTCCAATAGCCCCGGTTTCAGCGTACCTCAGAATCCCTATCATAGCCAGAACGCACATTATTATCGATATAATTCCAGCCACTACAATTGCCAGTATCATGCCGCTCATTGCAGCCATAGCCGCCGATGGATCATCGCCGCTGCCTGCCGCTAAAAAGATGCTTGCGCCGCCCAGCAGCAAAAACACCACTACCGGGATAATCATATATACTATCTCTATTATAAACACCATTACTCCCTTCACCAGCAAATCACCAATGTTCTCCCATTTCGGCACATCGCCGCCTCCTTTGATCGTTGTTTCCGCAACCCTGACCAGATACCCCATCACAATAAACGCCGGAATCAACAAAATAGAGAGTATAAACAGCACCCCACCAATCAGCACACTTACAATGTCCTTCATCCCGTAATTAAATGCCTCTCCAAAATCAGCCATTTTTCGCTTTTTAATTTTTGTATAAATCCCACAACGTGAAATTTATACGAAAATTTTTTTTTATTATATTATGGCATCATAAGAATAAAAAGAAAATGAAAAAGACGGCTATAACCAAGCCGCTTTTAACACCCCATAAAGTGATTTTCAACTATCCTGCCAAACTACACACACAATCTCCCTCCTTTTTATTTTTTTAATTCAAATCATATAATGATCTACAATGCCGCGATAGCTCAGCCTGGGAGAGCACATGGCTGAAGACCATGGTGTCCGGGGCTCAAATCCCCGTCGCGGCAACAACTTTTTTTAAGTTGAATTGACGGCGTTTTCTCAAAAAAATACGATGGATCTTAACGAAATAAAAAAGTGGCGTTTTCCAAAATAATCGTCGGAGATAGTAGAAAAATGGTAGAAGTCAAAAACAACACCATAGACTTAGTTGTTACTTCTCCCCCCTACTGGCATATAAAGGACTATGGAATTGAAGGGCAAATTGGATATGGGCAGTCTCTGCACGAATATTTAAAAAACCTTTTTATCGTATGGAGGGAATGTTTTAGGGTCTTAAAACCAGGAACAAGACTATGCATCAATATAGGGGATCAGTTTCTAAGAAGCATAATTTATGGGAGATATAAAATAGCACCCCTACATTCTGAATTTATTTCACAATGTGAAAAAATCGGGTTTGATTATATGGGCTCTATAATCTGGCAAAAGAAAACAACAATGAATACTACTGGCGGAGCCAGTGTCATGGGTTCTTACCCCTATCCCCCCAATGGAATAATAGAGATAGACTATGAATTCATACTTATATTCAAAAAGCCCGGTAAAAGAGCAGTTCCATGGGGAATAAAAGAAAAGTCAAAATTAACTAAGGAAGAATGGAACGAATATTTTTTAGGGCATTGGCACTTCCCCGGGGAGAGACAAATATGTCATGAGGCAATGTTTCCAGAGGAATTACCAAAACGATTGATCAAGATGTTTACTTTTGTTGGTGATACAGTTTTAGACCCATTTTTAGGGAGTGGAACCACAAATAAAGCATCCTTAAATTTAGATAGAAACTCAATCGGTTATGAAATAAATGAAGGGTTTTTACCTGCTATCAAGAAAAAAGTTGGAATGAATGATACTTTGGTACCCCTAACAAACAAAATAGAAATTATAAAGAGAAATGAACCTGCTGAGATGGAGGAATGTTTAGAATATATGCCGGGTATTCAGGATGCAAAACCCGTAATCTCTCCTGAAAAGTTCAAATTCAAAAAAGAGAGGCTATATAAAGCAGCAAAAATATTAAATGAGGATACAATTGAATTGGACACGGGGCTTGTAGTGAAGTTATTGGGTATAAAAGTTGTTCCAGAAAAAATTAGCGAAGCAAAGAGATACCTAAATGAATATGTGAGGGGGAAACAAATACTTCTTAAATTTGATCCAGTATTTAAACCAAAAAATGAAAAGGATATAATTCCAGCGTATGTATATCTGAAAAATAAAATTTTCATCAACAAAGAGATGGTAAAACAAGGATTTTCAGAAATTGCGGAAAATGATTTTAAGTATAGAGATAAATTTATAAAAGTTAACAAAGCAGGCGCATAAATAAATTAACAAAAAAATTTAATCAATCACGGTATATTTGAAATTTAATAAAATGGCTAATAATGGCACAACTCTCGAAGATATTGAAAAAGCGGTTAAACCGGTGGAATATGAGATCAATATGTTGGGATTTTCATTTAAGTGCTCAACTCAAAATAACTTTTCCAGCTCAGGAGATTACCTTGACGGATTTTTGGAATGGGAAAGTCAACTTTATTTCGCAGCAATCCCTAAGATGTTGCAAAACCAGAATATTAGTGGGATAGTAAGAAATGCTTTTATTGAGGTTTTTCTTTTACATTTTCGTACTTTATATGATTTCTTCTATGAACCCAAAAAACACAACGATGATATTCTGGCAAAACATTTTATAATAACTGAGTCAAGATTAAAAATATTTGAAGATAATAGAACGCTCAAGGAAGAGTTAAAAGAGTATAAGACAAGAGCAAATAAACAATTAGCGCATATATCATTTGATAGAATTAATAAATATGTTGGTGAAGAGAAGATCTGGCCTATCCGGGACATATACTCAAAAATGGAAAAAACCATACAAGCATTTATTTTATCGTTGCCTGATGATAGAAAGAGATGGTTCAAAATATAAAATAGTATGCTTTATAGAAAAATAAAAATGGCCAAGGAATGGATATTAAATAGTGCAATGAATCGGTTTCAATTAAATTTCAAGCGTAATGTTGGTGCCGTTTCAGACGAAATTAGAAAATGTGCCCCAAAAAGTAGGGGGGATTGGAAGCAATATTATTTCACTGAAGTTAGATCTAAGGAGCATATTGAGGAACTAGGAAGAAAACGGCATATTAAAATCACAGAGGTTATTTCTGCAGAGGTTGAGAATATTACTGAAGATGATTGTATTGAATATATGTACAAGATGGTAATAGACCGGACTTATGATGGTTATACGACCGAGATAAAAACTATTTATGGTCAATTACAGGAGATGTTGGGTGTAAAGATAGAACCCGCTCCAGATGAGTGGGACCGGCTTTATAATGTTGACTTCTTTATTAAAATCAATGATAAGTATATTGGACTTCAAATCAAACCTGCATCAGGGGTATCACATATTCCTCAAATATTTAAAGAATACTCGCTCCAGGCCAAGACGCATAAAAAATTTACAGAAAAATTTGGTGGCAAAGTTTTTTACATTATTTCAATTAAAAAGGGAGATAAGAAAACTATATCCAACAAAGAAGTTATTGATGAAATAAAATCAGAAATCGATAAACTAAAACCTTAAATTTTCGGTCAAAATGAACTTTAACGAAATAAAAGAGCTGGAACAGAGGTATTATGCGAATGTATTCTCCCGCCTGCCTGTTGCGATAACCCACGGAAAAGGTATGTACCTGTATGATGTTGATAATAAAGAATACCTGGATATGTTTGCAGGGGTTGCCGTCAGCAGTGTCGGGCACGCGCATCCGAAGGTTGTGGAAGCTATAGAATCGCAGGCAAAAAAGTTAATCCACACCTCAAACTGGGTCTATACAACCCCGCAGTTGGAACTGGCGGAAATGCTCTGCGAACTTACTGATATGAGCAGGGTATTTTTTACGAACGACGGCACTGAAGCAGTAGAGTGCGCGCTGAAACTTTCGCACAGGATGACCAAAAAAAATAAGTTTGTTGCGTTTAAAGGGGCATTTCACGGCAGAACCCTGGGCTCCCTGGGACTAACTTACGGGGAGAAGGTAAGATCGGGGTTCAATGAGATTTTAAATAAGAATTATTTTGTTGATTATAATGACGCTGATGCCCTTGAAAGATTAATTAAGGATAAGCAGGATATTGCAGCAGTCATTATAGAGCCGGTCCAGGGCGAATCGGGAGTCATCGTTCCGGATGACGGGTATTTGGCGGAAGTGCGAAGGATCACAGAAGACAACGGAGTTCTTTTAATCGTTGATGAAATACAAACGGGATTCGGAAGAACCGGGAAATTATTTAGCTGCGAGCATGAGGGGGTAAAACCGGACATTATATGCCTGGCGAAAGGAATGGGCGGGGGGTTTCCAATTGGAGCCACCTTATTTAGGGATGGTCTTGATTTTGAAAAAGGCGAGCACGGGGGAACTTACTTGGGAAGCCCGCTGGCATGCTCGGTTTCAAAAGCAGTTATTGAGATAATTCAGGATGAGAAGTTAGTTGAAAACTCACGGCTAACCGGGAAGTACCTGCTGGATAACCTGCTGGATTCCGGTTTTAATGCTCGCGGCAGGGGGTTAATGATCGGCATAGATGTCTCTTCGGTTTCGTCCGGGAAGGAAGTTGTGCTGGATTTAATAAAAGAAGGAATTCTTAGTATATACTCCGGTGATGTCGTGCGTGTTCTGCCTCCGCTGATAATCACAAAGCACCAAGCAGATTTATTTTCAGAGAAGATTAATATCCTAAAATCCTGATTTATTTTATATTTTAAATACAAATAATTAATATGGCGTTATACGATTCAAATGCTCGCAGGGAAGAAATCAGGAGATTAGTCGAACTTGCAAGAAGTAGGGATTGGGCGCAAAAAAGTTCTGCTGCACGGGCACTCGGAAGCATTGGAGGAGCGATTCCAAAAGACATGATCGGGGGGGTTATAGAAATTCTAATAAAATTAAGTAAAGACCGTAACAAGAATGTCAAAGATGCGTCTTGCTGGGCCATTGGACATTTAAATGATGCCCCTCTCGGCGATGCAACAAACAGATTGGTTGAGACTTTATTGGAATCGAGTAGAGACAGTTCTAAAGAAATTAGAATTTCAGCAATGCGATCACTGGGTGATTTGCATGGAGCAATGTCAAAAGACATGCGGGATCTGGTTATTAAGAGAAATTTAGAATTGTCTCAAGATGATGAGTGGGAGGTAAGGAGTTCTGCCGCCGAGATTATTGGAAAGTTAAGGTCGGTTATACCCGCCAGTGAAAAAGAAAAGGTTGTTGAAAGAGTAATTGCACTAAGCGGTGATGGGGAATGGGGAGTTAAATTTTCTGCTGCAAAAATTTTCGGTTACATGAAAGGCGTTGTTCCCGTTGAGATGAGGGAAAAATTTTTAGAGCGCGTCATGGAGTTGTGTCGTGACCCAGACTGGAGTGTGCGGTATTACTCTGGAAAAGCGCTTGGTGAGTTAAAGGAGATCATCCCCAAGCGTATGAGTTGGGAAGTTATAAGGTGTCTTCTTGAGTTAGTGAAGGATAAAAACCTAGATGTGAAGACGGCGGGAGTAAAAACACTCGGAAATCTGAGGGATGTAATTCCCAAGGCAATGAGGAGGGAAGTTGTTGAACAGTTGCTGGAATTAAGCAAAGAAGAAGACGCAGGGGTAAGATATTCCGTGACAGAGCTTTTAGGGGACTTAAAGAACGCCATTCCCGAAGATCTGCATGAAAGCGTTATTGAAAAAATATTGGGATTATGTGAGGATCCTAAATGGCAAATTTGCGGTTCTGCCGTGAAATCAATCGGTAATATGAGCGACATAATCCCCGAAAAATTTGCAGAGGATATCACAAAAATTTTATTAAAAAAAACTCGTGACCCGGACCATAGGATTCGGGGGGTAACAGTGCACACAATCAGGGAGATTAAGAACATTATTCCAGGAGGAAGGAAAATAGATGTTGTTGAAAGACTGATCGCGTTGTGCGAAGATGAAAGGGTTTCAATCAGAATATCCGCGATAGATGCGCTTGGAGATTTTGAAAATGCAGTACCGGATTCCTTAAGAAAAAATGTTGTTGACAAAGTCATGGGACTAAGCAGGGACAAAAACCTGGACGTTAAAAATAGCGCAACCAGGGCACTTGGGAGGTTGAGTAGTATTTCCCCGGAAGATGTCAAAAAACTTGAAATTGAAAGGTTGTTCGCGTTAAGTGAGGATAGAGAATGGACAATAAGGACCTCTGCAGTGCAGGCACTTGGAAGTTTAAAAGAAATTCCTGATTTTATGAAAAAACCAATCATTGAGAATCTGTTTGTTATATGCGATGATGAAGAAGTTGAAGTTGGTGCATCTGCAATAAGATCCATCGGAAATTTAAGGGATATTATTCCCGAGGATATGGAAAAGGATATTGTGGAAAAAGCACTCACTATGAGTGAAAGTGGTTCATGGATGGTGAGAAGTGCAGCCGCAAGGGCGCTCGGAAATTTGAGTGTTATTGTCCCCGATGTTTTGAAAAAACCTGTTGTTAAAAGAATTCTTGCTTTAACAAAAGACCCCGACGTAAGTGTCCGAAATTCCGCAAGGTTTTCGCTCGGAAATTTAACGGATGTCGTCCCGAAGGACATGGAAGGGGACGTTATTGAAAAAATACTTGAATTAACTGAAAGCGGTGACTGGAGTGTCCGTGCTGCTTCTGCACGAACACTTGGAAGATTGGGTGACGTGATTCCAAAAGATGTGAAAAACAAGGTAATCGAACGATTATTGGAACTAACCTATGATATTGACTGGTTTGTCCGGGAATCATCAGTTTTTGCGTTAATCGATTTGAGCAATATAATCCCGCGAAATATGGGGGAAAAGGCCACTGAACGATTATTAGGGCTGTGCAAAGACCGTGATTGGAAAGTACGGGGAAGTGCTACGCGCGCCATAGGGGAATTGGTTATAATTGTGCCAAAAGAAATGAGAAGTAAAGTTATGGCCACAATACTACGTTTAAGTGAGGATCCTGACTGGCATGTTCGCGATTGTGTTGCACATGCACTTATAAACCTGGAGGATGCAATTATGGAAACAAAAACAGCAAATGATGTGGCTAATACACTTTTGGGGTTATCGAGAGACGGCGACTGGTATGTGTCGGAATCTGCAATTCGCGGATTGAAATATCTAAAGGAGATCTTTCCTGCAGAAAGAAAAAGAGAGGTCAATGAGGTTTTAAGAGGTAAATAAGATTACTCTTCAATAACTTTCTCGCACATTGCCTTTAGAAGTCCAACCAACGTTGGCGGGGTATCCTCTTTTATGGTGACAAGGATGCCGGTTACATCTTTATTTGCTCTGACGTTTGCCAAAAGCCACATCGCAAACTCCTTTACAGGCTTTTCATTATTGTATACCAGAAGAGTTGATATGCAATCCAGAAGTATAAATTTATTTTTGGTTTTTACCTTTTTAAGCATATCATTTGCATGCATCATTATTTCCGATAGAGCGATTGGGCTGGTAAAGACACAATTTTCTAATTCTATACCTCCTCCTCCACCCATTTGTGAAATACAATCAATAAAGAATAAGTTCTCGGTGCCGATACCGTTATTTTGCATAACCTCTATACTGTATACAAACGGTTTACTGACCGTGATATAAACTCCTCCCATTCCTCTTTCATTTACCATATGCTTCACTAATTTAAGGGCCGATCTGGCATATTCCTCGGCACTTGCATGAAGGAATATCGTTTTCTCCGCTTCAACGGTTTTATATTCTGATTCCTTATTATCCACCTTATTTAATATTTTTTTATATATAAATATTTAATGTTAATAATAATGACTAACGAAATATGAACTTGCATTCTTTATCGCCCATTGATTTACATTCCACTTCTTCTATTTCTCCAGGGCGCATTAATGCCCCTTTAATTATGCCCGATATAATGCCCTGGGTATGGTAACAGGATGGCTTCTCAGCTTTCTCCTTAACCTCGCTATTTTCCCAGGAGTTGTTGATTACCACTGTTATATGGTCCTTTTTAATCTCCCATTTAGGATTTATTATATCACATGCGCTTAACATGGCAGAGGCTCCCTTAATGGCTTCTTCACCATCAATACCCGAATTCTTAAAGTATCGAATACATGCCCTTCCACTGTTTTTGCCTGCTTTAAATAAAATTTTCTCAAAGTCTTCCACAAATAAACTCAATAATCGTCTTAATGTGAGCATTTGCTCCGCTGCGGGGATAAACTCCTCCTTTAACTCTACCTTAGTAAGAAGCACTCCATACACCTTTTTGGATATTGGATAGACCAGTAACCTGTATATCTCCCCTGCCCTGCCTCCATCTATTTTTATGAACTGAAACCTGCTTCTGGTATCCGCCGATATGTCCTCGATTATCCCCAGTATATGTGAGATATTTTCAACAACCTCGGGGGTTATGTGGGAGTTTGATTTCTCAAGTATTTCTCTGTCCGCGGTAATCATCGCGAATTCTAACCCGGTTTGTGCCCGGTTAATCCCCTCGTTTACGACTATCATCTTTAAATATTATTTTGTCCGATTAATGTTCTTATTCCCAACACATCAACATATCGGGATGCTAAAACATAAATGGCATATTGATTCCTCATCAAGATCATTATTTTCAAATCAGGGGCGAATTGAACTGTAATATTTTTTGGTTTGATTTTAAGCGAGTGTAATATGTTTTCCATATATATGGGCATGTTGATCATTTTTTCCCTCAATGCGCGGGGGATTTTTGAATAAATGATTGCTCCATCCTTGTTGGTGATCATAACACCTCTTACCCCCTCTATTTTTTCAATGATTCTTGCTTTATCCTCCACATCCATATTAAATATTTGGCATAAATATATAAATCTATTTCGCTCTTCTGCCTTTCGCTCTTATGCTTGGCCTCAGTTTCTCTGCTCCCATGCCCCTCTTCCTCAGACCCCTCCCTTTCTTTCCAGATGGCGTTAGCCCTCTGAACACCCTCCCCTTATGTTGTTTTTCAGTGATCCACGAAACATCATTATCCTTCTTTATCACGGGGTGATTTGGATCAAGTAAGATGACCTCGTACCATTTATACTGCCCATCCTCCCAGAGCCAATAAGACGCTAAAACCTCAAGATTTGGAAATTTTCTCTGGGTCCTCTCCTCTGCCATCCTTTGAATTGATTTTGCAGGAGTTATTTTTTTGACGCCCATTCCCGCGGGCTTTCTTCCCTTTACCGGGCGGGATTTTCTCCTGCCTCCCTTCCTCACCCTTGCCCTCGCGGCTATAAAACCCTGCTTTGCCTTATACCCATACCGCCTTGCTTTGTCTATCCTGAGGGGGCGCTCAAGCCTCACCACAGGCGAGGATTTTCTCCACTGGATCTTCCTTTCTACCATTAACCTTCTGAACTCCTCATATCTCGGGTCATCCCTTGCTTCTTTTCCCAACCCTTCCCTGTACAACTCTGTTAAGTATCTGTGCATTATAAATTTTTATTTATTATTAATAATAAAATAAAAACATCCATGGTATTGAAAGGTTTAATAAATTGGTTCAGGCGCAAAATATTCAGAAAAAGGAAGGTCATCCGGCTTGGATTGTATGGGCCCCCGAACGCCGGTAAAACCACTCTTGCGAACAAGATATCCATGGATTGGACGGGGGAGCCGGTTGGCAAGGTCTCTGAAATTCCCCATGAAACCCGGAGCGTGCAGAAAAAGGAGAAAATTATCATCTCCACCGGGAAGAACAAAATAGAGATGAATCTCCTGGATATGCCCGGTATCGCAACAAAAGTTGATTTTGAGGAATTTGTTTCGCACGGTATGAGCGTGGAGGAGGCGCAGCAGAGGGCAAAGGAGGCCACAGCCGGCGTTATTGAAGCAATAAAATGGCTGGAGCATGTCGATACCGCGTTAGTTGTCATGGATTCCACGAGGGATCCCTACACCCAGGTTAATATCACGATCATAGGCAACCTTGTCGCAAGAGATATCCCCATAATCATTGTCGCGAATAAACTTGATCTGGAGGATGCGAAACCGGAAAGGGTAATGGAGGCGTTCCCCCAGCATCATGTGGTGGAGATCTCGGCATTGGAGGGGGAGCATATAGAGGAACTTTACGATGCGATAGCCAAGTATTCAAAGTAAGCCTTTTTCTTTTTTAGAAAAAAAAGAAAAACGCTTGCGAAAAAGAAAAAACCATGATAGTCAAAAAATAATCCAAATATAGTAAATCAGAATGGCAAAAAATAAGAAGAAGAAGGGCATAGAACTGGAATTCATATCAAAAAGCATTTTAGCACCGAAAGGGAGTTCAGAAAAGATCGACTATATTCTTGAGAGGATAAAGGAGGATAAAATCCTTGTTGTTGAGGAATCCCTGACGCCGTTTGAAGAATCAAAACTCATAGAGCACACGATGGAGGAGGTTAATGATAAATTCCCGGGAATTGAGATTTCTACATTGAGAAGCGACGAGGGCGGGATTACAAGCATCAGGGAGCGGTTGATTAAACTGCTTGGCGGAAGCACCGGGGGGCTGACCGTTATCGGACCGTCAAAGTTCGTCAAGGAAATAAAAAAGGACCCGCAGCGGATTTCTTTGCTGGCGAGCGATGAGTGAAAACTTTTAATAAAAGTTTTATCAAAATATGTGGAAGACATTATGTGTCTTACACGTGTCAGACATTTATTTCTGCCGCATGCCATCTTCGCTTCGCTCGATGACACGCTTTACATGGTTTGCGGATACACTGAAAAACTATCCTATAACAAAGGGTATAAATCAATTAGATGATGTATTTTAATTTTAATACGCATGAATAATTTAAATTAAAAATGGATGCATATTTCCCAGTCATTGATCCAATAGGATTTTTTGTGTTTACATTCGGGCCTGGCTTGCTATTCTGGACTTTAATGGGCATTTTGGAAATGGTGATTTTACAACCAGGGTATTTGTTTAGCTGGGATGACGTCCCTGGAGATGACAGCGGGCGACTTCTAAAATTTTTAGAGAAGGACATAGGTATAGAGTGGGCAAAGAATGCAAAAATCAAAAAAAGCAATAATGATAAAAC
>Ga0209636_10004384_pt1 | contig 14373 bp, 16 predicted proteins | sample DeeMarSWOR152_54_FD_187464 | JGI IMG/M metagenome (GOLD analysis project Ga0209636, IMG submission 187464) | Marine sediment microbial communities from White Oak River estuary, North Carolina - WOR-1-52-54 (SPAdes) (version 2) | ecosystem: Environmental > Aquatic > Marine > Intertidal zone >...
ACAAGTAGTATTCGGGATATCAATCGCAATTCCAATTATTTCATATTTAAGAGAACTTGGAATTTTATATTCAAAAAAAGAGGCTCCCTCAACAAAAGAACACCAAGTTAAAACATCAAATTCGGCTGAATAACTTTTTAAATCATCTTTTCCTCTCTTTTTTGAAAGAAATTCGGAGCTTTCAGATTGACTCTATTAGAAATTAGTGATCTATCTGTAAGATATCTCAAATCATCCCAATGGGCTTTAGAAGGAGTTAATTTTTTAGGGAAAAAAGAAGAATTAACAATAGTAGCTGGTCCTAGTGGATGTGGAAAAAGTACCTTAGCTCAAGCAATATTGGGATTAATCCCAGCATTTATAGAAGCTGAAATCCTAGGAAAGATTAAAATTATGGGGAAGTTATTAGAGGAGCTCTCAAGAAAAGATATCATACAATTTCTTGGTTATGTTCCTCAATATCCAGCTGATTTCACTATTAATTTGTTAGTTGAAGAAGAAATTGCATTTTCACTAGAAAATCTTGCATATCCACGAAATGAGATCCAATCTTGTATAGTAGATATCCTCGATCAATTAGAAATCTCTCATCTTCGTTATCGACTAATAACAGAATTAAGCTCTGGTGAGTTACAAAGGGTAGCTTTAGCCACTGCTATAGCACCCAGACCTCCAATTTTAATATTTGATGAACCTATGGCTCGGATTGATCCTAAGAGTGAAATCACTCTAGCTCGTATATTGTATAATTTAGCTCAAAATGGCCATCTCGTTATTGCTTTCGAGCATCGATTAGATTACTTATTACCACTAGCGGATCGTATAGTAATCTTAGAAAATGGGAAAGTAATCGCAGATGGTAAACCTCGATCTCTTTTAGATAGTATAAAGCACGTAGATTTGCCTGAAGTTTCGGAGCTTAATTGGCAAGACATAACACAGCAACCCTTATCCATAAATGAAGCTAAAAGGCATTTATTAAAGCATTTCTCTGAAATATAACAAATAATAGATTGAATACCGAGTACTTATTGCTATGGGATGTTAATGATTACTATTTCAATAAAAGACCTTTCATTTCACTATCCTGGCACAAAAAATTACATTCTAAAGTCATTTAGCTGGGAGAGAGAGAAACCTGGAATGATTGGATTGTTAGGTACCAACGGTTGTGGAAAAACTACTCTCCTTAGATTGATGACAAGAAGTCTTACACCAACCCAAGGAAGTATTTCATATAAAAATGGAGATAAAAAAGATTTTAAACGCGAAACAAATATTGTTTATGTTCCAGAAAATGCTAGGCTCTTCTTAGTAGGACCTACCCCACAAAAAGATCTAAATCGAATTATCAAAGACCAGAATCATGTCGACGTGTTGTTAAAAAGATTTAATTTCACTAATTTAGCTGAAAAAAAGCTTTATCACTTAAGTGAAGGACAACGTAGATTGATTGCCATATTTATCGCATTTCAAATACAAAGTAGACTACTACTCTTGGACGAGCCGACCATAGGTCTCGATGCTAGAGGGAGAGAATTACTCTTTCATCTACTTGATCAAGCGAAACATCAAGGGAAGATAGTAATTGTATCAACCAATGATTCACGTGTTTTCCCACAATTAGATGAGCTAATCGTAATTCATAAAGGTACTCTTTTTCTACAGGGTTCACCAAGAGAAATATTGTTTGAGCTTGAAAAAAAAACTGAATTGATTCCAAACCAGATCGTTCGGTTAATAACATCTTTAGAAGAAGAGATAAGTCAAAAAATTCCCCATTGTCTTACATCAGAAGAATTTAACCGAATTTTACATGATAACAGGTTATTCTAATGGCATTTACGCTTCGAAGGGTGTATCAAGGATTTCTATTTCATCCTGAGGCTGTACATGTACATCCTCTGGTCGGAATGCTAATTCTGGGTCTTCAATTTGCAATATTACTAGTAAATGATCCATTGATACTTACTCTTCTATTGGTACTGGTAGGTTTTGAGAATATATTATTCAATAATACTCGTGGTAGCCTTAGTCTTTTAAGAGCGATAATTCCTCTCCTAATTTTCATTGGTGGATTAACTTTTATTTTTGGAGGATTGTTTCGAGCATTCCTTGTAGTTTTACGATTATTAATTGGTGCATTTTCCTGTTCTTTATTCTTTGCAGTCACTAATCCATCTGATCTTACTCGAATCATTGAAAATTTTAAAATTCCGACGAGATGGGCTTTATTACCAGCTCTTGCACTAACTATGGTTCCACGTGTTGCTAAAGATGCAGAAGAAACCTTTGAAACACTTACTCTTCGTGGTGAGATTAGCGGTTTCTTTCTTAAATGGTTACCAAAAGTTCTAGCAATCTTCGTCGCTTCGGTTCTATATCGATCAGAGTTCTTAGCACAATCTCTCTATTTTAGAGGATTAGCCATACAGAAACGTACTCATTACCGCTCTGTACCATTCCGGAAAACAGACTTTTTTCGGTTATTTACATGGTTAATCTTTCTGATATTGATATTCACTGTTTGATAATGCGTGTCATTTCTCATACGAATCAAGGGTAAATTCATTCAGAGGCGAAAGAAAAGGATTCATCTGTAAGAAGAGAATTTGTCCATTTTTTATACGGAGGATGGTTAAATCAGCCTTTCTGAACATAAATACTGGAAATTCATGGTCTAAAAAGGATTTATTTAACAAATTGAGAATGAGAACTGTAAAAGAGCCACCATGACCAATAAGACAGATTTTTTTGTTTAAATTGCCCTTAAATTGGTTCAAAGTCTGATAAAAACCAGTTGACACACGGTTCCAAAAATCTCTGAGACTTTCACCTGAAGGAAAATAAAAATCTTTGTCAATAACCAATAATCCTGCCACGAGAGGCCCTCGTTCATTATATCTCTTATTAAGAAATTGCTTAATTGGAGGTGTAATTTGGCTATTAATTTCCTTTTTATGACGACCAGCCCATTCTCCCACATCTATTTCTGCCAACCAGTTCTGTTCTTGGAATTTTACTGGCTTACATTCTTTAGCAATGATTTCTGCGGTTTGTTTTGCTCTTTTAAATGGACTCGTAAGAAGTATATCGAAAATGTGGTTTTTCAATTGTTTGGCCAATTTCTCTGCTTGAACGATTCCAAATTGACTAAGAGGAGTCGTATGTGAACTCCAATGGTTTGGTAGTCCTGCAGGGTCAGCATGACGTATTAAATAAATGTCAAGGAGGATGTCTTTCAGATCCATTCTCATTCACCATACTTTTATCTTAACCATTGATTATTTCAATAAGATTATTGAGAAGAAATAATTGGTTGAAAAAAAGCTTTTTAGCATGGAAAATAATCTTTATTATTGCATTGAGGTTTACCAATCATGAATAACTATAAACCAATGTGGGGGAAACCTTTTTACGATAAACTTCACGAAAGTGACTGTATTATAATGGCATGCAACACCCGTATAGCTCGGGGTGTGGTTGAAGGAATCTTTAGGGCAGCTAAAGATACACAATCACCAATCATTTTTGAATTAGCTAAATCTGAGTCTGATCTAAAAGGTGGGTATACAGGACTAACTCCTACTAAATATGCAAAATTCGTAAATGAAGCAGCCATTAGGGTTCAATACCCATATTATGTCATTCACGGAGATCATATAAAGGTAGGAAAAAAGGATGACATCCCAGGGGTTAAAGAGCTCATATCTGCTCAAATTGATGCTGGATATACCTCTTTTGCTATAGATGCTAGCTTTATGTATGATCCCGCTGGTTCGAATGACAAAGAACGCTTAGCTAAGAATATTGAGGCTACTACCGAGGTTACTCATTTCATTGAAGATAAATTAGGTCATAGGGATTTTGGCCTAGAAGTGGAAGTAGGTGAGATTGGTAAGAAAGATCCACAAACAGGATTAGTAAAAACAACTGTTAATGAAGCCTCAACTTATATTGAAGCCCTAAAGGAAAATGATGTACATCCACAATTTTTAGCTATTGCAAATGGCTCAGTTCACGGATTTCAGTATGATGAACATGGAAATCCATTACCCCAAATTGGAATTGACATCAAACTAACAAAAAATATTGGGGCCGCTATTAAACCAATGGGGGTTAAAATCGCTCAGCATGGAATAACGGGCACTCCGCTAGATATCATTGCTTTGGAGTTTCCTAAGGATGTTTTGGGAAAAGGGAATGTTGGAACAAATTGGATGACTATCGCTTGGGATGTGTTGAAAATCTTTGAACCTAAACTTTATAGCACAATTCACGGTTGGACGATAGGTAACTACCATAAAGAAAGTGTTCCCACTAATGAAACTTTTCTAAAATACAGTAAATTAGCAATTATTGAACATTTTAATGATATTTATGCAGTTAAGGAAGAAACGGGGCACGCCTTAACTTATGCATCATATTCAAGCGCATTATTTTTCTTGAAAGCATTCAATAGTTATGGAAAAGCTGGCCAATTATAATTCAAGCATCCTAAGTTAAGAGGTGAGAAACATGACCTTTAAACTACTTGGAATAAATGGTTCTCCAAAAAAAGCAGTTGATAAATCTAATAGCTATTTTTTACTTAAAACAGCATTAGATAGTGCTAAAAAAGCAGGTGTTCACATTACATTAACTAATCTCGTTGATTATGACATCATTCAATGTAATGGATGTGAGGTTTGCACAACAAAACCTTGCCCTTTAGACAAACGGGACGATTATCCTAAATTGGAACAATTAATCCTAGATCATCAAGGATTAATCATTGCTTCCCCTTCTTATTGGACAGGACCCCCAAGTATTTTGAAGAATGTAATGGATCGATCTCGAGATAATAAGATGCCTGAACAGTTATGGGCTGGTAAAATATTTTCTGCTATTGCTATTTCAGGTTTAAGAGTTGGGGGCCAAGAAAATGTTATTAATTCTCTGATAACATTCGCACTAGCTCATGGAATGATAATTATAGGTGGAGTAGGACATCCATGGTACAACGCTCCTTTTCCTATGGGGACTATAATGTATGATACAGTGGAAGAAGGTGTACCAAAAATAAAATTCCGATCTGTTAAGAAAGATCCCATTGCGACTAAAGATGCGGAAGTATTAGGACAACGCTTGGCATCTTTTGGAAGGAAATTATTTAGTTCAAATGAATAGATTAAGTTTTTGTGATAATATGCCAGGTCCAAGACATGGAAGAAGAGGACGAGGACGGGGTTTTCGAGGTGGACGGCCCAGGGTTCAACCCATCATTCGAGGGGATTATTCCACAATAGGGGGGCAAACAATCCTTCATCTGTCACCTGCAGAATTAGAAGCCTTAAGACTTGCAGATGAAGAGAATTTAACTCAAGAAGACGCAGCAAAACGTATGAAAATCAGCAGAGGTACTTTTTGGCGTATTCTAGATAGTGCTCGTAAAAAGGTTACATCATCCCTAATGGAGGGAAAACAGATTCGAGTTATTCTCGAAAAAAAACCAACATTAAAAGAAAAAGATGAATGATTAGCCGTTAATCTACTCGTGCGCCACATTTATGGCAATATTGAGACTTTTCAAAGATTAATGAACCACATGAGAGGCACCATCTTCCAGAAGAAAAATGTGATTTAGGGGAGGATTCCTCCAAGAATCGGCCTACCTTATTGATATTCTTTAATCCTTTTTTATCTACATAAAACTCAGTATAGCCACAGCTAGCACATGTGAAAGACTCAAGTGTCGCTGTTTTTGATCCAGGTAAGTCCATCGATAGATGACCATAAGCATGTAGTTTGTGAGGACCAGCAATTCTTGAATTGCTACACTTGGGGCATTTGTATGACAAGATCATATTTATTATCAAATTCTAATTTACATTACCTATTTATAATGGTTAGGAAAGGGGAACAAAAATATTTTTCACAGTATCAAAAGAGTCTTGAAAAGATTGAATAAAATTTCTTCAAATCGATTTTTGGTCATACTTCTTTTCAAGAAATCGCATCCATTTAGACCTATTATTTTCCCTTTTAAACGGAAAATCCACAAGAAAATTTGAAAAGCTTGAGTTTTTTTATAATTCTAGGATTGACACGAAAATTGATCCAAAAATGATTAATAAAATACCAACAGCTTGAAGAGGGGATATTTTTTCTTTTAGTACAAGAATGCCAATGATAACTGATATTAATGGATTAATTGAGGATATCGGTGTTGCTCGTCCAGCACCTATCATTTCAATTGATGAAAAGAAGCTTATACCCCCAATTCCCCAAGATAAAATACCACCTAAGCCAAGTATAAAACTAACTTTTTTTGTTATATGAGAGAGGGAGGCAGGATCCACAATGCCCGTCTGATGGCGATAAAGAGTGTTTATTATCCAAAAAATTCCAAAAAAGAAGGTTAAAATCCCAAAACGGACTGTTGCTAAAGAATAAACATCGACATCTGGATAATCAAGTAATAATCTTAATGTATATATTGCAAAACTCCAAAATAAGGCAGCCAACACCGCTAAAGCTAGCCCCATCTTCATCTCTTCTTGTGACTCCAAGTTTGAGGATGAACTTTTATTTTCTTGAGCTAAAAAACCTAATCCTGCAATTAATATGATGATTCCAATAAGCACAACTAAAGAAATTGTCTCAAGCCCAAATATGATCAATAGAATCGCAGTAAAAAGAGGATAAATTGAAGCAACAGGCATGGCTTTAGTGATCTCGATTCTTTGAAGAGAACCAAAAAACCAGAGATCACCGAATCCAACAAATATACTAGAAAAAATGAGAATTGGAAGTACTTCTGGAGAGAATAATATCTCAAGAGAGTAAAAATTATTAACGAAAAATGTCACTATCGCTATGAAAGGAACAGCAATTGAACCGCGGATGGTTATAGTCAGAAAGAGAGAGTGTTCTGATTTTAACACTATTTTGTATAAAGAAGCACCAACACCCCAACAAACTGCAGCAAAAAGAGCCAAAATAGTTCCAAGTAACTGTTCATCAATCAACTGCGTTACCTTCAGAGGTGTCGAGGGTCTAAGAAAGATTTATAGCACGACTAAAGGAGGATTATTTGGTAACTAAATTAATCATTTTGTATCAAGTTAAGATCAGAACATTATTGATAATACTATAATGATTAGGAATGATTATCCCAATCAAAAGTTCCTAGTATATCAAAAGCCCAAGGATCGTATACTTCAGGGCCAATGTAATAGTAATAAGAACACTTTGGATAAAGCTCTGGAAGACTTGTTAAGCGAAAAATGAACGCATTTATCCATAAAGCTGGAATATTTACTTTCCCGATTAAAGTTCCCTCTTCTAGATTGTAAAACACTTTTACATATGGAAAAAATTTCAGATGCTCAATAATATTCTTCAATCCCCCATGATTTAATGTAGTTAAACCACGAATGCAAAAATAAACTTTTGAAGTTAAGCCAAGGTTACTAAAAATAGGATAACGGAGAATAATATGGTTTCGAAGTAGATTTTTGAAATCTTCAGTAATATAGGTTCGCGAAAGCTGTAGTTCCTTAGCTAGCATGTCCTCTGTCATTGTCGAGTGTTTGTGAACTAAATCAAGAAGACGTCCTTGGCGATAAGACAGTGGATATGGATCATAAAGGGGATCTAAATTAAACTCTAATCCTGTTTCTCCTAATATTAATTGCGTACTCCACTTACCACTCTCCTCTAACAATGGAGGAAGTAATATCCATCTTTTTTCTGATTTTCGTGTCAATCCACCAAAATTCCACCCACAAAAAAGGAAATTCATTTGAATTCTATCCTCAGAATCGAAAAAATTCATTAGTTTATCATATGATGCTGTATTACGATATGGATATTGCAGCACTGTTGAGAAACCACCTTGAGTGGTTACTGGAAAAGAGAGTGAGATATAAGGTTGAATATCTTTTGACATTTCTGGTTTTTTTCGATTATGGAAAATTAGCATTGTTTGATATCCAATACGGGCAATATCAACCAAGTATATCGTACTTAAAACTTGATGCTGGATTAGGTAGTTTAAACTACTCGAAACAGTCCGTATATCTTTGCGGATCCCATAAGCTAATTCTTTTAATTTAGGAAACCTAGTTAATGACTTAGAAAATCGAGGTTGGGATAACTTCTGAAGAACTTTAAAATCGCTTTTTCTTAGTTTAACGTTTAGATCCGCGCAGAGGGTGAACATCACCTTCTCAAATTCTTCAATTGAAGGATTATTCTTAATATCTTTTAATAAATTATGAGAAGGTCTGCTGGTTCTATAAATGATAAGTTGTCTAGGGATTAAAATGCTACCCCCCCTAAAATAGAAAACAAATGAGGAAAATTTCTCAGTATATTGTTCAACCAATGAAATGATCTTTAAGCGCTTCCATTTTTCATAAAAAGGCTTTGTTAAGTTTGGTAACATCTTTTTTGCTATTTCATTCCATTCTCTCCAAGAAACTAAATTTTTCCCCTCAAGTCTGAGTATTTCTTCAATTTTCTCCCAATAATCGATAAAGTCTTTAATAAACTGGGGAGACAATTTTTCACTAATCAATCTAGATTGATGACTCTCTTTCATGTCTTTAACCAGTCTATATCACATTTTATCATGAAATCCCAAAGCAGGAATTGCACTAAAATTTGCCATTTTTTAATTCTTTTGAATTCATTAATATATCAAAAGAATGTAATATCATTCTCCTTATTAACCATAATAATGGAGGACGATCAGAATGTGCATTAATCTTCGCTATTGGCCAAAATTGCAAAAACCAAGTAAAAATTTCTTAATAAAAATGATTCCTTTGGTTCTATCCGTGACTCTCTTTCTATTAACGATATCTTTGGGTGCTGCTGATCCAGGTTCAGGCCCACCTGTCCCTAACTAAGGTTACACATAACCCATAGATATCTTTCTTTTTTTCAAAGGAATGAAACCAAAATGGCTAAATCGCTTATAGTGCAAACAACAGATTCAAGACTTAATGCAGCTCTTCTTACAGCTCTCCTCCCAGTATCAGTTCTGCGAGATTATAGAATTCAAGAAAATGGTATCTATTGTATTTTTAATTCAGCTATCTCCAATATTCAAGAAATAATTAAAGAATTTCTTTCTGGTCTTTATGAAGTGACAGGAACTATTTTTTATTATGAAATAATTAATAAACAAGAAGCTATTCTAAAGATATATGGAATAGATAGATTACAATTTTCTCAAGAATTCCTATATCAATCATCAGAGATAGATAGATTTTGATACCGGTGAAAGTAATATGATTCATAGTGTCTTTCTAATTCATGAGTCAGGATTATGTCTACTCTCACGCACTTATGGTGATAAATCACAGAATATTGACCTCCTCAGTGGATTGTTATTCGCTATTTCTAGTTTTGCGAGGAATATGATTGGTGAGGATATCAATGAAATCAGGATGGAACATCATAATATCTTCTATGAAGCGAGAAAGACAATAGTTCTTGCTCTAGTTACGTCAGATAAAAAAATCTCCAAACGAAAACTATCTACGATTATGAGGAGAATTTATACAAACTTTGTCCAGCAATATCAAGAGTATATAAAACAACAAATTATTGAGCCCCAGATTTTCGAAAATTTTAAGACGACGATTGATAAAATCCTTCATACTAGCGGTATGCTAAAAATAGACTACTCTCTGGCAGAAGAAAAAACAATTTCTAGTGTTTATTAGAATATTAAACATCAAAATCAAATGACTTTGTACGAGAGAAAATCTTGATGGGACATTTAGTTGAATCAAGACCTATTGGTACAGAACCATTTGATACATTCATTATTCTGTCTTCTAATGATCACTCTCTTTTATTCTTTACCCAATCGTTTGCTAAGCTGAGTGGTTTTCATCCCTCTCTTGTACCCTCATTAATTCCAATATCCGCTATTTGGGTGGAAAACCTAGATATCCAACGCCGTGTACCGTTTGATCGTTATGAGATTTATCAATTCAAACAAAAAACTTCTTTATGCAATGAAAATGTTTGGGTAGAGGATCTGATTCATGAATTACGAACAACATCACTAGCCATCGATCTTGGGGCACATATATTAGGAGAAAACGAACAATCAGCACCATTTCTGCTTCAAAAGTTGTTACGAGCTTCCCACCGTCAAAAAATATCAACACTCATCGCATCTGATTTTCTTCAGCTATTAAACTCACCGCCCTTAATATCCCCTACATCTCTAGCAAAGGTATTAATCAATGGTCTTTCTCATTCTCCTGCTGCGGATCAAGTAAAATTTTCATTTGCTTCTTCCATTGAAACAAACTTTATAGAGCATATCAATCCAGTTATATGGTGTAATTTTCATTTTTTAGCTAATTTCTTTACAACACTCCTCTCTTGGCTTGAGACGGAGCCTATCACCTTAGAAATGGAGGTTATCAATCCTGTCTCTGTTTTAATAAGTTTAGACATTTCTCCCAATTCCCTATCAAAGATACAGGGATTCTCCTTAATCCCTCATTATTTACATTATATTACAGCATACTTTAATGGCCGTTCTTGGATGACTCTGACGTCAATAAGAATACTTTTCCCACTGGTTTTGTCAGTTCTTAATGTTGAAAATAGCTATAAATTCCCACAAGTATATACAAAATGATTTGATTACAGGTTAGTTCATTTGCATAATCTATTTGTTTGGTGGGATTTCGGGATCAGGATCGCGATATCCATAATAAGCCCCCATATCTATTTTCACACCATTCTGTCTTAAATAAGTAAATAATTGCCCTAAATGAAACCATTCATGGCCAATTTCATCGAATATTTCTTTGTAAATTGAAGTGTTATGGTCTTGATAGAACAATTTGATGTTTTCGATTTGTGCGTCCTCTAAATGGTCTTCAAGAAAAGTGATTAACCTTTTTAAGCCCTCTTCATATAATTTTGTTAATCCTTGAGCATTTAGAGGCATGTTCGATGACTCTAAAATGTTATATGTCTCTTCATCTGGAATATTCCCTTGAAACAATTCAAGTATAGCCAAAGGGCTACAAGCCAAATGATTTGCAAGTTGTGCTGTACTTCTCATGGAGGGAGCTGGACTCCAATCCCACAAGTCTAGTGGAATCATTTTCAAAATGAATAATATTCCTAAACGACGTGACTTCAAGGTAGCGATTAATTCTTCCAATTTTAACATCCCAATATTTATTATCAGATTACGGATTGAGAAATATAGCTTTTAAAAGGAGCTTTCTTCCCATGAACACGTAGAGTTTTGATACCATGGAATTCTCGCTAGACCTTGAAAAGCATCTTAATGGACTCACAATTGAACAACGCGACTATCAACTTGCTGCAACGCAAGAAATAATCGCGAAATTACCACATTCATCACTACTAAACTATCCATATGGTACAGGGAAAACAATAATCGCCCTATTAGTCTTTTTATCTCTAAAAAAGTCAAATCCTAAAGCGAAATTTATTTTCACTTCTGCAAGAGAAGCAGCAGCTTTACGTTGCCGTCAAGCATTAGAAATGGCAAAAAATTTTGGTTTTGTTGACAAATTAGGTTACCTATTCGACCCTAAAACAAGTAGTATGGGACTTAGTTTAGCTCAAAAAGAGAAAATGTACAATGTGTCAGATGTTATTTTTTCACCAATTACAGCTCTTATGAACGATCGATTTCAAATTAAATCGCGTCAAAATAAAGACATTTTCAAATCTATTCAATTATGCGTCATTGATGAAGCAACAGACCTGCTTGCTCGATCTATGACAGGATTTCGATTAAGTAAATTTTTTGAAGAACTATTTCAAGTTCGTCCAAAAGTGGGTGGTTTTCCTGTCTTAGGAATGACAGGAACCCGAGATCAATATCGGGCTCAAGCAATCATCAAAATACTAGGAGAGGGAACACACCTTATGCAACGACCAGAGTTAGCTCCTTATGAAACTATTACACAATTCCGAGAGATAGATCGAGAGGATTACAAACATATAGATAGATTAATATCAACCCTTCTGACCAAACCGATTACTACAGTTCAAGAACTCCTTGATCCTCAATTAAGCCGCTTAGATATCATTAAACTTTCCTATGGAGGAGCTTTAGATCGATTGAAAGACGCACAGGCTACTTATCCCATCCGTATTGGAAAATATAAGGTGAATGATGACGAATCACGTGAACAGCTGGTTAATGCTTTCTCACTCCTCTTCAAGCTTACCCATGCAAGACTTCTACTCCTTGATTCAACTCCAGGAGAGTTTCTAAAGTATATAAGAATTGATGAACACCGTGAGGCATTTCAAAACGTTATCGAGGCGAGTTCTTCACTGATTTCACATCGGTCTGATTTACCACGATTTGATAAACCAGAAGAAACAACCACACGTGGATTGATCAATCCAAAAGTAGACACAGCCATAGAACTAATTCACGAACATCTTATTCGTGGAGCCAAAGTTCTATTGTTTACTCGATACTTGGCACTTGGTGAACAGACAAACATGCTCCTTACTAAGGCATTAGGATTTCCAGGTGTAAAATATTTATCTGGAAAAACCCCTGAAGACACAAGACGTATTATCCTTGAACAATTTCAACAAGAAGATGTGAATGTCCTGATTTTTACCCCTGTTGGTGGCCGTGGCCTCAATTTAGCGGAAGCAGATGTAGTAATTCATCTTGACATAACTAGTAACTTAGATGACATGATTCAACGACGAGAACGTGCTCGGGGCTGCTTAGAATACGTTTTAGTTTTAAAGGGAACAAGTGAAGAAGCAAAGATCAATGAATACTCGAAACTTACTAAATCATCGATAAGTGGTTCTCCCAGCTCATCAGAATGAATTTTTTCCTTCCCACTCACCTAATAACATTAAATTTCTTCTTTTTTCAACAATATTCTCTAATTGTTTCCTGGAAAGAGTCATTATCCCAATAAGGAAAAAAACTATCAACATTAAGCCATTTAATATTAAACTCCCTCTAATTCCTATTGCGGTGTCAGCTATTAGCCCAACGATGCCCATACCTATGACTTGAGAGACAGTGATTGATAAGTTGATAAAAGAAAAGATTTTTCCTCGTAATCTATCAGGAACGGTTTCTTGGGCTATTGTTTGAAGAGGTATCATAATAAACACCTCTATTGCACCGAATCCTATCCAGGCGAGTCCTACTATCCACAGATATCCCCTGGGTGCAGAGGCAAAAATCATTAAAATAACCCCGGCGAGAATTAAGGTCCAAGTTATCAGAGTTATTGGTTTAGCGATTCGTTTTCTTCTTGACAAAAGATAAGAGATCAGTATACCCATTAAAGCTGATCCAGCCATCATTATTCCATAAATAATTTCACGAATCCCCTGTTCGATCAATCCATGTTCAACTTCCAAATATGGGACAATTAAAATCATCGAAGCTCCGCCTGCGAACATTAACATCGAGAAAATAATCAATAAATAAAGAAGGGGAGGAAAGCCAGCCAAATAACGACCCCCCGCAATCAAATCCTGAATAGGTTTCCTTTCCGATGGATTTGAAGCTTTTAATGACCGATTAATTAATAAGATACAAAAAGCTGAAAAGAGAAATGACATACTGTCAATAACAAAAGGGATATCATAACCCAATGTACCGATAATTACTCCTGCAGTCATTGGCCCAATCAATGCAGAAACCTGATATGATCCTACACTCAATGAATTTGCTGTAAGTAGATCCTTATTATCTTCAATCAAATTTGGAATTGAAGCACCTCGTGCAGGATAGAAAAATCGGGCGAAGGTCGCGTTACAAAAGGCAATTCCTACAATCCACCAAACACGAATGTTATCTGGGAGACTTGTTGTTAGAGGAATTATTAAAATGGCAAAGGCTTGACCTAAATCTGCAAAAACCATAGTGTATTTCCGATCGACTTTATCAACAACAACCCCAGCCCAGGGACCAATCAATATCATGGGAATAGCTTGGGCAATGGACAATAGAGCCATGGCATAGACCTCACCCGTTAAATCATAGATAAGAAATATCAGAGCAATATAGGAGAATTGGGAGCCAATATTCGACACCAACTGTCCAGTAAGTAATTTCCCAAAATTTGGATATTTAAAAGGAAGAAACCCTGATTTGTCGCTGATTTGATGTGGCTCATTGATCACTTAGTTTGCCACCTATTGCATCTACAACTAATTTTTTATATTGGATTAAGTTGTAAAATCAGTTGATGAAGTAATTGTTTATAAGTTCTTTATCCCCAAAACAGTGATTTTGTAGCTAATTCATTCCATTCAGTCATTATGCCTTGGTTGAATCTGATTCAATTATTATTACTATTTTTATATTTAATAATCTTG
>Ga0209636_10004385_pt1 | contig 14372 bp, 11 predicted proteins | sample DeeMarSWOR152_54_FD_187464 | JGI IMG/M metagenome (GOLD analysis project Ga0209636, IMG submission 187464) | Marine sediment microbial communities from White Oak River estuary, North Carolina - WOR-1-52-54 (SPAdes) (version 2) | ecosystem: Environmental > Aquatic > Marine > Intertidal zone >...
AGTCAATTAAGAAGAAACCTGTGACGAAAGGTGGATCCGCATATTCTACTTGCTTATAACCTACAGTTGGAAAGATCTCCACTATATAACCTAGATAGAATTGCATTAACATTCCGAGAAAGAAAATTGGAACTGAAACTCCTATTAAAGCAATTCCCCTAAAAATTGTATCTTTGGCTTTATTTCTATGAGTAGCTGAAATTACACCAACCTTAATTCCAACATAAGATGCGATAATGATTGAAAATACTGAAAGATCAATAGTTCTTGGTAGACGTCTAGCAATCAGTTCCCACACTTCAGTCCCTGTAGCCACCGAAACTGATTGACCCCAATTACCAGTAAATAGATCTGCAATATAGCGAAAATATTGTAAAATTATCGGTAAATCTAGACCCAATTGACGTCGCATAGCTGCAATTCTCGCGGGATTTGGATGAGTCACACCCTGAGCTTGCAATAATGCTATGACAGGGTCACCTGGCATTAATCTCGATAGTACAAATGTAAGGGTTAACACTCCAAAAAGTACCGGTACCATGGCTATTAATCTTTTTATAATATATTTTATTAGACTCATAAAATCACTTTATTTTTTTTTTTTTTTATTGATATTTTATTTTTTATTTTTTGTAGATATTTATGGTGCATTTTCAAAAATACAATTAAAAGGACCAATAGAGAATGGTCCAACATTAATTGTTAATTTTGTAATGAATTTATTTTTATACTAGGTTCTTTAATAGTTTACAGATATGTATAATTATTATTTATATTTTTGGAATTAAAGTCCACCAATTGTTATCGGTGGAGGTTGTAAATAGTATGTATTTATAGGTATACTTATTTTTGTATGGGTTTCGATTTTTCCTCATTTGTATTTTAATAAGGGGAGGTATTTGGAGTGATAAATGGTTTGATTTGATTTGAGATAAGAAGGATGAATGGAGTATGTTCTTGAGTAAGGATTTTGTCTACACGATTTCTTTTATTTTGTTTCTATCCTCTTCAAAAAGAAAAGAATTTAAAAACCTATCCAAGCAGCATATCTAGCTCTTATTATATCCTTTATTGCTTTAATAACCATAAAGATCATTTCTCGTGTTTCAGGTGCATAATATGGGGAATAAAGCAATTCTTTAATTCTTCTCTCAATGTACGTTCTATATTTTTTTATAAAATATACTTTTATTAAGGTACATGCTTTCATCACGCTCAATAAACATAATAGTTCGATACCGGGTTTTGTATTATTAATAATAGCATTACTTATTTCTTCTAGCAATGAGTCCTTAACTTCTGGTTTTGTTAAATAATATCGCCGTGCTTTAAAGTCACTAATTAGAATTCCTTGATTTTTTAATTGTTGAAAAATACCTTGAGAAAATTGTTTATAAAAGTGTGAAATTCTACTTAGCCAGGTTTTCAATTTTACCGGCCTTTTTGAGCGATATAAAAAAACCAAAATTTCATCTAAATATGGGAACCCACTAGGATGATAATCCAAAATTTTTGAATTTTTCCAATAAATAGAAAGATTTCCTCTAAGATATAAATCCAATATCATAGCTCCTGCTAATCCTAAATCTTTAGTAGCACGTCCTCTAGAAAAAATTTTTCCTTTACGACCATCAAGAAGCATTAATAAAAACATTTCTGAAATAAGCATGCTAAATTACCCTCACTCCAAATATTAGTTATGTTCACAATTAATTAATATTTGAACAATATTTAAATATTAGTATGTACTTATGTACATATAATATGAACATAATGAAATAAAGATAGAAAAAAAAACTTAAATGAATAATATTAATAATCAGATTGATAAGAAAAGCTCATCAGAAAAAATCCATATCCACACAACTATTCCAACCCACATTAAGGAACTTATTGATAAATATTCTGAGATGGAAGATAGGGATGGTAACAAAATTTTTGGTAAGAAATCTAAAGTTATTGAACGAGCATTACAATTACTAGATAATTACTATAATCCGAAAGAAAACGATATAGAAATAATTTGGTGTAGAGCGCGAGAAGAATTAAATATGGTATTAGTAGGTAAAACTACTTTTCTTTCGTACATTTCAGGAAATACAAAAAAGGCATATAAGGATAATATCGCTGTTGAAGCTGTTGAATGGTATAATAGTAAAAGAATAGAAGAGATGGATTTAGATGAATTTTTAATGGGTCTAAAGGGTATGTGGCTAGTAGCCAATTACTTTAGAAAGATTGAAATAATTAAATATGATGAAGGTGCTATACAAATGACATTTAATCATGAATTAACAAGAGAATACGGTAAATTTTGGGCAGGTTACTTTAAAAGCCTATTAGAAAATAATTGGAATTGCTCTGTACAAAAATCAATCCGAAATGAATCATTCTACTTAATTATAAAGGAAGATTAAAGATTTTGATAAGAATCGTTGGGTTCAGGTTTAGAGTTTAAGGGTCAGTGAGCGTACAAAGGAGCGATAAGGCGAAATAAAACAAGAAGGACAATGTTCATAAGCAAGTTTTTCTTATCTTATTTTTTCAGTTTATTACTCCTCTTTGTTAGAAAGGTAAATTCAGCGCCTGATTTCACTGAAAATTTCATTGGAAAATATTAGAAAATTCCTTCAGGATCAAAAAAATTTAACCATGAAAGAGTTAGGTATTAGTGAAGTTGAAGTTGATAATCGTTACCTAAACTTTCATGATCTTATTGAAAATTTGATGAAAAAGTGTTATTAACTCCGCATTCCTGATCATATATTTAAAGTCATTACGCTTCTCCGTGAAGCAAGCCACAGTATTGCTCATGGGGTTAGAAATGCCAAATCTGATTTCAATATACTATAATTATGCTATAAAACACTTCTCGATTATTATCAATTTATGGGAAGTTTTGCAAAAATCTATGATGGAAAGATTAGATAGAATAAGTTCATTGAATAAACTATAATTTAATAAGAATTACTTAATATGCTTTGTTAGGAAACATCTAATTTTCCGCAACAACTTATCTCTGCATTCAGGTTAGACCAATCTTCTTTAGCTGTGAAAAGATCTTGCTCTTGTGCTTTTTTATGGAGTCAAAAATTCATCAACACATCTCTACATTCAATGTTCGACGATTCTTCAGCTTTGAATAGATTCTCTTCTTCTGCTATTTTATGAAGTCACAAATGAGCAAGGATAATATATGTGGCGCTTTTAAGCTCACTAAAATCCTGAATCTCACAAATTTTATCAAGAGTCTGCAGAATTAGCTCCCTTCGCGCTTGTTTTACTGCTTCGCGCTTTTCAAACATTACACTAATAAAATATAATTAAATTAAGATAAAGCATATGAGTGTCATAGATTATGATTATTTTAAAAATGACTCCTACCGGTTTGTAGTCCTATTGTAACTTTATTCAATATAAAATTATTTAAATTCTTTATCTTTATATTCATATTCTATTGGTTTTATTGTCGAGAAAATCAATGGTCCTATACATTGTAAAAGCGCTATAAATATAAACATTGATCCAAAAATGACTAAATAATTAGTTGAAAATCCTTCAAAAACTGAAAACATTGCTCCAGTAATAAACAATCCCATAGCTGTACCTGTATTGGCAAATGAATTCCCTAGAGAAAAAAATGTACTATCCATTTCTGGATATTGCTTGGCTACTTGCCCCATTACGGCTGAATAACTAGCACTTCTCCAACCTGAACCCACTCCAATAATAACGGCAAATATAAAATATAACCATACTACAACATTTATTAACATCAGTAAAAATGAACCAATGCAAATTGTATACCCAATATATACAGAAATCCTTCTTGATTTCAAATCAGCAAATCTACCTCCTATTATAGCTCCAATTACTATACCTATAGAAACTAACAAATTTATGTTAGCTTGAGGAATATAGAGATTAATATCCTCCTGTAATATCGCAATCGATGCACCAGCTGGGTCAACAAGTCCTAATTGAATTAAAATAAAGAGAGCTATAAACAACATAATAAATCCATCTAGCACCGCATCAAAGAGAGCATAAGTAAAAACTTTCCAATTTTTTTTTGTGAAGACCATCATTTTAAGATTTTCTCCAATTCTTATCTTGGGAGTACTTGGTTCTTTGATAATAATCATTAAACTAGTAATAACGACAAGAAGAGCTCCAACAATTATAAAAATTATATCTATATTTAAAACTCTCATTAATAAGGCAGTCAGAGGACCTCCTGCGATTGCTCCAACACTTCTAAACCCCCAACAAAATCCTTGTGTTCGGCCTAATTGCTGTTTTGGGCAAATATCAAGAATTAGCCCATCGGTAGCTGTATCTCCCATAGCAACTCCTAAATTAGCAAATAAACCAACTAATGCTAGGATGAAATAAGCATTTCCTTCTATAGTTAAAAGTAAGGGGATGCATATCCAGATTATTCCAGCGAAAATTCCAGGTATGATTATCCATGGTCTCCTCCTACCAAACTCTTTAAAACCGATCTTGTCTCCTAAAATTCCAAAGAGAAATTTAACTGCCCAAGGAATCATTACTACAGATGCTAAATTTGCAATATTTGTCATATCGAGAGTTCCTAGTATAGTTAATAAATAAATTGGGATAATAACTCCAAATATACTCATACTCACTCCTTGAACTAAATAAAAAGATGAAAATATTACAGTATAAATGTTTTTATATTCAATTTCATTATTTTCCATTTTTTATTCAATTCTAATTTATTTTTTTAATTAGATTTAATAATTATTAATACAAACTCTTTAACTCTAAGTTTTATAAAAAGATTATCAAATTTCACAATATTTTTATAAAATATAGAAGAATTTTTACAAAATCAAGAATAATTTTTATTTACTTACTGGAAAAAATATAATAAGAAATTATAATAAAAAATGGTAAAAAATAATGAGGGAAAATAGTGTTTTTATTACCTATATCGTCTTTTTTGGAACTATTCTTTTCTTTTTTACAGTACTAGTTGCTCTATTTGCATGGATCATATATGGAACGATTGATGGTGTGCTGGGATCACTAGCATATATTATTGTAGGTTTGTTGAACTTTTTTCCTTGGATAATACCTTTTGTAGGAATTCCATTGGGAATTTTGGATATTCTCGGTATTTTCGGTTTTGGAATGTATAGCTTAACATTGAATATAGCACATTTGAGTTCTAGCTGGGTACCTTTAGTATGGTATTGGTTTGTATCTATTATTGCTAGTTTAATTGATATAATATTTATGTTTTTCATAATCTCGTGGTTAGGAGGATTAAAGTATAGGAAAAAAGAATCTAAAACAAATCTAGCATTAATAAATTGTAATATCATTGATGGAAACCGCGACAGCGAAGTAATAAATAATGGAGTTATATTAATTAAAAATATCGTGGAAGAAAATGAAACTCAAGGTTTAATTATCGGTGTAGGGAAGGCAGGTGATATTGAAATCCCTGATGATTATAAAAAAGTGGATTTAAAAGGCGCTTATGTACTTCCTGGATTAATCAATGCCCATTGTCATCTTGCTGGGAGTGGAAAGCCGATGAAAATAATGAAACTTAGTGATAATATACTGAATATTATAATCAAAATCATGAAAACACCCTTAGGAAAAAAACTTATGATGAAGATGATGAAAAAAAATGTAATAAATGCTTTAAATGCCGGAGTAACGACATTAAGATCGCTAAGTGATCTCCCTTATTTAGATGTAAAATTAAGAAAGGAAATTGAGAAAGGTAAAATACTTGGACCAAGAATTCTCTGTTCAGGTCCAGGAATTTGTATTACTGGAGGGCATGGTGGAATGATGGGATATATAGCAGACTCAAAACCTGAAATACGGAAATGTGTTAGAAAAAATCTTAGAAATGAAGTTGATTGCATAAAAATATTCAATACTGGAGGTGTCATGGATGCCAGAAAAGTAGGAGAGGCTGGAAGACCTCAGATGACAGTAGAAGAAATTGAGACTGCTTGTTTTGAAGCACATCGCGGAGGTTTATTAGTTGCTAGTCACTGTGAAAGTACAGAAGGAATAAGAGAAGCTCTTCAAGGTGGCGTCGATACAATTGAACATGGAGCTGAAATTACAGATGAGCTTGTACCATTATTTAAAAATAATCCAAAATCTCTACGAGGTTATACTGCTTTAATTCCAACAATCTCTGCAGGTCTTGGTTTAGTATCATTTCCAATTGAGGAAACAAAAATAACTCAAATTGTTTATGAAAATGAAAAGCTTATTGGAGAAGGTACGATTAAAGGTGTAAAAAGAGCCTATAAGGAAGGAATAAGATTGGGGATTGGAACAGACGCATCAGTTCCATTTGTTCCTCATTATGACGTTTGGAAAGAAGTAAAATATTTTCTCTATTATACTGATATGACACCTCAAGAAGCAATATATTTTGCGACTAAAAACACCGCTGAAATTATCGGTGTTGACGATATAACAGGTAGTATAGAAGTTGGAAAATCAGCAGATTTGCAAATTATCGCAGGAAATCCTCTTGAGAATATTGATTATCTTGGGAAAGTATCCATGGTAGTAAAACAAGGAAGTCTAATTGAAAAAGCTAAGGTAAAAAAGATAAAGAATTTAAAAGAATTAGAACCAATAGATTATGCAATTTAGCATTTATTTCATTTTTCTATTTACATATATAGACATAAATTCTTATAACATCCATGGTCTGTTTTTCATACAATTATTTCACATTTTTGCGAAAATCACCATAAATTATCGCACTTCCTACTAACACAATTAACTGAAGAATTACCATATCTGCTGAAACCAACTCAGAACAGTAAAATGATTGTAAATTCGATTTTCCACCATTAAATACGGAATTTTCTAATTCATTATCAATAACTCTAATAATGTCTTTTCCCTGAAATGGTCTTCCGTCATCTAATCGTCCTTTTATGATAACTTCAATGTAGTCTCCAAAGGATAAAATATTTTGGACTTCATTTCTTGAGAATTTGACCATTAAATCAGATGTGCCATCATTATCATAATCTTCTATTGTGATTGGAGATCCTGGAACCACATAAATACTATCAGGTTCGGTAATTAACTGGATTGAATCTACAAGAATTTTAGTTAAAGTTTGTTGAATTAAACTACTTCTTGCTAATTTTACACCTTCACTTTCGTGACTCATCTTGTTTATACAAAGCATTTAGCACTATATAAAACAGAAAAGAGTAGTGGTTAAATAAATATATTAACAAAATGTAATTCAATAAGAATTTAAAAGAAGGGTGATCCCTACTTTACCAGACACAATTACACGTCAAAATAAAATAGGAGAAAGGTGAAATCAGAGCCTACATAAGTATACTTCCAAAAGACAAAAATCCAGAGCGTAATTAGAGACTATCTATTCAATTCATAGTAATAAATTATTTTATCAAATTTATGATGGATTGAGACGGCTTTGCCCTACTTCCGTATCCATAGCTTTCGGAGAACATCTGCAGGGTAGTCTAACTAGCTTCTATTATGCGGATGGGTGGGATAATAACCCAAATAATGAAAATTCAACCTTGGAGTTAAAGATCTACTTCAATGGAGGAGGTTTAGCACAACTAACAGTAAATTTATTATGAAGGGGGCTCTACTGTTTTTTCTATCTATGATACTGGACCAACACATAAATTGCACTTTTGGGCATTAACTTCAAGTAAAACCATAAAAAATATATGGTATTATAATTTAGAATGGTGGTTCCCTTGAGATGTATGGGTAGATCTTGGAATTGTTCGATATGAGTGAGTTAGAATCTACAAATCTTTTTTTTTAATTATAAATTAATAAATTATTAAGGAAATATCTCCAAACGAAAGTATAAGATAAAAAAAAATTTATCATTCCCTATATAAGGAATTTCCCATAATTCTGCTATAACACTCTGGTTTTTACCCGGTTGAAAAAAAGATATATTCAACATTTCTGACATCCAGAATTGATTATCAGACAAAATAATTTTAGAGGTATTAAGATAAGATTCAGCACTAATAGATCCTGTCGAAGCTAAAATTGTTTCATTGTCTCCTCTTAAAATCTCAACTCGAAATGAAAAATCTCTCTCCATCTTATTTTGAACTGATACATAAAAAGAAATATTTTCACCGACATTAGCCGTAGTGGGATAATTTCCTGCTTCCTTTTCTGAATTAAGGATCCCAAAAGTTACAAATCCAGGTTCTGGGTTTAATAAAAAGTATGTTATGAATCCAGAGACAGTAATAATTCCAATTATTAAGGAAATCTTAACCAATTTTTCAAATATTGTATTGCTTTTTGCGAGTTCATTTTTATTAGGACTTCTATTTAAAATGAGTGATTTCATGTATAATACTATCGAAATTATAATTGATCATTCTTTAGTAATTTTCCCTTATTTAAGACTTTTTAATAAAGAAAGGTCCATTACAAAAGTAGCTTTTTTCACTTATTTTTGGTATTTTTGACAAAACATTTAAACATTTATTAAAATTTATTTTACATGATAATGTCTTTAGAAATTTTTTTATTTCATTTTAAGTTCTAAATTAAAAAATAGATTTAATTTTTATCTTTTGCTAAAATTGATTTATAGACCTTAATATAATCGTCAACCATTCTTTCAGCAGTAAATTTTTTTTCAACCCATCTTCTACATTCTGCCCGATCAAGCATATCAATCTTTTTTAATGCCATAATCACCTCTTCAATAGAATTGACTAAAAATCCAGTTTTTCCATTTACAATTACTTCCGACATACTCCCTTTATTAAAAGAAATAACAGGTGTTCCACAAGCCATTGCTTCCACAACCGACAGACCAAATGCCTCGGGAATATTAATAGGATTCAATAATGCATACGCACCTCCTAATAACTCATCCCTCTTCTTCGGATCAGCAACACCAACGTATTTTATTAAGTCATTATCAAGAAAAGGCTCAATATTTCTTTTAAAATAATCCTTATCTTGAATAATCCCTGCCAAGGTTAATTTCTTTCCAACTTTAAGAGCTATTTCAATAGCTTCTTTAGTACCTTTATCATGATGTAACCGACCAAAAAATAGTAAATAATCTTTTGATTTAGATTTAAAAGTAAATTGTTCCAAATCTATACCATGATAAACTGTAGCTATATAATTCAAATCTGGAATTCTAGCAGCATTGCTAATGGAAACGTAATAGGTCTGATTGTTGTATTTTTTATAAACTGGTAAAATTTTGGGAGATGAGATACCATGAATTGTTGTTAAAACTGGCGTGGATGTCATTTTCATATAAGTTAAAGGCAGAAAATCAAAATGGTTATGAATAATATCAAAATCATCTCCTCTTTCGAACAATTCAGATATATGTAAACATTCCCAAACTTTTGGTACCAATTCATGATCTTCTTCATAACCACGACCACAAACACTTACAAGATTTGCATTAGTAATGGAATTTTTTGTAGCAAATAAAGTAACTTTAATTCCTTTCTTTACAAGACCTTCCGTCAATAAAGAAACTATATATTCCCATGGACCATAAGATTGAGGAGGAGTACGCCATGCAATTGGTGAGAGTATTGCTACGTGCATAATTTATCTCCTGATGAAGAGTTATGTTTATCAAGCCATTCAAGAATTTCTGAAAGACTGGCAGTTGCTAAAGCAATAGAACTATCAGTACATCCATAATAAAGTAGGATATTATCACCTTTTTGAATCCAACCACATGGAAAAACAACTTTATCAACATCACCAAAAGTTTCATATGATTCTTTTGGAGAAAAGACCCATTCGTCAGATCTAGCGATTACTTTACATGGATTTTTTAGATCTAAGAGTACAAGTCCTAACCGATAAATAACGCCACTAGCAGTAGTTTTAACTCCATGGTAAAGTATTAACCAACCCTCATCAGTTTTCATTGGAGGAGGAGATAAACCGATTTTATTTGCATCCCACCAACTACCACTCCTAGCGGGGATAAGAAGTTTATGATCTCCCCAATGTTTAAGATCTGGTGAAAAAGCAATCCAAATATGAGCACCACTTCCTGGCATTTTAGCAACAGGTCTATGAAGTATTGCCCATCGATTATTAAATTGAGTTGGAAACATAGCAGCGTCCTTATTCTCCGGCGGCATAATAATCCCAAAACGATTAAAATGCTTGAAATCTTTAGTACACGCTAATGAGACTAAAGGTCCAGCTTTAGAATAGGAAGTATATATTATAGACCATAAATTTTTATTTTCAAGAAACGTAATTCTAGGATCTTCAATACCCCATATTTCTTCTGGATAATGATCAGGAAGGGGTGTCATAGTAGGTTGGGTATCAATAAGCCAATTATTTATCCCGTCTTTACTACGAGCTAAAGTAAAATGTGAAATTCCTCTTTTATCTTCTACTCGCATTAGAAGTATAATTTCATTATGATATTTAACAGCACCTGCATTGAAGACAGTATTCGCGAGATAAGGCAAATCTTTTATTGAAATAATTGGATTGGTTGGATGACGCCTAAAAAGTTCATTAAAAGATGATTTTCCGATGAGATTAACACCTTCAAAATTCTAATTCTAAATTAACAGTTTGACCCGTTTTTTTAGCATCTCTTGCAAGTTCATATGCATAGTTATATTGTTCAGCTATAATTTCCCAAGAAACTACATTATCAAGATATTGCTTTAAATTCTCACCAAGTTTCATTCGAAGATTTTCATCACAAGCTAATTGAATTATCTTTTCTTTTAGCATTTTTTTTGTTGTAAATAATAAGCCACCACCACTTTCTAAAGTTTGGGCTGTTAATCCTTCCATGGGGGCTGTTGTTACATAAGGTTTATTTAAAGCTATTATCCTTGCTAATGTTCCAGATTGTGTTTCATCAATAGTTGGCAATATAATAAAATCACAAATAGCCATTACTTTATAATAGATATCTCCTCTTGGGATAAATTCGTAATAATGTGCTATCCCTTTGTCTTGAAGTTCGAGAATATCAGACTTCCACATTTCATAATCATGTTTGTGATTTGGGTCACGTAAAGTACCTGCAGCAAATAAATCCCATTTCTGACCACATATTTTTTTTATCTCTTCATGAATTTCTCCCCATATTGAAAGTAGGATATCCCATCGTTTATTGGTTTGTATCCATCCAATCATTCCAACAAGATGATCTGATAAATTCAAATCATCTAAGCCCAGCTCTGTTTTTAATTTAGTAATTTCATCTATTCCCCATCTTTTATCAGATCGAGCGCCATGTGGGACCACCATAATGTTTTTCGGAGTTTCCCAACCTCGGGCTCTAAAAGACCAGTCCAATCTCCACTTTTGATAATGACATTTAAAAAAAACAACATCACTTCTTTGACAAAGTTGATAAATGAAATCAGCTTCAAAATCTGTAATCCGTCCATGAATAGTATGCGGTTCAACTACAATGGGATAATGATCAATAGCCTCAAGAAGCTTAAGAAAACCTTCATTTCTATCCCCTATCCCACGTTTATCTATATATTCATATAGTCCATATTCATGTTGTAAATGAATTACATATGGTTTCAACTTACTTATTTTTTCGGCTACTGGTTCATACCAATTATATCTGTTTATCTCAATTAAGGGAAAAACTCCTTCTCCCTCTCCATCTGTATGGCTAATAACTAAAACATCTTTATTAGGATTAGCTTTTTTGATAAATTCTCTTGCTTCCTCTGCAAATGTTGCAATCCCGCAAAGACGTGGTGGATAAGAACTTACTATAACAATTGGTTGGTTAGACATTTTTTTTTTATTCACTTAATTGTTCTGTTAAATCAATCTCAGTTAAATTATCTAACAAATACATATTTAGAAGTGCTAATAACCAAGCTAATGTTGATTCTGCCCCTTGATTTATATTGGGACCTTTAGATGTTAAAGCATCGTAACATCCTCCAGTTTTATAATTATAAAGCGAAATGTTTAAATCATTTCGACCTAAAAACCATTCTACACAATGACGTGCTTCTTTAATCCATTTTTTGTCTTGAGTAATTTTAAATGCCTCAACACATGCTTCAAGTATACTCTCAGCTTCAAGAGGTTGTTGATCAAATCTCGCTTTTTCTCCATTACGTAGATGCCATCCAGAATTACCAATTGGAGTAAATTGTCCTTTAGGATTCTTTTGAACATTAATTAACCACTCTAATGACATCAATCCAGTTTTAACCATATCTCCTCGCTGTAACCATTGCCCAGACATCATTAAAGCTTGGGGTATTTTTCCATTATCATAAGTTAAAGTGTCCTCTATCCATGGCCACTTATCACTAGCATTCGAACAATATATTTCAAATAAATGATTCGCTATTTTTTCTCGAAATCTTCTTATCTTGCTATCTCCTCCAAATCTAGCTAAATAAGCATGAATTCCTATCAAACCAAAAGCTAATGCTCTAGGAGATTTAAATTCTGAAAGAACTGACACAGCTTTATCAAAAAATCTTAAAGCTTGATCCCCGAACTCTTTTGTTTTTGATAAAGCTATTGTAAATCCTAAACTCCAGACAGCTCGACCATGACAATCTTCAGATCCTTCATCTTCAAGCCACTTACGATCATATCCTAAAAAATTGCGAAATCGACCATTTTTCTTGTTGAAGGCGTGGAATAAAAAACTTAAATAGCGACAATCAAGATTCTCTAATAAATCATCTTCAATTAATAAACTTTGAGCTAAAAGTACTACATTTAACGCCCTTGCATTATCATCTGTGCTATAACCATACTCTCGATTGGGTATTATAAAATTAGCATGTTGTAAAATACCAACATCATCTGTTAACCTATACAGATGATCAAATTTTGGCTGAGGTAGATCGAATGGTGAAGCTCCAAATGGTTTTATCCTTAAAATGGTTTTTGGTTCTGATAATCTTTTTTCAACAACTTCTGCAAATATCTCTATATAGTTTCGAGCAACCTCCTTCCAAACCATATCTCTAGAAAATATATAGGCTTTTTTTCGTATAATATGTCTCTCAGTTTCGTTATCTAGTAGATTAATAATATGATCAGCTATGCTTTCTGGATTCTTAAAGGGTACTATTATTCCTTTTCCATCCTTTAAGATTTCCTCAGCATACCAATAAGGAGTAGAAATGATAGCTTTACCAGCTCCAAGAGCATAAGCAAGTGTGCCAGAGATAATTTGCTCTTTGTTTATATATGGAGTTACATAAATATCAGCAGCTCCTAAAAATTCACATAACTCCTCTAATTCTACAAACCTGTTATAAAAAATTATATGATCTTCTACGCCAAGCTCTCTAGCCCTGATTTGAAGAGAATGACGATATGATTCGCCCTGTTCTTTCTTCACATTTGGATGAGTAGCACCAAGTACAATATATGTCACATTTGGATGGTTTTTAACGATTTTAGGCAAAGCATCAATCATTGTCTCTATCCCTTTGCCAGGGTTTAGCAAACCAAAAGTTAAAATTACATCCTTCCCTTCAACTCCAAATTGATCTTTAAAAAAATTTGGATCTATAAATGGAACATCTGGAATTCCATGATGAATTACATTAACTTTTTCGGCAGGTATCCCATAGTCTTCTTTTAAAAGCGTTTTAGCTTGATGGCTCATAACTATTAATCGATCTGATAGCCTACCTATTTTTTCAATAATTTTTTTAATTTTGGGTTGGGGATTCGGTATAAGAGTGTGTAGTGTTGATACAATCGGCATATGTAAGTTACGAAGTAATATTAAAATATAATTTCCGTGATCTCCTCCATAGATGCCAAATTCATGTTGCAGACAAACAACATCAACTTTATTAACATTCAGAAACTCTGCAGCTAGTGAATAATCCTTCAATCGATTAACATTTAATTCAAAGCGAACTTGATTAGGATAAAGATAACCCTCGAGTGTATCATTCATTGCTAATGCCCAACAACTACTTTTTAGTAATTCATTTGAAACTGCTTGTAAAAGATCGTTTGTGAAAGTCGCAATACCACATTGGCGTGGTATATAATTGCCAATAAAAGCAATTGTTCCCAGGTTTTGGGGATAAATTCTTTTTATACTCATAAAAATCTTTTAATTTTTTAATCAAGATCGTAAACATTACTACTTAAATTTTATTAACTCTAAGAAATAATAAATACAGTTAAATTTTCTATATAAATTTAAATAAAAAATGATGAAGACGGAATCATGAGCTAAAAAAGTGAGAAGATTCACTCGGTATCAAATCCTTTTTTTTTTCATATTATATATAATTTGAGTTGATTATTTAAATAGTATTTATAAAATTTGACAGAATAAATGTATG
>Ga0209636_10004386_pt1 | contig 14371 bp, 16 predicted proteins | sample DeeMarSWOR152_54_FD_187464 | JGI IMG/M metagenome (GOLD analysis project Ga0209636, IMG submission 187464) | Marine sediment microbial communities from White Oak River estuary, North Carolina - WOR-1-52-54 (SPAdes) (version 2) | ecosystem: Environmental > Aquatic > Marine > Intertidal zone >...
TAATTGGATAAACTATAATTTTTGATCTCTGATTATTCTGTATCTAATGTTATCCTTACTCTTGTACTTTACTTCTAACCCATTATTTTTTCTTTGAAGAGTTAGATCAACTATATCGTTTCCAACTCTTTTTCTTCTTGTAATTTTCATTCCTTCTAGCAAAGAAGGCGAAACGATTATTGATTTATCGAGTGCATTAACCTTAATTCCGAGCATACACTCGTCTACACATCTTACAACTAAGGCAGAGGAAAATCCTTGAAGATTACAACCTTCTTCTTTCAAATTTTCTTTAACTAGAATTAAATCGTTGTTTTCAGAATTCCATGCCTCACCAATAGCTCCAATACAATTTTGATTTAAGTAATTGTGTAAGATATTAAGGTAGTTTAAACCTTTTTCAGTCCTTTTATTTTTAAATTCAGCACATGCCGCCAGAGCAGTGGTCCAACCCCAAACACTGCCAGTATGGTACCCTGCTGGATTGTAAAAATCTTCATTTTTTGAAAGTGTTCTGACTCCAAAAGGAGATGAAAACTCATCACTCTCTATTTTTTCTAGGACTTTCTCAGCATTTTTAGATAGGTCGAAAAACAAAGCAAAAATCGGATTTATAGTTTTTATTTTACCATCGTCAATCTTGTCAAAATAAAAATTTTCCTCTTTGTTCCAGAATTCTTTCTCAAATTTACTTGCAACCCTTCTGGATTCTTCTTTAATAAGTCCGCTCCCTTTTGAATCCCCAAGCAGTTTAATTAAATCACCCGCACGTCTCATAGCTTCTACCCAGAAAACTTGAATTTCTACTGGTTTTCCACTTCTATCCAGGGTATCCATCCAGGTTTCTTTTGGACTTGTTTCGATGAACCCATCATTATCTTTGTCTCTATGCCTACACCATTCTATGGCTTGAAGCAAATTAGCCTTTATTTCGTTGAGAAAAGAAAGGTCGCCTGAGTTTGTAATATAGTGGTGTAAGGCAATTATCCAAAGTGGAGTTGCATCTATTGATCTATAATCAGTTCTTCCGTTTATGAATATTGTGTTTGGGATATTTCCCTTGCTCTGAAATCTTGCAAGAGTTTTTAACGACTCTTTTGCATGTTCAAAGTTCCCATAATCTATCACTGCTGGAATCATCCAACCTAGGTCTCGACCCCAAAACTGGGTAAACCAGGGATAACCAGCAAAATATCCGTATCCTAGATTTGAATCAAAAGCTAATTTTTCTAAGTTGATGATGCTCCAGTTGAATAATTGATCTATATAATCGACGTTGGTCTTCAAGTTAGAGTTTGAAAGCAAACCTAGATATTTTTTCTCTTTTTCTACAAAGTTTGACCCTAAAGTTTTCATTGAATTTTCATAATTCAAAAGAGCTTCCTTCTCGTTATTGCCGCAAGAGAATATGAACAAAACATCCTCTTTTGAATTAGGGTCGATTTTTAGACTGTTTGAATAAGTGCAAGGAGTGAAATAATTTTGTCTTTCACCAGAGGGGTAGTGTTCACAATATTTTTGAACCAAGTCTAAATTTCCAGAAGGAAAGCTTCCAAAAACGAAAGACCCTTTTTCAGATGTTGTTACAGATTTATTTTCTAAAATTTTTGTATCATACTTTCTTTCATACCAGTTTTCCTCTCTATCTCTTATGTTCAAGGCTATTTGTAAATCAAGAATAATCTTCTTTTGCTCATTAGAAGAATTATGAATCGTTAAAATACAAATTAAGCTTTTGGACTCCTCTGGAACAAACAAAAATTCCTTAGCAGATAGACCGTCTATTTCAAACACATGTGAAGAAGAGGTTTCATTGTGAGTGAAGGTCTTACAATTATCTGGAGAAAGCCATTCGTCGTTAATTTTGAAGGCAAAAAATTCTAAAAATTTATGAGGCATCGCCCACAGGCCACACCATTTGTTCTTAAAACCTGTGTCGCAAAACCTGTAGAGAAAGACTTTTTTACCTGAAAGGACGTAAGAACGCTTATAAAAGTCTTTTGTAACTATGAAATCCATATTTTCAATTTACTTTTCTAAATCATTAAGTTTATTTAAGAGAGAGATTAATCTAAAATAAGATGACTTCGATAAATGTTTGCTTCCAGGTCCATCAACCTTTCAGATTAAACACTTTCCAAGTAGATGGGAATATTGCAAACCAAAGTGTTTTTTCTCATTATTTTAATCATGGGTTGAACAAATGGATTTTTGAAAGAGTTGCAAACAAATGCTATCTGCCCGCTAATTTCAACTTGTTAGAGGTAATAGATAGTCTGAAAAAGGAAAAGAAAAAATTCAAAGTAACCTTTTCTATAACTGGGTCTTTTTTGGAACTTTGTGAGATGTTCGATAAAGATGTGTTAGACAGTTTTAAACAATTGGCAGAAACTGGTTGTGTAGAGTTTCTAGGAGAAACCTACTATCATTCTTTAGCCAGTTTATTCGAATCAAAGGAAGAGTTTATAGAACAAGTAGAGATGCACAGCCAGGCTATCAAGGATTTGTTTAATTTCAAACCAAAGGTTTTCGTAAACACAGAATTAATTTATAACAATTTGATTGCAAAAACTGTTGAGGACCTTGGATTTAAAGGAATATTTACAGAAGGTGCTGAAAGAATTTTAGGTTGGCGTAGTCCAAATTATGTCTATACTAGAAAGCTTTGCTTTCCAAATGAATCTCCAAGAGATAAAAGGATAAGGGTCCTTTTGAGGAACTACAGGCTGAGCGATGACATAGGCTATAGATTTTCTGCAAAGGATTGGGACGAGTGGCCTTTGACTGCTGATAAATATGCTCTGTGGCTTGCTGTTACCCCTGGACAATGTGTTAATTTGTTCATGGATTATGAAACATTTGGTGAACACCACTGGCAAGAATCTGGTATACTGTGGTTTTTGAAGTCCTTGCCATCCGAAGTTCTCAAACATGAAAACTTGGAATTCACAACTCCGTCAGAGACGATTAAAAATAATGACCCTGTAGGAGAATTAGATGTTTTTGAGTTTTCAACAACCTCTTGGGCTGATATTGAACGTGATGTTTCAGCCTGGTTAGGAAACAGGATGCAACAGATTTGCTTTGAGGAAATAAAAAATTTGGAAAAACCTGTTAAAAAGCTGGATGATGAAGAATTGAAGAAGATTTGGAGGATGCTACAGATAAGTGACCACCTATATTATATTTGCACAAAGTGGTGGAACGATGGAGATGTACACAAATATTTTAGTTGTTTTCCAACTCCTCAAGACGGATTCACTAATTTCATGGGCGTAGTCTCAGATTTGAAGGCGAGAATAACCACAGAACTCATGAAAGGAAGTAAAAATTAATCTTACTTTATATCCTCAAACCTTTTCTCAAACTTCTTCATTATTTGTGGAAGGGTTGTGTATTCCATCTCTGATTCTGGCAGTCTATGTGGTTCGAATGGACCATGTTTTCTGATATAATCTGCTATTTCATTACATTTTTGTCTAGCACGATCAAAGGACGGGTCATCAAAACAATCTACTGATTTTCCCAGCTTGCCGTTGTTCAGCTGGAACCCTAGTGCTATAACCCTTGGTGGACCATCAAACCTTGTTGGATGTGCATCTTTGTGACCTACAGGCATCATTGGAAAATGATGGGAACCTCTCATAGCACCTGCTACCATAAAGGGGAGTGCAAACGGTTCTAGAACTTCTCCTACTGCTGGAAAACCAGATTGAGCCCTAACTATCATAGCTGGATCGTCTTTGCCTACATACTTTCCGGCTATTAGGCTTAACCTGTCAGTAGAGCTTACTGCAGCTATCTCATCATCAGAATTTCTGGTAATACTTTTTATACAGTATCTGTGTGGGGTACCGATGAACGCAAGTAGGTCGTACATCTCTGCAGGGCATTTGAACCTTATTTTTTTATTCTCTATGACATCGTGAACTTCAAACGTGAAACCTTCATGCAATTTGGTATCAATTATTAAGCCAGCAGTACTGAAAGGGTCTGCAAAAATTCGGAATAGGGGTAAATTCCATGCCCCTGGCTCTGTTTTATCAGCCATAAAACAAATTATCGGTTCACTCTTCCTCTCTTCAAATGCAATTTCACAAACCCCAGGACCCATACCTTTAATGTTGCCTGAAAAAGCTGTCTTAAGCATATCTTGACCGGCCCCGTATAACTTTAATGATTTGGCTATATCTGCACACTCCATAAAAGTATCAAAGGCAAGCTTGTGGATTTCAGGATTTTCAATAGATTTACTATGGGTCATTATCAACTCTAGGTCGTCTCCACAGTTTGTTACGTAAAAATCTATCAGAAGATTTTCATCCTTTGCTTTTTGTAATGATTCGTTTGCTTTTGCGATTAAATCTGGGTGAACCCTGTTATGACCCACATAAGAACCAACATCAGCTTTAATCAAACTTACTGTTGTTTGTACCATTTTCTCTTTATTTATTTTCGTTTTATATAATAAAATTAATTATGAGACTACCATTAATTTTGGTAAACTTCAAGTGTTACAAAGAAGCCACAGGGAATAATGCCCTGAAATTAGCCAAAATCTGTAAGACTGTTTCCAAAGAGTATAAAGTTAACATCGCTATTGCACCACAATACACCGACATTTTCCGAATCACTTCTAAACTGAGGATTGAGGTATTTGGTCAGCATATAGACACTGTAGACCCTGGAGCTCACACAGGGCATATAACTGCTTTGTCTTTAAAAAAAGCTAGGGTTATTGGAAGTTTAATCAACCATTCAGAAAGGAGGTTGAGTTTGAGAGAAATCAATGAATGTATTCGTCAAACAAAAAAACATGACCTAATTTCTATAGTTTGTTCTGACAGTATAATGAAGGTCAAGAACATAGCAATGTTTGAACCAGATTTTATAGCATATGAACCGCCTGAGCTAATAGGAACTGGTGTATCAGTTTCAAAGACCAAACCTAGAGTAGTGAGTGAAACTGTCAAGATCATCAAGAGAGTTAATCCTGAGATAAAGGTTTTATGTGGAGCAGGAATTACTGACGGTGAAGATGTAAGAAAAGCTTTGGAGTTGGGAACTGTGGGTGTGCTCGTAGCTTCTGGTGTGGTAAAAAAATATAGCCCAAAAGAAATTTTGACAGAATTTGCTAAGGCGGTTAAATCTTATGAATAGATCTTTTGGCTTTTTTCTATGAGGTCTTTTTTTACGACTACTAGAAGGAGCTCCCTTCTACTGAAATTTCTCTCTAAAAACTCTAAAAATAAATCAAAAAATTCCCCATCATCCTTCAAGTTAAGCATCGTTAGCTTTGTTAACAGTGTCAGTGAAAGCATTTCAATCAAGTAATAAGAATATAGTTAAACATAAATCCTTTACGATTCACTTAAAATTAGGGATGAATATGCCAGAGATAAGATTAGGTATACCTGCAAAAAAAGAAGAAAATATGGATGAGAAAGTAGTGTCTTCAATGATACAAGCAGCAAAGACAAATTCAGAAACTACAGAAAAGCTTACTAACATGCTGATGGAATCAATAGATAGGGATAAGTTCAAGAAGATGCTACTAGAAGAAGCACTAAAGGATTCAGAATTAAGAAATAAGATAATGCTGGAATTGATTAAAAAGTTATAATCAATGAATTATGCTAAATCCATCAAACTCATCACTAAATTTTTCTATTTTTATTTCTACATCTTCTACTCTTGAGAATGAAGGACCTCTTTTCAAGAATCTTATGAACTCTTCTATCTTGTCTTTTTCTCCTTCTGCCATGACTTCCACTCTTCCGTCTGGGAGGTTTTTTACCCATCCTGTTAGGTTAAACCTTTCAGCCATATCTTTTGTATTGGACCTGAAAAAAACTCCTTGAACATAACCAGAAATATAAACATGAATCCTTACTTTTTCCATATTTTATTTTCTTTGTGCAGCTTTTTTAAGTGCTTCTACTGCTGGCATCGGTTTACCTGAAAGATAGGTAATCAAAGACCCTCCTCCTAGACTTATGTAAGAGAATTTTTTTCTATCTATTCCAAGTTTTTCTATCGCTAATAGAGTATCTCCCCCTCCTATCAAGGTGAAAGCCTTGGAATTGACTATTGCCTCAAGGATTTTCCTTGACCCCATTTCAAACCCCTGTTTTTCATATATTCCAGCAGGACCTTTCATCACGATGGTTTTTGCACCTTCAATCATTTGTGCATACTCTTGAGCAGTTTTAGTTCCTATATCGAGTAGAAAAGAATCTGTTGGCAGTTCTTCTACTGAAATTTCCTTTCTTTGTTCATTTTCTTCTATCGCAACGTCCACCGGTAGTTCAATTTTATCTTCATATTTTTCTAATAACTCTTCTGCTTCTGGCACAAGATTTAGAAACCCCTTTTCTTCAAAGAATTGTTTCTTCGTACCCAAGTCATGTCCTTTAACTAATAAAAAAAGTTCACCCACAGTACCGCAAGTTAAAGCTTTATCAAGGCTTTTTTCCTCGAACATGTGCTTCATTATCTCCAAACAGTCACTAGGCTTAACTCCCCCTAAAATAAAAATGTTTGGACGCTCTGGGTTCAGTGCCTTTTCACAAGACATAAGCTCTTTTTCCATCACTCTTCCAGCATAAGATGGTAGGGCTTCAGTAAATCCGACTATAGAAGCATGACTCCTATGAGCAGCAGAAAAGGCATCGTTCACAAAAATATCGGCTAGCGTGATCAAATTTCGAACTATCTGACTATTCAGATGCTGTTCAGAAGTTTTTTCTTCAGTTTCATCGTCCAAAAACCTTACATTATCTAACAGAAGAATATCCCCTGATTTTAGTGATTTTATTTTTTCTACAGCTCTGTTTCCTATTATGTCTGCAACAAATTCCACTTCTTTACCTATATGACTTGCCAAAAGTTCTACATGCTTGTTCAAATGAATAAAGTCTGGGTCACCTTTCCTTCCTTGATGAGCTAATATCACTACTTTTGCTCCTTTCTCTGACAGCTCTTTAATAGTTTTTGCATGTTCTCTTAGTCTATCAGAATCTTGTACTTTTTTTGTAGTCACATCATAAGGGACGTTTATGTCTACTCTTAAAAGAACTGTCTTATCCTTAACATCAACATCGTCTAAAGTCAAAAAATCTTTTTTCATCTCTTCATCCTTATTTCATGATAAATTTCATCAAGTCGACTAGTCTGCAGGAATAGCCCCACTCATTGTCGTACCAACCTAGGACTTTGACAAAGCTGCCTTTCTCACCAATTACCATAGTGCTTAGAGCATCGAACATACAAGAATGAGGATTGCCAATTACGTCAACAGAAACTATCTCATCTTCTGTGTATTGTAAAATCCCCTTTAATTCCTTTTCATAAGATTTAAAGGCAGAATTAATGTCATCTTTTGTAACTTCTTTTTCCAATTCTACAATCAAATCAACTACAGAACCATCTGCAACTGGCACCCTCAAAGCAATACCGTCTAACTTACCAGCAACTTCATTTATAACTTCACCAATAGCTTTTGCAGCCCCAGTCGTAGTTGGAATTATGGAAAGATTTGCTGCTCTTGCTCTTCTCAAATCTTTGTGAGTCAAATCTAGAACCCTTTGATCGTTTGTATAAGCGTGGCAAGTTGTCATTAAACCTCTTTTTATTCCAAATTTTTCTTGTAAAACCTTTATCATAGGAGCTAAGCAGTTAGTTGTACAGGATGCCATGGAAATAATGTTGTGTTTTTCTTTATCGTATATATTTTCATTAACTCCAAGAACTATTGTTGCATCTGGATTCTTTCCTGGTGCAGAGATTATCACTTTTTTGGCTCCTGCGGATAGGTGTTTTGACGCATTTTCCCTATCTCTGAAAAGACCAGTAGATTCGAGGACTAATTCCACTCCTAAATCTTTCCAAGGTAGAGTGGCTGGGTCTTTTTCTGAAAGGACCTTTACTTCATTTTTGCCTACGACTATAACATTTTCTTTAAATCCAATATCGGCATCTAGAATTCCATGAACAGAATCATATTTTAAAAGATGAGCTAATGTTTTTGGATCTGTCAAATCATTAACAGCGACTATCTCAAAATTTTCGTTAAATTCCTTATCTTTTAACGCGGCCCTAAAAAACGTTCTTCCTATCCTTCCGAACCCATTGATACCGATTTTTATTACCATCAAACTACCTCCTTAAATTTAATATCGCGTTCTCTAAGAATAATATTGTATGGTTGAAGTAAAAAAATCGATTCTTAAGAAAATCTATAGGAAAAGAGATCGTTGGACCCACAAGTACGACTTTGGGCATTTGCTAGTTATAGGGGGAAGCAAGCAGTATTCAGGCTCTCCTGCTCTGAACGCTTTGGCTGCTTTAAGGGCTGGAGTTGACCTAGTAACGATAGTTGCACCAGAAAGGGCTGCAAATATCATCGCATCCTTTCAACCAGACCTGATAGCCTACCCTTTGAAAGGAGATTATTTAAACAGGAAACATTTGCCAGAACTCTTTGAATTCAGCAAAAACAAAACAGCTGTTGTCATAGGAGGTGGATTGTGTAGGGAAAAAGCAACAATCAAAACTGTGACTGAATATTTGAGAAAAATTAAGATTCCTTGTGTCATAGATGCTGATGCTATACATGCTGTTGCTACAAAAATGGAAGTTATTGGAAATAAAAATTTTGTAATCACTCCTCACTCTCATGAGTTTTATGTTCTCTCTGGGATAAAGATTGGTAAAGACTTGAAAGAAAGGATTAGAATTGTCAGTAATGTTGCTCTAGGACTTAAGACAACTATTCTATTAAAAGGTCATGTTGATATTATTTCAAACGGAATAAAAACTGCTTTGAACAAGACAGGTAGTCCTTACATGACAAAAGGTGGGATGGGTGATACCTTAGCTGGAATTTGTGGAACATTGCTTGCCCGTGGAAATGATACTTTCACCGCTGCTCAAGCGGCAGCCTATATAAACGGAAAGGCTGGAGAAATCGCTAGTAAAAGATTAAAAGAAAGTGTTTTAGCTAGTGATTTAATTGATTCAATTCCAGAAGCAATCAAGTGATTACTGAATTGTCAAGCCACCATCTATTACTATCATTTGACCTGTGATGTAGCTTGAATCTTCTGATGCCAAGAAAACGACTAGATTTGCAATGTCTTCTGGTTGTCCAAGCCTTTTGAGAGGAATGGTCTGTTCAACTTGCTTCATAGCTTCTTCGCCTACTGATTTCGTTCCAGGAGTATTGACAGCGCCCGGGGCTATAGCATTTACTCTTATCTTATATTGGGCTAGATCTAGTGCTGCAGACCTTGTAAAGCCTAGTACTCCTGCTTTTGAGGCAGAATAATGTACTAGTGTCTGATAACCTATAACAGCTCCAGCTATAGAAGCTATGTTTATTATGTTTCCACTTTTTTGCTCTATCATTTTTGGAACCACAGCTTTTGTACAGTTGAAAGTTCCCTTCAAGTTAATGCTTAAAACTTTGTCCCATTCCTGTTCTGTTAATTCTGGAAAGGATTTCATAGGGTAAATCCCTGCATTGTTTACCAAGATATCAATTCTACCAAATTTTTCTATTGCTAACTTAGCAACGCCTTCTGCATCTTTTGGATTAGTTACATCTAATTTTGCAGCTATTGCCTCGCCACCAGAATCTTGAATCTCTTTCACTACTTCATTTGTCTTTTCTGTTATATCACTGACAACTACCTTTGCTCCCTCTTTTGCTAAACTCAGAGCAATCCCCTTTCCTATACCTTGACCAGCTCCTGTAACGATTACAACTTTATCTTTCAACCTCATCTATTCGCCTATTATATGTTTTAGTCTTTCCTCCCAATTAATGTTTTCTATAAATTCAACGATTTCTTCTGGAACCAAATCCTTCCAATTCTCTCCTCTTATAATCATTTCCCTTATTTTAGTCCCATTATATTTTTCAGGTTCTAGTAAATCTGGTTCGACTATTCCCTTGATTCCAGAAAAACATTTTTTTGTCAAATCAGTACCGGAAATAACAACGTCAAATTCTATTTTTTCCAAAAGAGTTCCAACCCAATTTTCATCATTTTCCATGTCTTCCATCCCAATTATCTTAATATTTGGTAAACAACTTTCGATCATCTTCTTTCTTTCTTCAAAAGAAAAAGGATTTTCATAAGTATTTTCTTTATTTGAACTTCCAATCACGATAACTAGTTCATCAAATTTTTCTAATGCCTTTTTAATCGCGTGCAAATGTCCAAGATGAATTGGCTGGAAACGACCTATGAATATAGCTCTCATCGTGTCAGCCTACATACAAAGCATATCTTCCTGGTTCATTCACTTTTAACATCTTTGCTATCTCGCTTTCTGGATTAACTATTATAAGTAAACCTTTCCAGCTTGTTGAGAGATTTGTTGATTTGCAAACAGGACAAGTAAGACCTGTTGTGAATCTTCTACAATTTCTGCATACTTGAATTCTTTTAACCATGTTATTTCCTTTTCTTTCTTTTTTCCTCTTCTATCCAACTTAGAGCTCCTAGCATAGGCTGTCTCATCGTCAGTCCAATCTTATTTTCCTTATCTCTCAAAGAGACAGATATTATCCTAGCTTTTATCTTATCCTTTTCCTTTAAAGTCCTTTTTGTTTCCTTTCCTAAAAACATGGCATTCTTGCTGTCGTAACTGACAAAATCGTCCATAAGCTGTGAGATGTGGATTAGTCCGTCCATCGGTCCTATTCTGATAAAAGACCCGAACTCAGTGTTGTCTATGACCTCGGCATAAGTTAACTCATGAACCTCTGGTTTAAACGTTAAAAGTTTGAAGGTTGAATTGTAATAAACTCCTGGATCTTCAGGAATTATCCTTCCTTCTTCAACTTTTTCAACAGAAATAACTGAAAGAATCACTCCAAGCCTAGGATTTATTATTCCTTCAAATTGATCAGCGATGCTTTCTTTAACTGCATCTTTAACTTTCATTTTCAGTTTGGTTGGAGGGACCCTAATCTTATCCTCTACAGTAACTATCCTATACATAATCTCATACCAACAGACTATATGCAACGATTAAAGGAGCGAAGATAGAAGCTGATAAAGACATAACAGTTATCATCGTGTTAAGAGAAGGTCCTGCTGTGTCCTTGAACGGATCACCGACAGTGTCTCCTATAACAGCTGCTTTGTGCGCGGCTGAACCCTTGCCACCAAAAGCTCCTGCCTCTATGTATTTTTTGGCATTGTCCCATGCACCACCGGAATTGGCCATGAACAAAGCAAATATTATGCCAGTTACTATGGTTCCTGCCAGAAATCCTCCTAGAGCACTTTTCCCAAGAAGGAGCCCGACTACCAAAGGAACCACTATCGATAAAACACTTGGAAGGATTAACTCCTTGAGAGCACCTTTGGCTGCTATGTCAACGCATCTTGCATATTGAGGTTTGGCCTTTCCTTTCATCAAACCTTTTATTTCCCTAAATTGCCTTCTCACTTCTTCTATCATCACGAATGCATTCTTTTCAACTGATAATATTAGTAAGGCTGAAAGTATTGGTGGCATGATCGCACCTATAAAAATACCAACGATGACAAAAGGATCCATTAGATTTATAGTTTGGATATTAACTATCTCTGCGTATGCTGCAAACAGTGCTAGTACAGTTAAAGCAGCTGCCCCGATAGCAAAACCTTTTGTAATAGCTTTGGCCGTATTTCCAGCAGCGTCTAACCTATCTGTAATATCTATCACTCTTTTTCCGAGTCCAGACTGTTCGGCAATTCCTTTTGCATTATCTGTTATCGGTCCATAGGCGTCTGCAGAAACTATCATCCCTGTTATCGAAAGCATGCCAACAGCTGAGATAGCTATTCCATACACTCCTGCAAAATACCATGCTGCGATAGTTGCTGCACATATTCCAAGCACTGAAGGAGCGACACTCAGTATCCCATAAGAGAAACCTGAAAGGATGTTAGTAGAGGTCCCTGTTTTTGCTGCTTCAGCAATCCTCTTAACAGGGCTTCTGTCTATTGAAGTAAAATAGTCTGCTGCAAGACCGATGACAACTCCTGCTATAAGTCCGGCTATAGTTGCATAGAGAATACCAAAATCAACTTTAAGCAGATAAATCAAAATGAAGGTTAGAAATGCGAAAATGAAACAGGTTGAAAAGGTTCCTCTGTTTAGAGCTGCTCCCGGATTTCCTCTTTTTTTCACCCTGACAAAATACATCCCTATTATAGAAGTGATTAAACCTATAGCACCGATTAGAAGTGGAAGAATAACGTATAATTCTCCTTGGGTTGTCATAGCTGCTCCTAGTATCATAGCTGCAAGTATGCTTGCTATGTAGGAGTCAATCAAATCAGCACCCATCCCAGCAACATCACCGACATTGTCACCAACGTTATCTGCTATGACTGCGGGATTACGAGGATCGTCCTCTGGGATGTTCTTTTCTATTTTTCCGACAAGGTCAGCACCTATATCAGCTGTTTTTGTGTAGATTCCTCCTCCGGCCTTTGCGAATAATGCTATAGCACTTGCACCAAAACTGAAGCCGAGGATTACTTGTGGGTCTGCATAAATATAATAGAGGATGCTTATCCCGAGCAAAGCCAGACCGACTATGGACAAACCCATCACAGCACCACCATAGAACGCTACTGAAAAGGATTTGTTTAAACTTCTTTTTGCTGCGTTCGCAGTTCTGACGTTTGCCCTAAGGGCAACTTCCATCCCGAATATGCCAGCCAGACCAGAACAAACTGAACCTATGACATAAGCTATTGCAATATCTTTGTTGAGAAAGAGTGCTAGGATGATAGTCATGATAACGACAAAAACCGAAAGCGCCATGTACTGCCTTTTCAAATAAGCATATGCACCTTCTTTTATCGCGTCAGAAATTTCTTTCATCTTTGGTGTTCCGGATCTTTGTTTGTTCACATAATAGAAAAGGTACACTGCAAAAACTATTGAAACCAATCCTGCGATTGGTGCAATCATCAACAAACCCATCTTTTCACCTTAGCTTATAGCTAAATATTTCTTTGCCCTTAAATAAATTGTTTTGGTTCCAAGCCTTTTTAGTTTTTTTCTTAGCTTTTTATCATTCGTCGCAACTATAGTATTTTTATCTACCAAGTTGAGAATCACATCGTCTGTGTACTTTCCCTTGGATTTTAAGACTTCGATTCTTTTCGACTTTATCAATTTTAAGACAATCTTCGCATTTTTGCTTTCTTTGGTCTTTTTCTTAGCTATTTTTTTCAGTTCATCTATGACTGGACTAATAGTTAAAATTCTGTATGGTCCATCGATTATGCCTTTAATTTCTTCTATGTCTATTTTAAATCTCATAATGTCAATAAGGAAGTTTGTATCCAAGATTATTCTTTTCACAATAGAAAGATTTAAAAGATATTTATATAAAGAATTTGAAATTAAAATAAGGTGAATAAAAGAATGAAAGGTGTATCTGCCGTAATAGCGACTATTCTTATGCTGATAATAACGATTGCGTTGGCAGGGATGGCTTATATGTACATAAGCGGAGTGTTTACAGGAGCAACTCAGGGAATAGAAGTGGTTGATTTCTGGTGCAGTGGTGGAACAGTTTCACTTGTGATAAAAAACATCGGCACAGACCCTATAACAGATATTACATGTACACAGACAACACCGGCTGCAGACAATACTTGTGATTTTGATGGTGCGTTAAGTATCGAATCAGGGACATCAACAACAGTCACAGATGACTGTACTGGAACTGGTGGAAGAAACTGTGTCTATAGGATAGTACCACCTGCTGGAAAAACCGTTGTTGCTACTGTGGGTTGTACTTAAATAAAAGTTCCGTAGCCAATCAAGCGCCATCTACCAGCAATCTGTCTAGATAGAACTATTCTTTCTTTTTTTTCTACACATACAGGAATCTTTAGTTTTAGTTCTACTCTTCCTTTTTTAATCGAGGTTACTCTTCCTATCGATCTAGCAGTCCCGACGTTTATCATCAAAACTTCGTCAACCTTAATGGGTACAACAGTTCCTAATTCTTCTGATCCTACAACCCTTTCCAAAAGCTTAATCTCCAAATTCAAGGAATCTCTAACATCTGGCAGTTTTCCTGGCAAACCCACAATATTGCCAACCAAAGAGTCTGATTTTGTCATATAGGGGTCTAAAGTTGTTAATACTCCTAACAGACCGCCGGGTCCAGCTTCTTCAAGGTCTATCCCAGCCTTTTGAAGGCCGAGAACTTTTGTATTAATAGATCTATATTTATTTTCAACCATAATTCCAGGCTTTATCTCAATCTCATCTCCAATTTTAATCTTTCCTCGAGTTATTGCTCCACCCAAAACTCCACCGACTATTTTTTTGGGTTCTGCTC
>Ga0209636_10004387_pt1 | contig 14371 bp, 11 predicted proteins | sample DeeMarSWOR152_54_FD_187464 | JGI IMG/M metagenome (GOLD analysis project Ga0209636, IMG submission 187464) | Marine sediment microbial communities from White Oak River estuary, North Carolina - WOR-1-52-54 (SPAdes) (version 2) | ecosystem: Environmental > Aquatic > Marine > Intertidal zone >...
GCACAACGCCAGGGGCATCTAATCTGGCTAGTCTTGGCATGCCTTACAAATCTCACAAATTGCCACCGATGTCAAACACTTTCTGCACGAACGTCCCCTTCTTCTTTTCCTTTTTTTAGGCAGTTCCTTTTGTCTTCCCCAATCGAGAAATATATAGCCAAAATGGTCCTTCTCGGAAGTCTTCGGAAGACTGAAGTCAGGGCTGACAGCGATGTCGATGTGCTAATCCTGGCTCTGGACAAATTACGAGAAGTAGAAGAAGCCGCAGCCGACTGCGCCTTTGAGACTGGGCTGGTAACTGGTGAGAGCGTCGAACCTCTAGTGTATTGCCTTGACGAATTGCGATATCCTACTTCTTATTTTTATACACGAATCTTCTTCATGGTGAGGAGGTCTACTCAATGGATGAAGATCAGATGAAAGCTGCAGAAAGCAGGGGATACCGGGATCTGGCCTGGGAATACCGGGAGGCAGCGTACGGCTCGCTAAGAGACGAACACCCGAGGTTGGCAGTCGATACAGGCTATAATGCTGCTGAACTCTGTGCTAAAGGGTTATTGGTACTGAAGATTGACGATTTGCCGAACTCTCATGATCGCGTCGTGATCAAATTTGGCGACACTTACATTAAAGAGGGGCCATTACCACGGAGGCTTGGCAGAGATCTAAACAAGTGTTTGGCCTTCAAGAATAAATCCCGGTGTGATCCTCATGCTAGGATTGGTCGGGACGAGGCTGACGAAGTATTGAAATTGGCCGATACCATGGTGAAGGTTCTGCATCAAGAGCTTCGTAAGACAAAGTATTAATCTGAGCCGTGAGGCCAAGGATGCCTCTTCTCGCCTGGAAGCTGGGGCAGAGAGAACAGACCGGGGGGTTCGCTTGCCCCACGGGTGACATGTGTCGGCGAGTTGCTGAGGCTTGGTCCCTTTCAGGAAACTGAAGCACTTTAACCGACTCGGGCTACAGCGCACACAAAAACTAACCCCAAAGGGCGAATTGTGCGATGAAGGGGGCCACCCTGAGATGGCGGAGTGGGCTCAGGCAGACCCCAAGAAGTTGGTCAGACAGCCGGTTATGGCTTTTCCTCTTCCTCCTCGGAGGTGCCGGTGAGCCGATAGAAGGAAGCCCAGTAAGCCCGGTGCACACGCTTGACCCCACGCTCAGCCGCCCGACTGGTCGTGTAGACCAGGGAGTAGAGGACCGGAACCACGACAAGGGTCAGCACCGTGGCGAAAGCGAGACCGAAGATCACCGCACTGGCCATGGAGCTCCACCACTGAGTCGATTCACTGACCAGCGAGAGCTGCATCTTGTGGAAATCGTATGACACGCCGGTCACCATGGGCAACAGGCCAAGAATGGTCGTTACCGCGGTTAGGAGAACCGGCCGCACCCGGGTACACCCGGCGGCGATGATGGCCTCCCGCGTGTGCATACCGCGCTGGCGCAACCTGTTGGTGTAGTCGATGAGGACGATGGCGTTATTTACTACTACCCCGGCCAGGGATACGACCCCTACCCCAGTCATCATGATGCCGAAGGGCAGCCCCAGGACCGAGAGACCGAGAAAGACCCCTCCTAGCGAAAGAACGACCGAGGTCATGATAATCAGCGGCTGGGACAGGGAATTGAACTGGGTGACCAGGATGAGGACGATAAGGAAAAGAGCCGCCACAAAGGCCTTAGACAAAAACGCCTGGGACTCCTGTTGAAACTCCAGCTCCCCGGTGAAGCGGATCTTGTAGCCAGGCGGCAGAGGGAGCTTCGCCATGATCTTCTCGGCCTCGGCCCGGACGACCGGCCCGGGAATGTGCTGTTCGTCTACGTTGGCCTTGACGGTCACGACCCGATCGTGGTTGATCCGGTTGACCTGCCCTAGCCCCCCCGTGATCTCGAACCTTGCGATCGTGCTCAGGGGAACCAAACCCTCTGCCGTGGGAATGAGCAGCTCCCGCAGAACGTCGGTCACACGGCGGTCCGACTCAGGAAGCTGAACGGTGATGTCGTAGTCCTCATCACCCTCTCGGTATGTGGAAACCTTGATCCCGTTGAAGGCGACCTTGAGGGCGAAGCCGACAACCTCTGTGGACAAACCCAAGAGGGCCGCTCTTTGACGGTCGACCCTCACCCTGACCGTTGGAGAACCGGCCACGTAATCGTCCCGGACGTCCTGAACAAAGGGGATTTTTTCGAGTATCCCCCGGATCCGTCGGGAGATCTGCCCGAGGACATCGAAGTTATCGCCAACGATCTCGATATTGATCGGAGCACCGGTGGGTGGACCCTCCTCCTGCGCGGCGACGCTGATTTCGGCGCCGGGAATCCCCCTGATCCGTCTCCGTATTTCATCGGCCGTCTCCGGGGATGGCTTGAGGCGATCCGCCATGTCGTGGAATTGGATGCCCATATGGTTTGGCGAGTTGCTCTCGAACACGCTGGCTCCACCGATCACGGCCACCGTCCGGGAGTAAAGGTACTTGACGTCGGGCATGTCGGTCGGTCCGACGAATTGCTGGCCCTGGCGGAGGACGTGGTTTTTCTTGTCGGTCTCCCTCTGAATGCAATCGGACGGGTTCACATCACCCGAGGGCAGGCCAGACCGTGACCCGTCGCAGAGGGTTATCTCCACCTGCCTGGCGACCCGGTCGGAATACTCCAGATCAGCCCCTTCGGGCATGTCCAGGTTGACATAGATACTGTCGGGATCAATGTTTGGCATGAACTCGATCGGCTTCTCTAGCCCAATCCGGTACACCCAGATCATGGCCATAGCCAACACTCCGAGAAGGGCCATGGTCATCACCGCCAGCCGATGATTCAGGGCACCATCCAGGACACGGCGGTAGGCCTTGAGCAACGGCCCCCTCATTGTGATAGGGGCCTCACCCGCTTTCTCGACTTGCTCGGCGCTGATTTCGATCTGGTTGGAATTGTGGCCAGCCGGAAGGCGAAGAAAGATGGCTGCCATGGCAGGGTTGATCACGAGGGCCACGAAGAGTGACGCAGAAAGGGTGATAATCACGGTCACTGGGACATAGTCCATGAACTCCCCCATCATTCCCGGCCAGAAGAGGAGGGGGAAAAACGCGGCGACCGTGGTTGCCGTTGAGGCGATGACCGGTTCGGCCACCTCGCCGGTCGCCTTGACAGCGGCCCGAAGACGGGGCACGCCCTGCTCCATGTAGCGGAAGATGTTTTCGACGATGACAATGGCGTTGTCCACCAGCATGCCCAGGGCCAGGGTCAGGGAGTAGAGGACAACCATGTTGAGGGTGATGCCAAAGGCCTGAAGCACGATGAAAGAGAGGAACATCGAGAAGGGGATGGCCAGGCTGACGAGCACGGCGTTGCGCACGCCCATGACGAAAAGGAGAACGACGATGACCAGGATCAGACCGGTCATGAGGTTGTTCTCGAGGTCGGCCACCATGATTCGGATATCCTTGGCATGATCCATGAGCTTGGTCACCACGGTCCCTTTGGGCCAAGTGGGCAGCCTTTCCTCGACGATCCGGTCGATCTCTTCGGTGATTCGGAGGACGTTCTCGCCGGCCCGCTTCTTGACCTGTATGTTAACGGCCGGACGACCGTTCAGGCGTGAGCGGCCCTCCTCGTCCTTGAAGCCGTCCACCACTCGGGCCACGTCCTTGAGATAGACCGGTCGGCCGAGATGCAGGCCGACGACCAAGCCGTATATCTCTTCGGGGTTTGTAAACTCGCCCGGCACCCGGAGCTGAAAGCGGCCGTCACCCATACGGATGGCCCCACCTGAGACGTTCTGGTTCTCCCTGATGATAACGTTCTGGACTTCGGTGATGGAGATTCCATAATAAGCCAGCTTGTCGGCGTAGGGTTCGACCCTAATCTCCCGCTCCAGACCACCGGTCACGTTTGCCTCAAGAACGCCAGGGATGGACTCGAAATCCTCCTCCAGATCTTCGGCGATCTCCTTAAGCCTGACCAGGCCCGCCGTGCCGGACAGGGACAAAACAAGGATAGGAAGCTCGGAGATATTGATCTCGATGACCTCTGGATCATCTTCCAGGTCGGCCGGCAAATCTGGCTTGGCGAGGTCAACCTTGTCCTTGGTCTTCGGGAGAACATCGTCGATGTCTGTCCCGGCAACGAACTCAATGACAATCGAGCTGTTGCCCTCGGTACTCGAGGAGGTGATCCGCTTGACCGCCTCCAGCCCTTTGAGCTTCTTCTCAACGGGGATGGTAATCGACTGCTCGATGTCCTCCGGTGCCACACCGGGATAGTTGGTTGTGATGAAGATATAGGGGATGGTAATATCCGGGGCAGCCTCCCGGGGCAGGGACCTGTAGGCGACCAGGCCGAAGACGACGATCACGACGGCCAGGACAAGAACGCTGGTTCTCTTGCGAACGGCTAGCTCTGAGACGATCATGACGCAAGGATCTCACTCGGGTGGCTGACGTTCTTGATGACCTCAACCGGTTGCCCCTCATCAAGGAGCCGATGCCCCACGACGACGACCCTCTCGTCGGCTTTCAGTCCGGAGGTGACGTGAACCTGCCAGCCCACCAGCACGCCCAGTTCAACCCTACGCTTCTCAGCCAGCCCATCCTTCTCGACAAATACAAAGCGCTCGTAGCCCTGAGCGATGACAGCGTAGAGGGGCACGGACAGGGCTTGGTCAAAAACATGCTTGACAAGCTTCACTCGAGCAAACATACCCGGCAGGATACGGCCGTCGGGGTTGGAAACCAACAGTTCCAGGTCGTAGAGACGGGCAAGGGTCCTGGGCTGGCGGGAGAGGAAGACTTTCCTGCCTTTGACGGTCAGCCCGTTCAGAGCCTCGATCACCACCTCCGCCTCCCTCAGGTCGAAGACAGCAGCCACGTCGCTCTCAGGCACACCCACGGTTACTTTGACCTGATCGAACTGGAGGATTTGCGCCACAGGACTGCCGATGGCCAGAAACTCGCCCTTCTTGGCTTTGACCTCGTTGATCCGTCCGCTGATCGGGCAGGGAATCTTGGTGCGGTTCAGCGCAAGTCTCGCCTCCCTCAGTTGGGCGGCAAGATCGTTTACCTTGGCTTCTATCGCGTCGAGTTCGGAGAGGGGGGTGACCTTCTTCTTGACAAGAGCGGCGAAACGGTCGCGCTCCAACTTCGCGAGCTTGTAGTTTGCCTGTATGCGGGCCAAGCGCGTCCGGTAGTCGCGCTCATCAAGCTGGACGAGAACCTGTCCCTTCTTGACCTGCTCTCCTTCTTCGACGAGAACCTTCACAACCTGACCGGTTACTTCAGCCTTGACCCAGAGATCCTCATAGGGCTCCACCTCTGCTGGCAGCTCGATCTGGTCAACCAGGCGGTCCGGTTTGAGAGTGAGGAGAATGACCCTTACCGGCTCAACCTCTCTTTTCATGGCAGCTTCCTTGGCCTCCGCCAGGCTCGCCTTCTTCTCCTTGATTCGAACCGCCATGCCTACAATGAAAGCCAGGATCAATACCACCACTATCCAGGGGATGAGACCCCAGAAGAACCGAAGAGTCGTCTTCTTCGAGTTCGATCGGTTCATATTCGCTTCACCTCATTCGCTCGGGGAGGTACGCCGCCACTCGTTCGCGTCACAGTTGGCACCCCTGCCGTATTATGGCCGTCATTATATTGTATCGTCACTGAATAGCTCTCTCAAGAGGTATTCATCAACAAAAGTGAATGCCCCCATTCTTCAATCGCTCACTTTGCGATGACTGCCGCAATGAGATAGTCAGCCAGAGATAACCTATCGTCTCGGTAACATCCTTCATCGTCCTACTGACACGCGCCCTCCGAGGGGTCTCTTGTATGCTTCGCCTTCTTCCCTGAGGAGTCAGCCGGGTTTTGGCGGTTTCAACAATCGGACTCTCTTTCTGCGAGTCTCTCGGATTAGATTTGCGGATCATCGAAGCTCCCCTCCAGTCGAAGCATATACGAAATGGCAAACATCAAACCTTTTTCGTATACAATATATGCATCGGTAAGTAATCTGTCAAGTAAAATACTTACGATTCTTGCCAATATTTGCTTATTCCGTAAACGGATGGCGAAACCATCTGGAGGTCCCTCATCCGCCGAGTATGCTAAAACTGGTCTGCTAAGGAGAATCTTCGAAGAGACATCAGAGCGCATCGAAACAATTCTGACAAACACCCCCAGCATTCGCATGAAGAACCCAGCTCTAGCAGCCCGCCTGGTGGTGCAGACGATTGAAGCACTGACTCACTGGTATGTTCTTTACGCCCATGATGAGATAGACAGCGACGAGTTCATTGATGAGGCATTCGCAATCCTACGGGGATATCTCTCCTCCAATGATCGGAACCAATATTCAAATCCTTGAAGATCGAATCATATAACCTGGCGTCCCGAACCCCGCAGGGGAATCTCCAAAGCGTCATGCGTCCTATTTGGGTGATAAAACGGCAGGCTACGGACCTGGGGTCACTAGGGTAAATAAGGCAGTTCCTCAAATGGCCATCCAGTATCTTTGCCAACCTTTATGAGGCAGATACACCACCATCTACATGTTTTTGTAGTCTTTGACGAACTCTTTGATGCATTCCGGGCAAAGGCCATGACTGAAATCGGCCTCGGTGTGCTTTCTCATATAGTCCTCGAGTCGGACCCAGCCACCACCATGGCCACGAATCTTCTTGCATTTTGCACATATGCTGATGAATCCGCTCAGCACTTTGGTGAGCGTTTTTTCAAGCTCTCCCTGGAGTCTTTCCCTTTCCTCCTCAGCCCCTTTTCGCTCGGTGATGTCGGTGTCCGTTCCCACCACACGATACGGCTTTCCGTTTACGTCCCGCATCGCGGTTCCCCGCGCCAGGAACCAGCGAATACCTCCATCTTTGTGTAGCATCCGGTGTGAAACCTCATAATGGGGTGTCAACCCTTCAAGATGCGCATTTGCCTCACCCATCACCCGCTCGGCATCGTCAGGATGAACCAGCTTACCCCAATCATCCAAATGGTTTCGGATTTCGTGATCCGCGTAACCGAGCATGGCTTTCAAGTTTGGGTCGAGATAAATCTCGTTCGTTTCCACATTCCAGTCCCACACCCCCACTTGGCCCGCCTTCGTGGTCAGTCCGTATCGTTCCTCGTTCTCCCGCAACGCCTCTTCTGCTCGTTTACGGTCGGTGATGTCTCGGGCAATACCTAGCACCAAAGCCTGTCCTTTGATCTTCACTGGGTACGTCCTTATCTCCGCCGAGACCTGTTTGCCGTCTTTCCGGTTCAGAATAAGTTGATCTGGTCCTGTAGGTTCCCCAAGTCTATTCTGGGCCAGAAGGGCTGCTGCCTTGGGGATCTCGTCTGAAGGCAGGAGTTTCAGCTCCAAGAAACTCTTTCCGATTAACTCCTCCCTCCTGTACCCGGTCAGTTCTTCGGCGGCCCTATTCCCATCAATGAAGTTCCCTTCCAAATCGTTCAAATAATAGCCGTCAGGGGCAAATTCAAATAGGATTCTCAGCCGCTCCTCCGAGCTCTTCAGTTCTTCCTCCATCCGTTTTCGCTCGGTGATGTCATGGGCGAGAACGACGGCCTTTTTTGGCTTCCCATTCTCATAGACAAAACTGGCATTCAGTATAGCCCAGATCTCTCTGCCATCTTTGCCTCTGATCTTGTACTCGACATTCTCCGGGATTTTCTCCCCAGCAAGAAGCCTTTTCTGTCTCTCGGTCAAAAGCTCCCTGCTGTCATCGGTCAAGAAGTTAAATGCATTCATGGAGAGGAACTCCTCTCTCGTATAGCCTGTATACTGACAGATCACATCATTCACACTGGTTATCCTGGAAGTCTCAAGATCAACTTCGTAGATTCCTGTCGGGGCATGCTTCACAAGCTGGCCATATCTCTCCTCGCTCTCCCGGAGCGCCTCTTCCACAAGGTTTCGCTTGTTCTCAAACCGTTCCATGGCAGCAACGCGCCTGCGCACCGTTTTTAACTCATCAAGGAGTTGTGCTTTTGTCTTGTCTTTATCCCCCATGGCTCTCCCCATGTGATGTTTTGATGATCAGGATTTCATGCTTTATATATCAAATCGTTATTGAATGATTCAACGCCTCTTGACTTCTCCTGAACGTTTGTTTTAATCACCTAAGGGTTTTTGGCGGACCATACCGTTCTAATCAGCCCCTAACGAAAAGGAGGCCCAGCCATGCAAAAGGACGTTCATTTCTATCTGACCTATGCCCTTTGTATGAGGGTCGAGATGCCCCCTGATGATGCCGAGAAAATTGCCTGGGCAAACCAGTATACGGATGATCTAACCGAAGCAGACCTTCACGGTATCCAAACGCAATCAGCTGTCTTGGGAAACTGGAAAGAGCGACAGGTTCAATTGTCGGTTCTGGTGCCTTTCCATTTCATCCCTGGAATCGATCCAAAGCATCCCTGGATGACTACCCGGAATAATTTCCGTGCCCGTAAACTGGTCCGGTTAGCTTCCAACAATCCGTTCCAATTGGGGGTAGCACTTCACGGACTCCAGGACACCTTCAGTCACGAAAGGTTCTCGGGTTGGCAGGAAACCCTCAATTCTTGCTTCCCCTGGTACTATGTTCAGAGTGGGATCCCCAGTGTGGGGCACGCCGAACTTCTGGTTGTCCCCGATGTGGTGAACTATGTCTGGACGGATCCGCGGGACGGCAAACGAATAGACAACAAAGCCAGGACCATGGCGGCGACCAAAAATACCTATGATTTCCTGACCAAGTTCTTCAACCCTACCATCAACCCAGCCGTCTGGCAAAACCTGAAACAAGAACTTAAGCCGATTTTTGCAATGGATTCCTATGACAAAAGGATTGACCAATTATGCATTCTGTCAGGGAACGATCAAATCCATTATGATCAGGTCAATAGCAAATTCGAAAAGCATCACAAATCGGATTTTGTCCAGGCGGCCAGTACTCATCTGGCTGAGGCAATGAAGCTATTCCAGGATCTTCCCTGGGTAGCAGGGTGAGACAGGCCTGCACTTCTTTGCACGGTCCTTTGGTCTGCTTTTCCTTTCCTGTTCATATCTGGGAAAGCGGCTGTGTGATCGATCGTCGAAAGAGATCGCCGAGGTCTTTTCCTTGTGGACTTACGCCGGTGTGCGCTCGGCATACAGTGTGATTGTAAGGCAGATCAAGGTGCCCAGAGCCCCGCACGGCCGCATCGCACATATCAGGCAAATGGTCAGTGCAGCGTCTATTCAAGAAAAGGCTAAACCCTCTTTCGCCTGGGGGATTTCGCGATTCCAATGGACAGTTCACAATCCATAACAATTCTTACGGTTTATCGCCGGATTTTTTCAGAGGGAGTATCAGAAGCATGTTGAACAGTTCGTCGGTGGGGTCACTGCGGATACATTCAACCCCGGGCAGGGTGGGCAGAAGGAGGGAGTGAAGATGAACCTACAACTTACAGAAAAGGTCGCTATTGTCACGGGAAGTGCCATGGTAATAGGTAGGGCCGTTGCTTTGAGACTGGTCCTGGAAGGGGCAGACGTGGCCGTTGCTGATATCGATGAGAAGAACGCTGAGCAGACAGCACAGCAAATCCGGAATATGAACCGGAGAGCGCTGGTTTGTCTCCTTGACCTTGCCGATGTAGCGCAAATCCAACCCATGGTAGCCCATGTGGTGAGCGAATTTGGCCGGATAGACATTCTCGTCAATGCTGCAGCTATAGTGCAAAACAAGCCTTTCTTAGAGGTAACGGAAGCAGATTGGGATCGCATTCTTGACCTCAACCTGAAGAGCGTTGTTTTCTGTATTCAAGCTGTAGCGGCCCGCATGATCGAACAGATCCCTGAAGAAGTCAAGAAGGCGGGGCGGTCCGACCGCAGCTATGGGAAGATTGTCAACTTCTCTTCTATATCAGGACGCAGAGGGCGACCTCTACAGGCCCATTATGCAGCCAGTAAGGCTGCGATTATCAACGTGACGCAGTCGGCTGCGCTTGCTTTTGCACCGTACAACATCAATGTGAATGCAGTGTCTCCTAGCGTTGTTCCGACTCTCATGTGGAAAAAAAATGTACAGGAAAAAAGCCGCATATTTGGTACTGACGCCGAGAAGGAATCGAAGGAATTCATTGAACGTATTCCTCTTAAGCGGGCCGGGAGTCCCGAGGATATGGCCGGCGCAGTTGCCTTTTTATGCTCCCCGGACTCGAACTATATTACAGGTCAGACGCTCAACGTTGATGGAGGATTCGAGATGAATTAAAGAGTCTTTGTTTTCGGAAAAATGCCCTCACTACACGCACTTACGCACATGCGGAACTGGATAGAGGACAAATGATGACTTTTGAAGAATACTCTGTGAGGATTGGTGATCCATTTACCCGCCAGGGAAAGGCTCAGCCGAAGCCGCTGATCGAGGCAAGGGATCAGTCTGCAGCAAAAGAAAATGAGAGTGAGGGCAGCCATCAACAGCTTGACTAAGATTCTCAAAAAGTTAAATCTTGTTGAAAGTTGAGACCGCTTTACCTCTCTCCTTTACCTCTCTCCATTTTCATTTCTTTCTTCCTTTTAAATACAACGCCTTTGTCTTATCTCCTATAAGCTGGACTTGTTCTACCTTAAAACCTGCACTTTCTACAAGGTAATTGAATCTATCAGGTGTAAGGTTAGTTTGAGCATAGCGGGGTGGGTTACCACACTTCTTAAGGAATCTGATAACTAATTTCATTTTTTCAAACCACTTCATACCGTATCCCGTGTAATCTACAAGGAGTAATAATCCCCCATCTTTCAAAATCCGATAACTTTCTTGGAGAGATTTATGAGGATTCTCAATAAAATGTATTACATTAACCATAACTACAGTGTCAAACCTTTTCGATGGAAAAGATGTGCTTTCACAATCTGCTTTTTCAATAGTTATATTTTGAAATTCTTTTAATTGTGTCCCTGCCACTTCCAACATCTCATCTGAAAGGTCTGTAGCAATAATATGTCTTGCATTTTTTGCTATTACTTTAGTGTAATATCCTGTCCCGCATCCAAATTCTATAACTTCTCCTATGTCACACTCTTCAGATAATCTTTCGATAATTGTTTTTTGAATATCCTTTCCAACAATATAATCTACACCCTCATCATAATCGTAAGCATATTTACTCCAATATTTTTCCTTTTTATACTCTACCATAGTTCTATTCCCTTCTAAGAACGGCGTATAAGAATTGATTCTGCAGAAATTCTTCTGCATATTCCATTACGCATGCCGAACCAAATTCTCTCGAACCTCATAATAGTGATGATTTACAGAAAACTCTTTGTCTAGCACAAATATCTTCCATTTTCACGGGGCATAGGAGTATTTTGTACTCGACGTCGAGGATCCTCCTTATGTCTCTGGTTCCTGAATCTTTGCGAGATAGAGCGACACTCCGACTGTTGAGGACTAAAAGCGTTCAGGCGAGAATGAGGTCGTATTGGTGGGGACGACCTTCTACCGCGATATTATAGGGCGAAAAACCGGAAAGTCAACCACGCTGGGGAAACGGCCAAAGACCAAAAGGGGTCAAGTGGAAAGGGAAAGGCTCAGCCGAAGGCGCTGATCGAGGCAAGGGACCAGTCTGCAGCAAAAGAAAATGAGAGTGGGGGCAGACATCAACAACTTGACTGAGATTCTCAAAAAGTTAAATCTTGTTGAAAGTTGACCCCCACCCTCTCTCTTCATCTCCCAGATGTGGTTTCTTGAGAAATATACTATAGTATCTTATCCGATCGAAGTGATAGCATCATCTCCAGTTCGGTTACTTAGCTTTCAACATGGAAAGGAGCAATCAATGGATGGCCGAAGATGGAAAAGGTTTTTTGCCCCACTGATACTGACCCTCCTCATTTTGACGCCGAAGGTCTACGCCGGGCTCTCCTGGGAATCTGAGATAGAGAAGGAAGGAGTGCCGGGGGAAGGTTATGGCGAGTTTAGAAAGATCAGCGAACATATGGCGAGGGGATTTGAAAAGAATCCGATGCTGAAACAAATAAACATTACGGGCATGATGAACAAGCTGGATGGCTTTCCAGTCAAGACGGTGAATCGAATTCCCGGAGGTCGTACCACTACGACAACACTGAAGCGTATCGAGAGAAGATCACTTAGCAAGGATCTTTTTGAGGTACCTAGAGGATACACCGTCAAACAAGAAGATATTAGCGAGCCAATTGATCCCCAGCAAATGCCTGATGAGATGCCTGAAGAATTGAAAAAGATGATAGAGCAGATGATGAAAGAGACTGGGAAGTCTCAGGAATAGTCCTTCTACTTCCCTAATCTACGCCCAATAGTCCATGATCTGACCTGGTGTTTTCTAAGTGTGCCGATCCGCACACTGGAAGGGGGTCTCAACATTTGAGATTCTGCGCCATTAGATTTGTTGAAAATTGAGACCGGACACCTTATCGTTTTTTTATACCTCTGCCCATTTCCTTCCTTCGTATGACCCCAATTGCGCCCTGTTCTTTCACGCCATTTTTACTTTGGTGCATGCAAGTTGCAAAGAAAAAGTCAATTGCACCTCTCAACGAGAATCTTGACCAACTGGCCCAAGAGTTGCTTATGTCTCCGAGGTCGAACCAGGAAAGAACCATGTCACGAGCAAACAGCCGAGATGGGTGCGAAACAGCAGCAGGGGAAAAGGAATCATGAACATCATTTGTCCAAACTGTCATCAGAGATACCATCTTAATCAAGCGAAGATTGCTCCTGGTAGAGCATCCGCAAAATGTAGGGCCTGCGGACATACTTTTTCCCTGGATATAACACCGTCGGCAGAGCCTCCACCAAGATCCCAGATGGGCAAAGAGCTTCGCAGCCAGGCACAGCCGAAAGATGAGAAGTTTACACGGCCAAAGGATTTAGCGGGCCAGGCATCCAAAGCAACCCAACAACCCTCACTCCCGGCCCGGAAGACGCGGTGGATGCTAGGGGTTGTCGCTAGCATTATTCTACTGGTGCTCGTTGGCCTTGTACTGGGGTCCAATCTACCGGGTATAGATTGGGGCGAATGGATCAGACCTGAAGCCGCAAAAAAAATACCAGTAGCCCGAAAAGAAGATCCAGTAGTTGGAGAAGGAACCGGAGTAACCGGAAAAGAAGCTCCAGTACACGGGGTCATTACCGCTCCGAAACCATTTCTTGGTATGAATGTGAACGTTCCCTTACTGCTAGATGCTCTTGAGGAGCGGGTCCCGGAGGAGAACAAAGACCTCAGATATCAAATGACCATCACTACTCTCAGGTCCCTGAATCTGCGACGGCTTCAGCTATTCTTATACCCTGACTCGGAGTACACCGCATATCCTGTGCTGTTAGTGCATGGCAGCGATCACCAGAGCATGGCTGATTTCATCGGCGGGGAAGGTCCCCTCAAGCCATTCGTAGAGCACATGGCGGACGGGAGCTATCGGTTCAAAAAGGAGGCGTTTCCCGATCCTCAGAAAAACAAATTCCCTGTGGATCTCTATCGAATCTGGCTTATCGAAAACGGGGCAGTTATGGCGCCCAAATCGCTTTTCAACACCGGAAGCCAAGCAAAAGAGGCGCTCATTAAATCCCAAGTTGCTCGGTTTGCTGCATCAATCGGAACGGACCAGGATCTGGTTGTACTGGGTCTGAGCATTCCCGAAGGTATTCATGAGGTATGGGAGAAGAGAATCAAGCGTCATCCAGCACTCAAGGGCAAAACGCAGCCGACCTTTTTTCTGCACAGAAACAGGGTCTACATGAAAAACCTTAATGGCGCCAAACTAGAGTATATGCCCATCAACTATCACGACACTGGCTGGAGGAACGCTGGATTCATCGGCACGTAGATATCCTTTGAGAATACCCTAGAGGACAACCCCCGCTATAAGATTCTTGTTGTCAAAAGTCGATCCTCCCACTCGAACTGATGGCTTAAGGAAGGCAGGACACGATCGAGAGGCAAGAGTAGAGAGCTGGTGTAGTGGCTGCAGGTCGAACTTTTTATCACCCGTGGATGGATGGCGATAGAGAAATCGAGATCTTCACCATAAATCAGACTGAAAGGCGTTGTTTCCATTTTGTTACCCCTAGGCTGATGTCAACCATGTTGGAAACCCTGGATTTTGGAAAAATGTCGCTGAAATACAGCGAAGTCTCGAAATGAAGCTTGAATTTCTAGGCCGGAGGAGGTAAGAACAATCATCACAGAAAGCCCTATATTAGGGAGGCTTTCCACTTCGGCGGCTAGGGAGAGGAAGAGGAAGCCGATACATCTAGATGAGGAAGATTCACAGGTGGGTGAAGACAAGAAGCACGCACCAGATATGATGAGTCATGCCTCGTAGGAGCTATGTTCAATGGAGAAGGAGTTCCTATGATAGA
>Ga0209636_10004388_pt1 | contig 14369 bp, 12 predicted proteins | sample DeeMarSWOR152_54_FD_187464 | JGI IMG/M metagenome (GOLD analysis project Ga0209636, IMG submission 187464) | Marine sediment microbial communities from White Oak River estuary, North Carolina - WOR-1-52-54 (SPAdes) (version 2) | ecosystem: Environmental > Aquatic > Marine > Intertidal zone >...
GACTACCACAAATACTCGCCTGCAATACTCTTACGGGAACATCAATATCAATCATTCTTTCGGGATCATCTTTTTTAGGAACTTTTCTTTTTATAGAACGCTGCTTTACTTCAAGGGTGGTCAACACCACCGAGTCCGGCATATTCTCCACAAATGTCATCAACACAGGCGACCATTGAGTATATCTGCCAATAGCGGACTTAACCTCCGATAAGCAATTAATGTAAGTGATTTTCTCATTCTCTAATGATTGTTGCAGCTCTATGGCCTCCGACAATCTGCCAATTTTTGCTTCCCACCTGACTATTTCCTGCCTCTTTATTGATGTAACGATTCCGTCGCACAAATAAAAGCCTAACATTGCTATTGCAACAGCAGTTGGTATAGCAATGGTTACCGCAGCAATAACTATGCCACCAAGCTTAGTCTTCTTCGGAATACCCTGTCCTTTTAGCAAATCTATCGTGAACATTGTCTCGATTCTCGATACTTAATACCCGATTCTCGATACTCGATTATCGCTTTTTTCTTTTTTCGAGCATCGAGTATCTGGCATCGAGCACGCTACTTCATATCGACCTCATAGCAAGACCGGCTGCTACTGCCATTGCAGGGCCGTTCTTTTGAAGAATATTTTTCTGGATAATACCTCGAGGATTACAACCTGCATCACAGCGTATTTTGTCAAACGGGTTCCATAAGACAGCTTCCGCCGAAAGCCGGCTATTCAATAACTCAACGAAGCCTTTAGCCAGAGCAAACCCACCGCAAACAAGTATTTTATCAACAAGTGTCGATTTCTCCTGGGCCGCATAATAGCGGAATGTTTCGGCAACATCGACAATCAATTTCTGACAGGCTTTTTTAAAACTATCATAAAACTGTGTCTGAGCTGGAGCCGAATCACCTGACAAAATCCCCTTGACAGCTTCTGTTGACATACCATTTTCAGTGGCAATCTGCTTTATAATATCATCACCGGCATAAGTTATATCGCGGATAAAAGGCCAACCATCATCACCCATAATCGCCAGAGTCGTGTAAGAGCTGCCAACATTCAAGATAGCTACTGCCTGGCCAACCCCATTAGAGGTCTCTGCCGGTGTTGGGACAGACGGCTCAAGCGTCTTACTTTTAAAGGAGCCACTCTGGGATTTTTGGTTTCCATTGAGGGCCCCATTAAAGCAATTCAAAAGCGCCAAGCCGTCAATATCCATCAAAACACACTTGAGAGAAGCTTCTTCAACAAGTTGTATCCTGCTCTTTATCAGCGCATTCGTCGCCGCCACTAAAACGCCTCTTGTCTTATCATCGCCATCAGATATCAATTGATAATCAACAGCGCTATCTCCTGAATTGAACGGACAAACCTGCGAGGCTTCGAGCAAAACCGCTCCTTCTATCTCTTCCGGTGGCAATAAAGGAAACTCAAAATCTCGCACTGCAACTTCCGGGCCGCTTAAGCCGCAAACAGCCAATTCCGTCTTAATCCCGGTCAACTGCAGACATTGGCGAATTGCTTTGACGGTGTCTATTTTTCGATGATTGTCACTATCCTCGCTCGGCAGAATATTAGCGATGCCTGCTCCGGTAACTACATAGCCGGCATCGTCTTTGCGCAACCGGACTATTTTGACTGCAAATGAGCCAATATCCAGCCCCAGGACATCCCCCTTCCCGAAATCAAGCAATCGTTTCCGACCCAAGTCTATAAACCCTCCACACCGAAATCCAAAAAACGAAAAGTTAGCCCCATTACATAGGGATAAAACCTTTGGATTTTACGCTATGCTCCTGGTTTTTTTTGCTTTACGCTTCTTTATCATCGGCTTAAAAAGAAAGGTGTATTACTTAGAAATTACAATTACAGTGGCTTTGCAGGTTGGTGGGTATGATTATGAGATGCCGGGTCCTATAACGTCGTATAGTATCCTATCCGTTCATCAAATGACAGAATTGCTGAAGATTTGAGAATTGTTCACGAAAAGTTATCGGCAAGCGTGGTGCCCAAGTACTGATAAAGGCAATTTTACACTTTCTACTAACTCAGATATGTCAACCTGTGTAACCTTGTTATACTTTCCCTCTCTATAATTACATAAAGACTTACTCACATCAACAACAATTATGGTATCGCCTTCATCATAGCTGCATATTATTCATCTACTTCTACCCACTTTTATCATTGGCTTGATGGCAATTCCTCCCAGTGCGTCAACCCCCCGAAAATCGTCCCCTCTCCTTTTGGCAGGGCCGGCGGCTGTGTATCTTGGGACCTGACCCGATCATCATAAGTAAGTATCATCTGATAATGCCTGAGCGTGACAATTTCGGCCTGATTCAGTGAAGCTCCGGTCTCCAGATCTACCCATTCGCCGGCGCTTTTTCCGTGGCTCGTATCACCTGGTTCCTTTTTAACTGTGAAGTATGCAGGCCTGGCCTGCCCGGTCCCGCCCTCATCATACCAATCCCGGTCGATGGAGACTTCATTAAGAGCGGTAAGATTGCCATAAACGGAAAAACCAGTTTCGGGCTCTTCTGCGTCCCCGCTAACGGAGTCCGTGTTGTATAAGAAGCTATCTGCAGCAAACATTAACGCCGAAATCGTATACATGGTCCCGTAACGAGGGTCTCCAAAATAGATGTTGCCCCCGCTTACAAGCTGGCCGTTACTGTCATATTGGCCCAGAGCTACCAGACCCAACAGGCTCTCGCTATCTGCATATTTGACATTGTCAGAGATATGGATGTTTCCTGTCGCTACAATGGTCGCTTTACCGTCGACTAAAAACCCATATGTGGTTTTGTGGTGAACCCACACATTGCCGTCTACATAGTAAATCCTGTTGTCCCCCAGGTGCAAAGGAGTTCTTGCATCCTTTTGGTCTCCCCCTCCTGTCACGCTGGCCGGCTCAAGGAAGTAATCGTCGCCGGCAGTAGAGTCACACTCTGCCGACCTGTCGGTCGGGTTCTTTACTACCACATCGTATAACTGATGGTCTGATGGTAGGTGTCCCGAACTAATGCCTTGGCCTGCAAAGATTTGGCTCACATTATGTGTATTATTTACCACATAGTTCATCCCCAGTAAGTCGGGACGACCCTGGGGAGCGACGCCCTCGCTAATTGCTCCGGAAACCGAGGCAGTGTCCAAGATACTAACAGTACCAGTGGCGTCAACATCTCCCTCGAACTCATAGGGGTTTGGGAAAGGCGAGGGATTAACACTGCTTTCCTCATACAAAGTGACATCCCCATCAATAAATATATTTCCATTGACTATGTCTTTTCCACCGACCTCTCTGGAGCCTCCTACGGCTTGGGGATCGCCTTGGCCCCTTAACGAAAAAACCCACTGCTGTCCATCCGAATTACCGGCATATACACCACACTCATAGGGACGAGCCAGAAAGGACAATTCTACCCTTATTCTTTTCTCTTCCTCTCCTACCCTACCGGTTGAAATAGCATAAGGAGGCTCTGCACCGGAGTAAACATCAATCCGGTAGCTTCCTTCTCCTAAGGCCGTATCGTCAACGCTTCCAAATTCTTCATTATACAACCTTGCCGTCAATACGCCTAATCCTGCTTCAGCTAAATAAAAAGCCTTGGTTTTGTTAACATCCTTCTGAGTCAATATTATCTCAGTCTCCGCCAGTTTAAGCAGCGAGAAACCTAAAATGGTAAAAATACAAGTAAAGATTGCCACTGCAACAAGTGCTAATCCTTTTTCTGATTTTAACATTCTGATTTCCACCTCACATCACCCTCCATAATTTCGCATCATTACTGTTGAGACAGAATGTGTTTGCATACCATCTTTGTTTAACTTGAGGGCTATTGTTACTTTATTACCTTCCACATTAAACTGCAAATCTTCCACTTTATCATCGAGAATAGTCACAAGGTTTTGTGCCGTCGTTTCTATTTCCTTCTCGCATTTAAGCTGAAGCTTGTCAGCTCCAAGCACGACATGAAATCTCATCCAGCCTTCGTCTGTGTATAGCCATAGTTCTCTACCATCGTTTTCTAATTTCGCTGAAGTTCCCTCTCTTATAGAACGGCTTATTATAAACATAGCATAGGCAGCGTCCCTTTGAAGATTCACCTTCCTCCAGGCTCTGTTCCAGGATGTATGACCAACAAACATAATTATACCGGCTGCAACAATGACAATAGTACCTGCCGCAGTCGCAAACACAAGTTCCATCAGAGTGAAACCTTTTCGCCTCTTTGTTTTCATTGAATTCACCTATTTAGGAGCAATAAAAGTAACCAAACTTACATTACACTCCTTGTCTATTGGTCCCCAATTAATAGTAACTCTGACCTTTTTATATAAGCCGACATCTTCTGTCTCTACACTTCTACTATACGATAAATCTTCCAACGAAAGGTTTTCCTCCGTTGTACCTACCAGGATATCATAATAATTGCCTGCTTTTAACTCTTCTAACTTCTGAGCAGCTAAGTGGGTGGCTACACGATAATGTTCCTGTAGATTAATTCGGCTTCGCCCAGCAGCAAAGAGAAGAAAGGATCCGATTGCCACGATTGCAAAAATTATAACAGCCACCATAACTTCAATTATAGTAAGTGCTGCCGCAGACTTGTGTCGCTTAATAGTCATAGTCACCATTCCTTATCAAAACCAACTTCAAGCCAACAGGATTTTGGGTATCCCCGTTTTTTTATTAAGAAAATAGTAATTGCTCCGAATTCGTTTACTTACTCCTCGCTCCACCATTCTACCACGAAGCGGACACCCTCATCACTCGTACATGCATTTCTCAGCGACGCATCGTAGTGAAAGTTCGCATTTACATCCTGAATAAAGCTGTCGGCTACGATGGACCCGAATACCTCAACAGAGTTATACAACCGTACATCTGCATTCGGAGAATAAATTGCTCCATAAAAAACGCTGTTTGTCTTAAAATCAATATACTGACAAGTATCAAGCCCATATATTTTGACCTTGTTTGCATCCTTAGCCAGGTTGTTAATAATACCTCCATTCTGAGATAAAAAATTTCCCCCTAAATACAGAGCGAAAGAGGCATCAGGACTCGTATTCACATCGGCTATCTGTATCTGGGCGGAATTATCAAGGATTACGTCGCCAAGAACATAAAGAGTAACCGGCCTGTCAATTATCATTATTTCGCTGTTGCCAAGGCGAATGCTGTCATATTTTCCGTAATCGATCATTGTTGTAGGATCGGTTAGAGTTCCTTTGGAAGGCGAGTTCTGCAGATCCTGCGGCACTGTTACCGGGGGCATCTCATAATCCTCAGCCGCAGCATAAGTCTCGCCTGTGATAGCGGCCTCATATTGGGAGTCGATAACAACATCGGGATCCCCCTCGACACCCACTATCACATCGCCATTTATAGTTACCCCGGTTTTCGCGATAATAGAGGCACTCGTGGTGCTATTTGTACCGATTTTGAGAATTTCATCGTCCGCATCGTAATTGTACCAGTCTATCGTAGTCCCATTTTTCAGGATTATATTCCCCTGCATAAAAATTGCATACTCAAATGGTGTCTGCAATCGCAAAATCGCGGTAACAGTTCTAACAGCCTGACCGGCTTCGCCGATAGACTCAACGGTATAACCGGTGCCGCTGTCCCCTGTGACGGTATAGGCAAAAGTCGCATCAAAATTCGATAGCGGAGCGTTTATTGCCTTTGGGAGGGGTTTATCAGACCAGGATTTGGCTTTCAACTTATCGTTCATTGCAGAGATAGCCTGTGCCAGGCCGGCATCGGCGGCGCACCGGGCCGCAATCTCCGAGGCGGTCCGTACCGCCAAGAGGCGATTGTGTTGACCGAGCCTCAACATTCCCACACCCATCACAGACAATACTACGACCGCAATCAACACCAGGACCATTGAAGAGCCTTTTCTTTTTGATTGTAGCAGCTCAATTCTATTCATCTTGATCCCCCCTACGAGCTGTTATCTATTGTGCATAACAGCAGATGAGACAACAGTAGCTGTCTTCGAGCCGTCGTCCAGTGTAAGTATCATTTGGGCGGACCGACCGGCTCTCTTGAAGACACAACCAGATACGTTCTTGCAGACAATCTGGGTGGTTAACGCTGTCTTGACACCATCGGGATCCAGCGTGCCATGCTCAACACTTAATTGGCCACCCCCTTCATGGAAACGCGCATAGCGGTCAACAGCAGTGGAATTTGCATCTGCATAGTAATAAACCTCGATCCAATTGCCAGCATCATCCAATAATAACCTTTCGCCGCTTGCGTTGCGAATCACAGCATCAAACATCTTCCTGGCAACATAGCTATCAGTTACTACATCGGCGTATGCAAGATCGTACATCGTCTTCCACCCACCCTGACTGTCAGCCAGTATAATGCCGATACCAGATATGACAATAACCGCAATTACTGTGGCTATAATCAGCTCTATAAGTGCAAAGCCACGTTGAGCTGTAAGTTTATTTTTCGACATAGTCTGCTAATACCCCCTCGTATTCTAATTTAGCGTGTAGGTTGTGAGCTTGAATGACTTGTCTGCATCCGCAACATTAGTTGTTTCTTGACCGTTATGTGACCAGGCCACAACAACATTCAAGGCCCTCAATCCAGTAGAAACGTCCTTCCAAGAGAGAGTGGCATAGTAGTTGACACCATTTAACGCAACTGTGTAGCTGCCCAGCAGCGTAAAGCCTCCAGGTGCAGAAGAACCACCACTTGCGGTGATTGCTAGATCTGTTCCGAAATGCGCTGTGGGGTCGTAGGTTTCGATACCTTTGACACCCCGCCAACTTTCGCTTAGCAACAGTGCGATTCTTGCACCGGCTGTATGCATAGAGGATTTTCGCACATCGAGAGCGGTATAATATCTATATCCGGCAGCTCCGAGGACCACCACTGTCAGAATGAGAGTTGCGGCCATTACCTCAACTAAAGTAAATGCCCCCCGCTTCTTCGCTTTGTGAAGCAAAACGGCGGGGACGGATTTGCGTCGCTTAACAGTCATAGTCACCATTCCCTCCCAACCAACCTCCGGCCAGTGGGGGATTTGAGTATCCCCGATTTATTATTAAGAAAAAAGTGATTACCCCGTTTCAGCTAATACCTGGCACGAAGCTCAAAATGAACAGTGGAGACCTTCTTATCGAGGTTCTCCTACTTAAAATATAAGCCAAAAACCTCTCAAAGCAAAAAAAATGGTTTATTTTAGAGGAACCGATTTTGGCCAGGACGCATTGAGCAAGCTTCCGCGTCATTGGTACAAAATCAGAAAATTCTGGTGCCATTACCGGACGTTTGTTTGGGTTCCCCGCCCTCCTAAAAAGGCACTTTGCCGGACGGTATTTTCGCCTCGATAGGAAAAAACACCATACTCGACTCTTTTTTGGCGCGGAGTCATGCAGCCGGTGTGCTCTTTATTCGAAGGTGGCTATGGCCATTTTGGCCATAGCCACCACTCCTTCAATTAGAGTAACAGCCCCCTGCTTCTTAGCTTTGCGAAGCAAAACGGCTAGTGCGGATTTGGGCCGCTTAACAGTCCCACCCTGCCTCCCTATTCACCCTCAAATATATTGTACAAAAGGGACCTTACCTATATAAGGCCCCACCTATTCTATTCAGGCTAAATAGACAATGTAGGAGGCATTAAATCTTACGGAGTTTCCACCCAAGCACCTGTTTCATCCAGTGTAATCTGAGAAGGAGTGCTAATCTCTGCAGGTGCGGTAGCTGTAATCAAAAAATCTATTGGCTCATCATCGGTTATCACCCATGAAAAATTGCCCACGCCGGACTCACCTCCTGTGAAATATGTGCCAGTTAAATCATTAGGTGCAAAACCCAATTCAGCCAGAGTAGGAACAGCAGAGAAAGCAGAGCCTTTTTCAGCGATATGGGCACGCAAGCCGGTCGCTATGGTACCCATAATTGCCTTTCCTTCCGACCACTTGGCTGAGTCGATACGTCCTCGCATAAGTGGAACTGCCACCGCAGCCAGGATGCCGACGATGAGAACAACCACCATCAACTCGATCAGCGTAAAACCTTTTCTTCTTTTCATTTTGACTTCTCCTAAAAAATGTCTAAAGATTACGCAACTAACTGTTAACTTCTGAAAGCGAAAAACAAAAATGCAAAGATAAAAACCGTGGAACTTCAAATTCAACAGTTTTAACTTTCAGCTTTCCGTTTAATCTATCGGTCAAATTCATCAGCAACTGTATCAGTTTTTTTGACTTTTCTCCTGCCTGTGTCACAGCATTATCAAGGTCCGCTGCGGCTACGCGATTGGGTTACCTTGCTATGTCCGACATTGTGAAAATCGGCAGATACAGCGCAAGAACTACCACCAGCACAATTACGCCAACTGTTACAATCATTATCGGCTCAAGCATACTCGTCATAATGGTTATGGTAGAATCGACCTTTCGTTCGTAATGGACGCCGGTTCTCTCGAGCACTGTGGGTAGTGAGCCGCTTTCTTCGCCGACCCGTATCATTTTGATGACCATATTCGGAAAAAAGCCGACTGAGTCCATACTCGAAGAGACGTTTGAGCCTTCGACAATATGTTCTCTTGTTCGTATTATGGCTGACTTTATAATATCGTTATCGGTCATCCCGGAGAGAATATCGAGCACCTCAAGCACTGAAACGCCCGCAGCAATCAAAGTTGACATCGTTTTGCAGAATGTTGTAACAAAGGCCTGCCTGAATACCTTCCCAAATAAAGGCATGGCCAGAGTGATTCTGCTAAATAAATAATGGCCTTTTTCGGTCTTATTGGTAAGAACTGCGATAACTACCAGGAAAATGACAAAGCCGATAATGTAGGGGAGATTGTAGTGTAGAATATCGTAAAATCCCATAAAGCCTCGTGTAAAAGCGGGCAGGTCGCCGCCGATCTGTTTAAATATGATACGGAATCGTGGAATAATAAAAGCCATTATGAATATAACTATCAGAACAATAAACGAAAGTACAAAGACAGGATAAACCATTGCACCTTTAACCTTCCTGGCCAATTTATCGCGAGTGTCAAAATACTCAGCCAGCTTGCCCATCGCTCCTGCGAGGTTACCGCCGGTTTCACCGGCTAAGACCATAGCACAAGAGAGCCGGTTGAAAACCTTTGGAAACTCCGCAATGCTTTCCGAGAGAGGCTGACCTTTCTTAACTTTTTCCGAAAGTTGCTGGAGAACATGCTGAAGGTTTGAATTTTCTGTGTCTTCGGCAATGGTGTCTAAAGCCGTGGCAACAGGAATTCCTCCTTCGAGCATTGTGGCCAACTGCCAGCAAAGTGCTGCCAGGCTTGCTGATTTGACGCGTTTTCGAGCAGTTGTTTGGTTGCTTTTCGTGATGCGCTCGGATACCTCATTGACAGAGACAGGCGTAAATCCTTGCTCGCGAAGCCAGCCAAGTACATCATTTGAGGAAGCCGCCTGTGTAAAGCCTTCCTTCCGTGCCCCTGCCAAATCCCGAGCGATATACTTGTAGCTTTTCATTTAACCAACCTTTCTCGTATATCGTATTGCGTATATTGTTAAAATTCCCTTGCGCAACACGGCACACGGACGACGCACAACAAGCAACATCGGCATTCGAAAACCTTGAGTTTAGTGAAAACCGCTATGACTGAACCTTTACTATTCTCAAGGACTCTTACCCTAAAAACCGCCTTGACTATTAAACTTCTCCCGTAAAGGCTGTACTAATGACCTCCTCAGCGGTCGTTACACCCTGCAGAATTTTATTTACGCCACTTTCAAGCAAACCACCATAACCTTTTTCACGTGATGCTGTTCTTATCTGGGACTCGTTTTCACCGGCAATTATCCTTTGGCCTATATCGTTATCCACAACCAAGAACTCAAATATGGGCAATCTACCAAAATAACCTGTCCCTCCGCAGACTGTACAGCCTTGGCCGTGATAAAAGACAGAGTCCCCAGCCCGCTTACGGTCAATCCTCAAACGCTTAAGGACTTCTTCACTTAAGGTTACAGACTCTTTGCAGTGAACACAAATTTTTCTAATCAGCCGTTGAGCAATAACTAAATTCAGCGTGGAAGCCAGCAGATACCGCTCAATTCCCATATAGTTCAATCTACTTATCGCACTGGGTGCATCGTTGGTATGGAACGTGCTCAAGACCAGATGACCAGTCAAAGATGCTTTTACTGCAATTTCGACTGTTTCTTTGTCTCGAATTTCACCTATTAGAATTATGTCCGGGTCCTGTCTCAAAATTGCCCGTAAGCACTTTGCAAAACCGAGGTCGATTTCCGGCTTAACTTGAATCTGGTTAATCCCCGCAAGACGGTATTCGACAGGGTCTTCGACCGTTGTAATATTTTTCGTAGGATCCTTTAAGTAACTTAGTGCTGAATATAATGTAGTACTTTTACCACTTCCAGTCGGCCCGGTGACAATTATAATGCCGTGTGGTCTTGACAGCATGGCTTTGAACTCTTCGAGAAGCTCAGGTTCAAACCCAAGATGATCCAGGTCGTGGCTTACCGCTGATGCGTCCAGGATACGCATTACTACTTTTTCGCCATATATAGTTGGAATAGTCGATACGCGGACGTCTATATCTTTACCGGAGGTCTTTATTTTGAATCGTCCGTCCTGAGGCAGTCTTCGTTCGGCAATATCCATGTCTGAGAGAATCTTAATTCTGGCAATCACCGCAGCCTGCATCTTTTTGGCCGGTGGAACCATATCCCGAAGCACACCATCAATTCGCATGCGAACTGCCGTTGAATGTTCCTGCGGCTCGATATGAACGTCGCTTGCTCGGCTTTTTACCGCCTGGCTCAGGAGCAAGTCAACAAACCGGATCACAGGTGCTTTGTTTGCAGCTACTTCACCGCTGATATCTGCTTCCGCGATATCTTCCAAAAGTTCCTCTTTTGCTTGTTTCTCTTCTTGGCCGACTTCGAGCTCTACCAGGTCGCGAAGCTGACGTTCTTCAGCATCCGAACCGTGATAAATCAACTCTATCGCGCGGCGGATTTCCCGCGGTGAACTGATTGCCGGCTTAATGTGACGCTTCATTTTCAATGTAACTGTATCCATCGCGACAACATTAAGCGGATCAGCCATCGCAACGACAACTTTGTCATCTGCCTCGCCGACAACCACAAGGCAGAATCGCTTGGCGATACTCTCAGGCAACATTTGAGCGATATCCTTATCTATCTGGTCTATTTTGCCGATATCGTCGAGACGAATGTATTCCATCGAGAGATGCTCAGCCAAGGCGCGAGTAACATCCTCATTATTAAGCATCCCGAGTCGAAGCAACACCTCGCCGAGTCGACCGCCTTGCTTACGCTGTTCGTTCAGCACTTTCACCAATTCTTCGCGGGTCAACAAACCTTTTGAAACAAGCAGTTCACCAAAAAGAAGATTGGTTTCTTTTTTAGGGATATTGGAGATACTTTGAGCAGATTCCATTCGATTATTATTACCTCCACTTGAAATACTGCTGCTCCTCAGCCGTTAATCTCTATAAATTGCAAACACCAACGCAATTCGTCGGGGCGAACTCCTCCTTGCTTACAGGGTAGAAAACTCGAAATGTGGTTGGGGAGTCCACCCCCCTCTCCAAGGCATATTATTTAATAAATTACTACTCATTTAAAATATAAAACCAAAAACCACAAAAGCCAAAAAAAACATTGTTTGTTTTGGTTCAAAGGGAATAATGCGCTCAAACCAAATAGTATCTCGGAAAACCGGTAGCAATAATTCACTTCAATCTTGTAAATCAACGATATAAGAAGTTGAACTTTGGTGGATTCAGACTGGATATATCCAACTTTCAAATCGTATGTAAACTCTGAATCAAAAAGGTGTTAGGGCGTAGGTCGGCTGTAAAAACAGCCGGTTTTAGCAAACCGCGTTGATGGTAAAAGTTTGCCATTTTCACAAATCTGAGACACCATTTTATAGGATGGTTTTTGGCTCTTGGTCTTTCGGAGTTTATACTGCCTTTTTTTGATTGAGTTTCTGGGGCGATTGCCTGGTTATAGAATTTCTAACGTGCTTTATATTAAAATTCTTGACGAAAAGGCAAGAACCGTTGATACTGGTATTTACTGGGATTTTATTGTGTGATAAATACCCAAAACGTGAATCCTTGCGGATGTGGCGGAATTGGCAGACGCGCAGGCTTCAGGTGCCTGTGGGCTTTTAGCCCGTGGAGGTTCGACTCCTCTCATCCGCATTACCCCCCCTAATCGGCCAGAATCGGCCTTTTTAGCCTCGCACTTGATAAGCACACAACTATTTAACGGAAACTGTACTCGTAGGCCGATAATAAACTTAGTCGTTAGTCATTGGTACTAAACAGAGGACAGGGAACAGAAGACAAATAATCTGACTTCTGACATCTGACTTCTGGAATCTGAGTATGATGATTGAAATTTTCCAGAATTTCGAACAAATAGCGATACGTTGCAGCCCCTCGGTTTTAATCGGCCCGGGATTGGGAGCTGTTCTGGTCGGATTATTTGTCTGGCTTGGTGGGTTGGGCTTTAGAAAACTTTTAATCGCAGTCGCAGGGGCGGTGAGCGGTGGCATCTGTGGTTTTTTCATAGTCGGACGAAATATTATGCCAGCGATCATCCTGGCGAGTCTGGCGGCAGTCATCGCAATAATCTTTGAAAGGGTATTTGTCACAATACTTTTAGCAGCATTGGTGGCTGTCTTTAGCTTTGCCTTTTTGGCAAGGCCGTACGTTGAAATCTCGGAAGAAGCAATCCCAACAAATCAGAGTAGAATCTCAACTCAGAGCCCAGCTCTCAGCGTTGGCGAAAGCGTACAACTAATGAAAACTTATATAGTTGATGTTAGCAATAAGATAAAACGGGCTTGTTCGCAAATGCCCGTACACAACTGGGTGATAATACTGATCTTGGCAGCAGCTTTTATTGTGGTTGGATTTTACCTTGAGCGTTTGGCGTCGGCTCTGTGCTATTCAACTCTGGGAACAATGCTTATTTTCGCCGGGATGATTCTGCTATTGTTGTATAAAGGCAGTGCGCCTATCAGCGGCATTGGCAACAAGCCCTTATTTTATGGTGGTGTTTTTGTAGCAATGGCAGCTTTTGGTACAATTGAGCAGTTATTAGTCTGCCGACCTGCAAAAAGACATGGAACAAGAAAAAAAGAAGCAAGTAAGCAGGATGAAAAAGGTGAAGGAACAAAACGACGTTGGCGGACTTCATGATGGATTGATAGGTCCGACTAAAATCGATACCGATTTGTCAGAAGAAATCAAATAATGAAGGGACCCCGATCCGCGGGGACCAAGTTAAGGAGACAAAATAATGGATTGTGTTACTATCCTTGCACAAGCAGTTGAAACTGCAGGTCCAAAGGCAACAGAAGAAGCAATCGTCCCGATTGACCTGTTTTGGAAACACATTACTTCGCTGGGTTGGCTCGAAGCGCTGACATTTATATCTTTTGGAGCGGTTTGCCTATTCTACGGCTGGCGTGTCTTCAAGATACTGGTGATAATCAGCTTTGGGCTGCTGGGCTTGGTTTTAGGAATGATAATAAGTGAAAAAGTCATCGGCTTGAACAACCAACTTGTGGGTGGGCTGATTGGCCTTGTGCTAATGGCGGTTCTTTCTGTGCCGTTGATGCGATATGCTGTCAGTATATTAGGTGCGGTCGCGGGTGGAATATTAACATCGGGAATATGGTACGCTTGTCAGCTCAACGAAAGGTACCTCTGGGCCGGTGCGCTTATTGGGATCATCGCTGGCGGTATGATCTCCTTTATCATCTTCAAAATCGCTGTTATATTGTTTTCTAGCCTGTGGGGCAGCGGACTAATGGTGGCGGGAAGCCTGGCACTTTTATACCTTTACCCGCAGACGACAGAGGAGGTGGAACAACTGATATTTTCTAAAAAATGGTTTTTGCCTGCTGTCCTGATGATACCAACATTAGTGGGCGTGGTCCTACAAAATAAATTCGTAAAGGGTTCCAAAGACTGGGACATGTGAGCTTTGCATTTATCAAGCCTTAATCAGGTTATTCGGCTATAACTGCTATCACCTGGATATGTGCCTTGTTCTTGGTCATTGAAATTGCCCCTCACAGTACAACTTGTGGACAAAAGCCCAGCCGATTGAGCAACACTACATCCCTCTGAATGTTGTAGTAAGGCATACTCAGATTGTCAGATGATGTACTCGCAGAAGAATTAGCGTTTTCTGCGTAACGTCATCGCCACCAAGCCAAGCAGCAAGATTGTAAATGGTTCAGACTATTGGCAGGGACCACGCTTTGCTCGCACCTGCGGTAACGCGAGTACAGGTGAGGGAACCTAACATGCATCTT
>Ga0209636_10004389_pt1 | contig 14369 bp, 13 predicted proteins | sample DeeMarSWOR152_54_FD_187464 | JGI IMG/M metagenome (GOLD analysis project Ga0209636, IMG submission 187464) | Marine sediment microbial communities from White Oak River estuary, North Carolina - WOR-1-52-54 (SPAdes) (version 2) | ecosystem: Environmental > Aquatic > Marine > Intertidal zone >...
CTGATCCAATATATCTCCTCGTCCATCCCAAAGTCAAGAACTTATTCATAAAAAAACTAAAAACTTAAGGGGTTTTTCAACAGTCCCTTTAGCTTGACTGAAACTTCTCAAGGAGAAAAAGCTTTAAGTTGGCTCACCTAGAGCTGAACACTCCAGTTTGCCATTTTAAAGTCATTCTTCAAAAACCAAAATAAATCACCCACTCAACCCAGCTTCTATAGATCGTCCCGCTTCTCATCCAACACCGCCCTTTTACCAAGCCTGTTCCTCCACTGTAAAATTGCTAAGACTCTCTTCCTACCTCTAAAACGCTATTTTAAAGTCTTCGCTTTCTTTTCGGACACTTTGTTCCTATCGTTTCCCCCGTTCCAGTTATAGAAGGCTTCGTGCGAACCACTCTTTTGAATTGCAGTTCACACAGAAGGCCACCTAAACTTTTTGGGTGTGTATTTGGGGTAAGATCAGGGTGAAGTTCAGACAGTGGAATTTTTTGCAGTTAGCCACCGGGGACTCGGCAATTTGGTGCCCCGGCAAGAGTAATTTAGCTGAAGAGAACTGAGCAATCTGGGTAGTTGCTGGAAAACCTGCAAGACAATTTTGTACCCATTTTTGTGCCCAAAATAAGTCAAAACAAGCCAAAATCTAAAAAGCTCTTGTTTTGATTTATTTTGGATTGTTTCCGTTTAATTCTTTGTCTCTACTCCGCTTAGAAGCCTTTTCGGCGATGTCAATCCATAACTTCTTGTCTTTCTTTTTGGTCTTTTCCGCCCTTTCACTGCCGTAATCCTTCACCTCAGAGTACTTAAGTCTTCAATCCAATTATGACCGGGGAGGTTTTGGTGGCGATGAGGCTGAACAAGCGTTTCTGCTGTGTCTACTTTTTCGGGACTGACCCGGAGATTCTAGAAGAACTAAAAGAGGTATGGGACGGAGCTTGAAGGATAGACGTTTCCCTAGAAGAAACCACGCCCTCCCCTCAAAACTCTTCATTCAAGAGTTTGCAGAAAGATTCTTAAAGGTTAGTCTTCAAGAAGCAGCAGTTAACGCGAGCCATAACCTGTGGTCGTGCAGCGGCCAGCAGGTTGATGGCGCTGTTAGGCGAACGCATCCACAGAGGAAGCACTATTTTAGCTGAAGCAAATGTCCATTCTTCCATAAGTCACCTGTCCGGATGTCACCTTGGAACAGTATGTTCTTTGGGGATGGCAACGCTCCCTGCCTCGCTGGCGACACCGGTCGCTCTTGTCGCAGAAGGCTGAGAGAGACTGTAGTTGGTTCCTTGCCTTCCTGACTGGGAAATACCCGGCCGGTACTAAGATAATGGAACACTTCCGTTGTGGCGCCAGGTATGACCTGTAGCTCACCAGTACCGGTGGTCGGGCGTTCGCCGTACGAGAACGTCTGGAAAATCTTGCCTTCGCGAAAGGTGATGCGCTGCTCCAGCACGACACCCATGTACGTACCGGGTTCTATCGGTCCGAGTCGTGAGTTGTGGAATGTCAGCAGTATTGCATCAAATGAGAGAGGCTGCGGCCCAGCGTTGCTGACGACTAGATCGAAGCGATACTCATATCCAAATGGGGCGAGCCACATCTGAATATCTGGTCCCGCGCGGGCAGCCTCACGCCCCCGATGTGTACCAGGCGCCGCAGAATCCGGGAGTTGAACCCCACCTGAAGCCCCAGCTGCAGGGATGGAATCCTCCGTGGGTCGGGGGACGCTAGCCTGCGATAGTGCTGGGACAGCTTCTTCTTCCAACTTGGGAGCAGGGACATCCCTGTCGTGGAGCGTTTTGCTCTCCCAGGATCGGTCTGCTCCCTCCGTCTGGGCGTTGTCGCTTCCAGAACAGCCGAAGGAGATGATAATGCTAAAGTATGCAATGGCAATCAAATACATGCGAGGTTTCTTCGATTGGCCGTAAAGTAACATACCAATAGCAGTCAATACGATCCCTAAAGGGGTACTAAAGGAAATAAACATAAATACAGGGCCGCCAAACGCCCAAATCGTTCCGTTAAACTGCTCTGCTGGTGAGTTTCTCCATATTGGTGTCACCCACCACATGATAAGCCAACTAGCAACAAACATATACACGGCGCCTATCCAGAATAATATTAGGCCAATCTTATATCTTTGCATATTATACCTCCTTCTTCATATCCGGAGACAATAACCTGCCTCAAGTCATTGTGAAACCTTAGTTAGTTTTGAACGGCTCATTCATGAGAACGTCAGAAGTTACGATCCGATCCAGCTTGGTATCCTGAGCTTTATAGACTACACTCATGCCACCTTCGCCTAAGTTTTCAAGGATTTTGTAATGAGAAACGGTCTTGCCTACCATACCTCTCCCTCATGGAGTTCCGCTTATACCATTAATAAACTGAAAAACTACTCGATTGTCAACTAAGAAGATGAGGGAACGGGCTCAACTCAAATAGGTGCTTTGAGGGAGGCGAAATGAGAGACAAAGTGACATATCCTTCAGAAAACCTTATTCCTATGGATTCTGAAATCCTCCAACCTTTTTACACTTATTTTGAAAAACTTCGCCAATCTCTCCATATTCTTTCTAGATGGCACATTCCTGTCATTCTCCCACTCATAAACCGTATTCCTGTGCACCCGGAGCTTTCTTGCTAACTCTCTCTGCTCCAACCCATATTGCAGCCTCGCCTTCCGAAGAAATTGTCCCAAAGTCTCTGAAGGCTATTTCGATACAGAAAAAGTAATATTGAAGGTGTGTGACTTTTTGTAAATTTGTACCGCATGGTCAGGGGTAAACATGTCTGGAGACATTAATTTCACATCGCCTACTCAAACTTGATAATATTCGCAGAGAAGAAGAGAGAAAATCTCCTTGACATTGGGGGAAGGAGAGGTTTTATTTAACATGCTTTATGTTGTTTTGTCTTTAGGTTTCTAGAACAGTTGGACTTGTAGGGTGGAATTTGTAAATAACGAAGGACATAAAGTCATTTTCGCTACCGTTCGAGATCCAGAGGGTAAGAGTCCGTTAGGCGCAATCTATTTAACAAAGGATGGTGGATATAACTGGAAAAACACGACTCCTAATCTTAAAAAAAGAAATTTCTGGAGCATCGTTATGGATCCCCAGAATCCTTCTGTGGTCTATCCTGGGTGGGTTAATGGTGGAGGTGTAATAAGAACTATTGATGGTGGTGCTCCTTGCTTTTTTCTTAGCGAAGGGTTGCCAGATACAAGTGTCTTTAGCCTTTCTATTGATCCAATGAATCTGGCTGTTGTATAGACAGGAACAAGTGGCGGTGGAATATATTGCTTAGTTCAGCAATCGGGACAATAATTTCCTGGTACCTAAAATGAGTGTGAAAACTACCGAAATAATACAACTCAATGTCTTAACACAATATTATGCCATCTTTCATGAAGTTACTTTTTCTAAGAGCGATCTAATCGGCTGCTACACCTGATGGTCCACGATGCAGTCCGAAGCTAAATGGCATATTAGGCCTAACAAATACTATGGAGGTATTATGAAGATAAAAATATTCTATTTCGGATTGCTACTCTTCATTTTTTTCATATTCCTACCGTATCATGAACTTCTGTCTGGAAGTATTGTTGGTGAATTTAAATATAACGGATGCAAATATACTATAGGTGGCCCTTATGCTTGCGAAGCTACGTATTACTATGAAGGAAAATCAGACACAATTTTGCTACGAAAAGGTGAATTAAAGGATTTCTTATCTAAAGAAAAAGCTCTCTTAATTGACGAGTTACGATATGTTTACTTGGAAGATGGCACCAAATTGACATTGTATTATGAAATTGAAAGAGATATTTACTATGGTAGGATTTTAGTGGAGAGAGCAGAATACGATTTCCCACAGCCAGGTAACTATGAAACAATGTACGATTATAATAAACTCACCAAGACACCCCTTCCTTCTGAAACCCCATATTCTTCGATAACTCGGAATGGTAAAACCGGAGAAATAGTTGCTAGGACAAGAGTGCTTGATTTTGTGATTCAAGGCGTGAATAAGGGTTATCTTTTGTTGGAAGAAGTTCATTATAGCAAGGGTAAAGTTATTTTCAAATCAAATGTACGCCGAGACAGGATGACAGGTAGAGTAATAGATGAAAAGCCAATTATGGGAGAGAGACAAACCGATTTCCATACTTGGTGGCCAGGTCCGGCATTTGGATGGCCCGTTAGAAGCGGATTTTAGTAAGAGATCGCATGTGGCTTTTGCCTATTACGGACGTACCGTTGCGCATCGCTGACCGATGACAACGCAGGTCTCCCTGTAAAAGAGAGGATAAATAGTGTCTCAATTGGAATTCTGTAAGAATCAAAGAAATAGGATGTTTACTGGCCATTAACCGACTTCGGGGTTCGCGACTTCTTATGCGAATCGCTAAATGGTTGATACCGATGAGATTAAGGAGAAAGTGATTAATGAATTATACCAAGGATAGACACTTACAACCCAAGCTAAAAGTGATTCACAGAGTAGTTTTTATGATTGTCATAAATATTAACTTTATTGTTCTCTCTTGTTCTAATACCACAAAAGAAGATTATTTTACCCTTGGCAAAAAGTGCGATACTCAAGGAAAATATAAAGAGGCTATCGAGGCTTATACTAAAGTAATAGGATTAGATTCGACATGCTCTGAGGCTTATAGTAACAGAGGTTTAGGCTATCACAATATTCGACAATATGAAAAAGCGATAGAAGATTTTAACAAGTGTTTACAATTAGAGTCCCATCAACAGAGTGACATAGCACCTGTTTATTTCTATCGAGGAAATTCATTTAAAGAAATGGGACGAAATATTGAGGCCATATCAAGCTATACAGATGCAATAGAAATAGATCCGAATTTCACATATGCTTATCAAGCTCGTGGGGAGTGTTTACAGAAGATAAAAGAGTATGAGAGGGCGATAGAGGATTTTACAGAAGTAATAAGAACAAAGCCGAGATCTTCAAAAGCTTACGAAAATCGTAGCAAAACCTATTCAGCAATAGGCGAAACCATAAGAGCCAAAGCAGATGCTCAAAAGGCAAGTTTCTTGTTCAGGCAAATCAATGTGTATGGTGAGGTGATGCGGGGTGAATATTTGCTAAATGGTCAATCGTCAGAGTATTATCAGTTTTATATTGCTATTCATAACTTCGGCTCACAAGATATCGTAATAGATTCGGTAATCGTCTTTGTCACAACGCCACTTTCCAACGGTGCTTTTTCCAATGGAATGACTAAACACATCTATACGAGTGAACACATCAATGATCCCGACTGGAAAATTGCCTCACAGAAGATGGACAGCCTGTCAATTGACACAAAAGGCATGACCTCCTCAATACTGATGCACAATGAAAGAGAAGAAAGAAAGGGGAAACAGGTAGTGATGATTTATATCGCTATATACTACAATACCCAAGAAAAGAAAGTTGACAATCACTTCATTGCATATGTACTTAGAGAGCTGAGTCAACTAACACTTTCGCCGGGTCACTCTCAAAATGCCGACAAAGAAAAAGGTATCAGAGGAGATAAGCTGATGTTTTTACCAACATACTTGCGTTTCAATTAAGATTAGCGCTTTACCAAATTGTGACAACTGGGCCCTAGATAAAAAGTAAGAACAAAGACTCGTTTGGGTGGTTTATGATTTCAAAAGGGCGATGGAGGATCAGTGGAAAAAGCTTTAACTTCGAAAAATGCCTCCAAAGTATGGTGTTCTTCAGTCTGTTGAGTCTGATTTCATGGGCTGGTATAATTAGCTGTCAGCAGAAAGGTCAATCACAGAAACAAAAGTCAAAGAGTCAATCGAAGACTGAAGGTTCGGAATCCGCTATAGCATTCATGTCAGACCGTCTCGGGCACTCCGAGATCTATACAATGAGACCCAATGGCTCTGAACAAAAACGTTTGACGATTAGTCCAGTTGCTGCTATCAAACCTGCATGGTCTTTAGATGGAACTAAACTGGCATTTCTTTCTGCAAGGGAAAAGGGTGATAAAACTGTCTGCATTATGTTAGCTAACCTAATCACTGGAGTCACCTACAGACTCAAAAACTCTCTTGAAAATCTGCAGGTACAAAGCTTATCGTGGTCTCCCAAGGGTGACAGACTACTTTTCGAGGCGGGAGAAGATTTGGGATGGCGTGACATTTACGTTATTAATGAAAACGGAACCGGTCTCCAGAAGCTTATCGAGAACGCTTCTGCACCTTCATGGTCTCCTGATGGCCGAAAGATCGTTTTTGAACGCGAAGACGGTATTTATGTCATCAACCCTGATAAGACCAGATTAAAAAGAATCTCCTATGGTTTTCATCCATCATGGTCACCTGACGGCGATTTTGTTACGTTCACTAATGTTAAATACGACAAGAACATTGGGGATAACAACATTGATGTCTGGATTGTGAAAATAGATCAAACCGAACGCATTAGGTTAACCACTCATCCCGCCCAAGATATTACTCCGACATGGTCTGCTGATGGTTCGAAAATTGCCTTCGCATCTGACAGAAACGGTCATTGGCAAATCTATACTATGAATATCAATGGGAGCGAACAGATTAATGTAAGTAACCATTATAGAATGGATTTGCAACCTAGTTGGTCAAAATCCTCTGTGCCTTCAGAATACTTGGACCCTCTATATGTACCCCGTGTGACATCCGTCGTGGACAAATCCGAACAGAACAATAGAAAAACAGAGCTTTCGGCATTGAAAGCAAGATCTGTTGCTGACCATCAAGCAGAAGACTGGAATCAAGAAGCAAAATTAGTCAGGGTCGTCGCATTTCCTATGGCTGTTGCAGTAAGACCTGTTGATGGCACCCTTTATGACTTAATAGGAACAGCACTTTACACATACGCCCAAAATAGCACTCAGTTAATTATAGCGATCAATCATACGGGTAGTGCCGAAAATCCCTGGGGGGAAACGCCTGCAGACTCTGAAGAAGTTCCTGTTCTTAATTGGAGGTTAGATATTGCAGAAGCAATGTTTATTGCAGAGGATAATGGTGCAATCTATTGGGAGAGACAAGGGGCTGCTCCACATATTTTGGAAATGAAAAAGATTGAGGGAAAATGGAAGCCAGTGTGGCGATTGAGCTCTTATTTCACCGGGAGGGGTGATAGTGTACTTGTAGATGCCGATTCCGGTGGTGTATATAGAATAACCAAAACAGGTGAAATCAATCCCATTTTTGCGCCACGGTGATGTGTCGAGCAAAGATGACAGGCAGTGAGAGTCCGCAATAGGTTTTTCCTACCAAGAAGAAGAGCGCGAACGAAACGGACAAAGTTTATTTTATCACAGAGAAATATTTATCAATCATAAGATGTTCGATTCTATCAATGATAATTGCCAAGGGAAATATGAAATGGGAGAAAAAGAAACTGACGAGGAAGTCGCTTCCATCAAAACCAAACGAAGTAAAACCTCTGGAAGGGCCCGTTCAACATCTTCTAGAAACACAATTAAAAAGATTTCAAATATTCTCGGTAGGATTATTCTTAGCCTTTCCCTTTTATACGGAATAACGAATGTAATAGTCCGTTGGCAAACTATCAAGCCCATACTTTTTCCATTCAGAGAATTCTCTAAAGCAGAAAAAAATGAAATATTAATCATAGTATCGCCTCCCTACAGTATAAGAGAGAAAAAAATAGAATTAAATTATCATCATCTGATTGCGAATGACATCTATCATCATGTGATTAAAAATATGTTAATTCACAATTTTGATGAGAATTATGTAATTCGAATAGGAGTGTTGGAAAAAGAGACAATTGAATACGAAAACAAGGCAGTAGAAATCGCTGATAAATATAAGGCAACCTTGGTAATTGGAAGCATGATTGATAAAATGGGGATAACTAACTCTGTTTTAATAAGAGACCCAGTAATTGGAAGCGATCTTCCCAAAAAACATTATGTAGTCTACGGCAATGTTATCAGATTTGACAACGACAATGTTCTTGAAACCCTTTTGTCTGATGGAATTCTGCAGACACGTTATCTAGTGAAACACTCAATTGGACTGATACACTATTATAGAAGGGAATACCAATCTGCTATTAATTTCTTTGAGTTTGCTCTTGATTCACTAACAAAAAATATTGACCCAAGTCCTACGTATTTACTTCTCGGCGATTCTTATTTAAAGCAAAACCCTTTAGATACAACATCTGCAACGAGAGCAATAGCCAAATACCAAAGAATAACGGAACTAAATTTAGATACATATATATCTCAAGCATATCAATCAATGGGATATTGTTATTTTTCGATTATCAAAGATTATGATGCAGCAATAAGTTGTTATTCTAAGGCAATCGAGCATTCATATGACCCAAGAATGTATGAACTCCGTGGGCGTGCCTATTACGAGAAATCATTGTCAGAGTCTAAACGAAAGAATTATGAAGTTGTTATTTCGTTGTTGGATTTGGCAAAATTAGATTTTGAAAGAGCCATTCTACTGGCGCCAAGCAATAGGAGTTTTGTAAGTGATATGCTCTGTAATATTGGTAATATCAGCTATAGTAAATATGGCGAAGATTCTGCTGCTGTGAAATACAAAGAAGCCATTCAATATTATCCCAATAATTACGCATTTTTCAACCTAGTTGAAATTTACTGTCGAAAAGGGCAATTTGGAACAGCCAAAGAATATTATCGAAGAATGACAGACCGGAAACTTAAGAAAACCGCATCTAGTGAAATAATGAGGGTTCTTGATAATAGAAAGATGGAAAAATAATGCTCACTAAAGTTTTTGTTTTTCTATTTCTAATAATCTATTTTACTCTAAATACAATAATTGGCATCTATCTAATTTCCTGGTCTTACACAATAAGTATTATATTTTTCGTCTTGCTGAGTTTAGCAAATATAGAAGTCAGTTTTAGTTTAACAGAGTTGATTTTTGCGTTAGCTTTAAAGAAAAGGGACCTGCCTATACTAAACGAATTAAACCATCAACCTTCTGTAGCTTTGCTGTACGTCACTTGCAACGACTTTATGCCTGAGTTAGTAAAAAAATTAAGTAGACAAACCTATAAAAAATGTGACGTCTTTATTTTAGACGATTCAGATAACGAAGAAATTCAACAAGAAGTCGATAAATGTCAATTTAACATAATTCGAAGAAATTCACGGAATGGAAACAAAGCAGGAAACCTTAATAATTGGCTCAAGCTTTTCGGTAATAAATACAAATACTTTTTGGTAATGGATTCGGACAGCATACTTCCTGCGGATTTTTTGGAAAAGATGCTTAGATATGCGGAGCACCCTGATAACAAGCGGGTGGCATTATTTCAAAGTAAATTAAAAATATGGAATTTGAAAAATGCATTCCCTAAGTTGATGGCGTCGTGTATTCCAATTCAGATCTCAATCTGGGAAAGGATATTGACGCGAGCAAATATGATTCCTCTCGGAAATAACTGTCTTTATCGGACAGAATCCATAATTCGAATTAGCGGATTTCCTGAAGAATTCACAGCGGAGGATCTTGCAACTGGTATTGAGTTAATCGAAAATGGTTATCAATGTAAATTAGTAGATGTTGTATCCTACGAGACCATTCCAGAGTCTTTAAATAGTTACAGCAGACGCAACATTCGCTGGGCAACTCAAACCTTAGAAGTCGTGCTAAGAAGAGAAGGCAATGTACCCTTTCTTACAAAGTTATATATTTTAAGCTTTGTTTATAAGTCTTTAATCTGGTTCAACATCCTAGCACTTATGCTATTGGCTGTGTGGAGCTATAATTCTTCTTTTGCTGACCTGGCGTATCTTATCAACGTGACTGCATCTGGGGCTATCATAGATACACCTTTATTTCGTCCTCTGCTAATACTTTCATTATATTGGTCTTATTTCTTGTTTAGTAGAACTCCATTGATTATAAGATCGAAAATCTCTTGTTTCCGGTTTTATAAATACTTGGTTCTTAACTTGGCAGTGGAACTTTACAATGTATTCCCACTCTTATTTGCTATCATAAAGACTTTTTTGGGTGAAAAGGTAAGATTTACCGTCACTGACAAACGAAACGTGCAGACCAGTTTTCCAAAAATCGCAAGAGAAATGAACTTAAGTTTGTTTTTCATAGGATTTTTGTCTATTGGAATAATAAGAAATCCTGTGTCACTTTTGCTTAACTTCATCTGGTTTGTTCCTTATGTTTTTTCACCTTTGATCCTTTACAAAACCCAAAGAGGGAGTGCAAACCTTAATCAAAGGATAAACTATGAAAAATAGAAGAGCTACTCCAAAAATTATATTAGCACTTATTTCAATTATCGTATTCTCTGCCTTTACGAGCATGTTTTTCCATCAGTGTAATTCAAAAAAGGAGAACAGAAAACAGGGGGCAAAAGTCAATCTGGAGACTGTAACTAAAAGCGTTTCCGATTCTTTGTCTGATTCCTTAAAGGCAGCACTAATAGAAAAGAGGAGAATTGACTCAATAAACGTAATAAGAAGAGTAGACTCATTAAGGATAGTTACACCTCCGCCCTATGTGCCCTTTTATGGGCGTTAGGCATCTCAACGAAATTTTGAGGCATATTAGAATCTTGCTTAAAAGACTGATACACTGAAGGAAAAGTCACGAACAGCCTGAAAATGAGTAAATCAGTTTAGTATACATGGCTGGCTGAGTGCTGGGCGGACTGACAAGGTTTTGGAGCTGACAGCTAGGCTCGTACTTTCTTGTTTTATTTTTTGCCGTTTCAAAGCTGATTTCTTGCCAGCAGATTAGGTCCTCATAATCGCGCCGCGACTTAGAAGCGAAACTAGTGGGGGTTACGTTGCAGTTATTTCCGTCCAAGTCCTATCAACAGCTGCCGTTGGTAACGCAATGAACCCTCTTCCAATGGATTCAGCCTACCATTGCATGGTGAAATCGCATACCGAACTCCATGTTTAAAAAAGGCTTGCTTAGGGTAATATTACAGCTGGGCGTTTGACCTTCCTCAGAAGCCTTTCTTTCTATCCATTCCAAGATCTTCTAAAGCCTTTCTATTTATTGCGAAAAACCTTGCCAATTTCTCTACCCCTTCTCTGGAGGGACCCTTTCTATCATTCTCCCACTCATAAACCGTATTCCTATGCACCCGGAGCTTTCTTGCCACCTCCCATTGCTCTAAGCCCTTCTCTAGTCTTAGCTTCCTGATGAACTGCCCCAAGGTTCCCGAAGGATACTTGGACACAGAAAAAGTAATATTTACAGGGTGTGAGTTTTTGTAAATAGGAACCGCATGGTCATCCATTCGGTTGTAATTTACCAAAGAATTAAGCAGGCCGAAAATGGTGTAATCGATTTCATGGTCTTCCACTGATTTCATCTTTTCAAAAAATCCAGTCTCCTCCTCATATCTTTCAGAACTTGATCTAAATCGGGCAACGGGCGAACCAACCTTCCTAACTCTCTTTCCCAATAAGGCGCCAAGACCTCTCTCAAGTCAGCGGGGAAAAATTGAGCAGGACCTCTAAACTTGATCTGTTTGACTTCACACTTCTTGAAAAACAAGCTTTTTGTTTTCTTTCGGTCTGGTTTCAACTTTAGAAGCTGCCAAACATCGTAATAGTCTCTGCATTTGCTTCTTTCAATTAGTGCCCTGAGTTTCTCTGCAAAAATCTCCTCCAGAGATTCGACCTTGAGCTTAATGTTTGGATAATCTGAATAGCTTTGTTTTAGCTTCCGTGATCCGACAGTATCTAACACCCCTTCTTTGGTCACGTCCAGCTTAACCCAGTTTCTCCCCAACAAAGCATCGTACTGGATTTTCAATTGTAGATAAAGTGGATTAAGGTGCCGGCTTTTTATCCTGAACTTAATTCCACCCTTTCTTTCTGCCTGAGATAAAGCTTGCTCAATCTGGGGGAGGATGCTCTTCAAGTCTTCACCTGGAAACGCGAAATCCAGGTCCTCAGATAGTCTCCAGATTTCAGGGAAATAGATTTTTGATAGCGCTGTTCCGCCCTTGAAGACCAACCCCGGAATCCTGGAGACGCCGAATAGAAGCCAGCCCAAAACATAATCCTTCTCGATCATCTGCAGGCTGAGACTTCTCTGCCTCGCCCTTTCCAAGAGTTCCCTTTTGTCAATCAATACATCCACCCCTCTGGATTGATTTCTATGTTTATCAAAAGCCCCCACTTGGAGTTGTGTTTGCCCCTTTTGGGGGAGAGCTTGTCCAAGGCAGGGTAACCTTGAGACGGCTGGAAGTCTGCAAATACAAAGTCGTATTTGTCAAGCAATCCTGACTTTTCAAGAATGAAACCCAGCCTTTTCAGGATCGTAAGATTCTTCATCCTTTCAGCATAAGCTTTGATCTTTTTGAAGTCTAACTCTTGATGAGAGAAGTAAATCGATTTTGCCACTTCGTCGATGCCTCCGGCGTGTTCCGGGTGATCCAAGCAGTCGATAACAGTTTTCTCTGGATTCGATATCTTGAGTTTGTTTCCCTCGACTTCCACGTCGGTCGTTCCGAAAAATTTGTTTTTCTCCAGCTTCACAAAATGGTATTCCACATCCAGAATTTTGAGAGGTTTCTTGGCCTGTGTGGTGGCAATGAAAGTGGTGCTTGGAATTTGGTCGGAGAGGCCATGATAATTCAAGGCTGACCAAAACCCAATATAATATGGTCTGGCAAGGTTAGAGGCAATGACAAAATTATGAACTATGAAGCTATCCGCACCTCTGACTCCCACATCCAGAGGAACAATAACATAGAGACCCCTTTTAAGCGGGAGAACCCATTTCTTTTCGATCAGGGAGTGCATTAACTCTTTGGTGTTCTTTTTGATTATCCTTTTGGCATCCGCCAGGGTGAAAATATTCTTGTCCGCCCTTGCCAATGAGGAAAGGAGAAATGACTCTGTTTTGTTCAATCCTTGTTTATATTCTTTTGTAGATAGCGGCATATTTTATCACCAATTACAAATTTATATAAACGGATTTAAAAATGCAACGGGAAACTGGAAAATCTTTCAGAAAATGACAAAACAATTTTGTGCCCGTTTTGTGCCCAAAATAAGTCAAAACAACCCAAAATCTCAAAAATTCATGTTTTGGTTTGTTTTGGATTGTTTCCGTTTAATTTATTATGCTTATTGGATTTGGAAGGATGCTGGGCGGTGTCACCTCGTAACTTCTTGTCTCTCTTTTTGGTCTTTTCCGCCCTTTCACGGCGGCAACACCGGTTCAAATCCGGTTAGGGATGCAAATTTTCTATATCTGAATTTGGGCAATAAGCTCTCGAATATCCTCAGATTGGTGGGAAGTAGGGCATCGCGTCACAAAGAAGTTGCGAAACTCGTCCAGTAGGGGGAGCCGGAGATGTCAACAATGACGGCGATGATGATCTGATCGTCGGGGCACCATACAATGATGCAGGAGGCACCGACGCTTGGCGAGCGTATGTCTATTCATGCTCTTCTTACGTCTGTGGCAATATGGACGCTGACACTGAAATTTCAGTATGTGATGTAATCTATTTAATAGATTATTCGTTCAATCCCCCTCCAGTGTGTTATGCTTACCCAAAGTAAGCCAGGAATTATAAAAAGAGAAAATAATGTAAGCACGGGACGAACGTATTAAAGATAATCTGGTCTGTTGAATAGGTTCCAAATCCCGATTCGTCAGCTAATCAATTAGGTATCCAGATAGTGCCCATAAGCTCTCTAGTTAGAATATATAATTCAAACAGACTTTGACCCTTGCTTAAGGGCACCCACCTATGTTGCTGAACATCAATAACTTATAAACGGAGAGGCTGGGATGAACCACCTTCCCGACTTTTTCGAAATCTATGTTTGCAGACGTGCTTACCCCTGATCATGCGGTTTCTATTTACAAAAAGTCACACGCTATGACCATTACTTTCACTGTATCTAAATATCCTTCGGAGACTTTGGGGCAATTTCTCAGGAGACTGAGACTTGAGAAGGGTTTGGAACAAAGAAAGTTGGCGAGAAAGCTTCGACTGCATAGGAATACGGTGTATGAGTGGGAGAATGATAGGCATGGGCCCTCTGGAAAGAGTATAGGTAAATCGGCGAAGTTTTTCAAAATAAGTGCAACGACCTTAGAAGATCTGAAAATGGATAGAGAGAAGATTTCCTGAAGGGGGCATCAGTAGATACAGCCTTTGGCGTTCCTCACATCACCTGTTTAAGTTCAGTTCTTTCCCTTACTTTCTTAGTGTCTTCGCAATATAATAATGTCAGTAGTTTGCAAATAGAAAATGTCAGGTTATAATCGCCTCCTTAACAGGAGGTGAATAGTGTTGAACCTGACTATGCAAGAAGCGGAGAGGTATAAA